>BS_KBA_SWE02_21mDRAFT_10000327_pt1 | contig 17368 bp, 15 predicted proteins | sample BalSeasSWE02_21m_FD_9196 | JGI IMG/M metagenome (IMG submission 9196)
TCATAATCTTACTCTTTTACGGCCTATTTTAGAGCTGCCCGATTAAGATTACGAGTAAGATTATGAGTAAGAAAATAAATCTAATGGACCACGTTAGAACCAAGCCCGACAATTGGTTGAGTGGGATATGGGAAACACAAGGGTGCACATGATTGTAAAAGGGTGCGTTCAGGGGGTCTGGTTCCGGGAAACCACCCGTAGGGAGGCTGTGTCTCTCGGTATATCCGGTTGGGTGCGCAATCTTTCGGATGGAACGGTGGAAGTGCTGGCGGAAGGCGGCGAAGATGGCATGGCAGAATTTGTATCATGGTGCCATAAGGGTCCTTCTTCAGCGAATGTAAACCAGATTATCAAGAAAGAAGAGGAATGGCGGAATGAGTTCAGCTCTTTTGAAATTATTTTTTGAGAAAAACCAGATATCTAAAAATACTACGCGGGGACTGCTGCTTTCCGCACTGGTATTCCTTTTGGCACTGTCTTTTGGCTGCAGTGCCACAAAGTCGGCAGTAGAAACCGTGCTGCCGAGATCCATGGCAAAGAAAATCCTGCCGACGGGCAATTACCTCAAGAAACGCGTGATGGTTTTTCCTTTTGTCGATCAGGCGAATTTGGGGCCTGAAAGGGCGGGGAAGCTAAGCCGGGAGTTCTATAGCCTCCTGGAAAAATCTCCATCCCTGCTCCTGTATAAATCCCCCGATGGGATGTACTCCTCCCTTGCTATGAATTCTCCCCAGTTCGGAGTGGTTACCAGTTCGGTTCTCGTAGATGTTGCCGAGCAGATGGGCATGACCGATCTTCTGATCGGAGTTTTAAACCCCATTGAAGTATCGATCAACAAAACGGGCCTCTGGCCTTTTGACAGCTGGAAGAAGATTTACGCGGTTTCGGTTGCGGTGAATATCGTAGATATTGCTACCAAAACCCTTCTCCTTACCCACCTTGATCTGCAGGAATTTTCCATCCCCCTTGATGAGGCAGAAAATGAGGATGAGCAGGAATACATTAAACGGGTAACCTCGGAAGCGCTACCCGAAATGATGGAAAAAATGGTTGAAACGGTGGAAGACAGGCTTATGGCGAACGCGTTTACCGGCAAAATCCTGGCCATTGAAGAAGGCACCATCCTGTTCAACGCGGGCAGCGAGGTCGGCCTGAATGAAGGGCAGGTGTTCGATGTGTTTTCCATCGGGCCGGCCATTCCCTCGGCGAGCGGAAGGGATGTCCATCTTTTCGGCAATAAAATCGGGCAAATAAAGACCGCTACAGTCATGGAAAAACATTCCCTTGCGGAAACGCTATCGGGTGGCCCCTTTGATGTGGGGCAGATTATTCGGTTTCAACGCTAATTTCCTTATCAACGAATTTCTTCGTGATAACTCTGGAGGGAGCGCACGGTTCCGTGCCCCCGCCGGTTGGCGGCAATCCCCCGGACGGCTGCAAGTGCTGCCGAGAGGGTCGTGATATAGGGCACTTTGTATTTGATGGCGTTTTTTCTTATGTAGGAATCGTCATGTTTGCTCAATTTCCCGCTGGGAGTGTTGACAACAAGCTGAATTTCATTGTTTTTGATGCCATCAACGATATTGGGCCTCCCCTCTTGCAGCTTCAGAATTTTCTCCGACTCTATTCCACATCCTGCCAGGAACCGGTGGGTGCCATTCGTTGCCTTGATTTTAAATCCCAGTTTCTGAAACTGCCTTGCCAACTCCATGACGGCGGGACGATCGGTTTCCGTTACGGTAATAAGGACCGTACCCTCGGAAGGAAGTGGCAGTTGCGTGGCCTCCTGCGCCTTGAAATAGGCCAATCCGAACGAATCGGCCATCCCTAAAACTTCTCCCGTTGATCGCATTTCGGGTCCGAGGATCGGATCAACTTCAGGAAACATATTAAAAGGGAAAACAGCTTCCTTGACTCCAAAATGGGAGAACGACCGGGACCTCAGGTTTAGATCGGACAACTTTTTCCCAAGCATCAGTTGTGTTGCAATTCGCGCCATGGAGATATTGCAGACTTTTGAGACCAGCGGAACGGTGCGTGATGCCCTGGGATTTGCTTCAAGGATGTAAACGGTGTCATTGGCTATGGCATACTGAATGTTCATGAGGCCTACCACATTCATTTCCACGGCAATCTTCTTCGTGTACTCGTATATGGTTTCAATATGTTTTGCCGGGATGCTGATGGGAGGAATTACGCAGGCCGAATCGCCCGAATGAATGCCGGCCAGTTCGATATGTTCCATCACCACCGGAACGAAGGCATCCGTCCCGTCTGATATGGCATCCGCCTCGGCCTCAATGGCGTTTTCCAGAAATTTGTCAATGAGAATGGGGCGTTCAGGCGTTACGCCCACTGCAGCCATGACATAGCGCCTCAGCATTTCCTCGTCGTGTACTACTTCCATACCACGACCACCTAATACGTACGACGGTCTGACCATAAGCGGATAGCCGATTCTTTCCGCAATTTCGAGGGCTTCTTCCATAACGATCGCCATGCCGGATTCGGGCTGGGGAATTCCAAGTTTTCCCATCATCTTCCGAAATCGATCCCGGTCTTCCGCCAGGTCGATGGTCTCCGGCGAGGTTCCGATAATGTTTACCCCTGCGTCGGCCAGTTCTTTGGCTATGTTCAAAGGCGTCTGTCCTCCAAACTGAACGATGACCCCTTCAGGTTTTTCCTTCTCGTAGATGCTCAACACATCTTCTACCGTGAGTGGTTCAAAATAGAGCTTATCGGATGTGTCGTAATCCGTGGATACCGTCTCGGGATTGCAGTTGACCATAATGGATTCCATGCCTTCATCCCGGAGCGTAAGAGCAGCGTGGACGCAGCAATAGTCAAATTCAATCCCCTGACCGATCCGGTTGGGACCACCCCCCAGGACCATTACCTTGCGGTTTGCACTGGACGACACCTGATCGGGTGCGTTATAGGTGGAAAAGTAATAAGCCGCATTCTCTACACCGCTCACAGGAACCGGCTCCCACCCTTCCTGAACACCGATAGAAATTCGTTTTTCACGCAAAGTCTTTTCAGAAATCCCTAAGATCCGGGAAAGGTACCGGTCGGAAAATCCATCTCTCTTTGCCCGTTCGAGCATTGCATCAGGGAGTTCGCCGCCTTTGTACTGCAGAATCTCTTCTTCAAGATCCACCAGTTCCTTCATCTGTTGGATAAACCAGGCCTTGATGTGCGTTTTCTTGTGCAGGACTTCGATGCTTGCTCCCTTTCTGAGCGCTTCGTACATGATGAACTGTCTCTCGCTGCTCGGTTCTGAGAGCATATCGAGAAGATCTCCCATGGTTTTTTCATGGAAATCCTTTGCAAAGCCGAGACCATAGCGACCATTTTCCAGAGACCGGATAGCTTTGTGAAGGGCCTCTTTGTAGGTCTTTCCGATACTCATGACCTCTCCAACAGCACGCATCTGGGTACCAAGCTTGTCTATGGATCCTTCAAACTTCTCAAAAGCCCACCTGGCAAATTTGACTACCACATAATCTCCCCACGGGGTATATTTCTCTAATGTACCCTCTCTCCAGTAGGGGATTTCATCCAGGGTCAGGCCACCGGCCAGCATGGAAGATACGAGCGCGATGGGAAAACCTGTGGCTTTTGAAGCCAGTGCAGACGACCGTGATGTCCTTGGATTGATCTCGATAACCACAACCCGACCGGTTTCAGGGTTGTGCGCGAACTGGATATTGGTTCCCCCGATAACCTGAATCGCTTCAACGATATCGTAAGAATATTTCTGAAGTTTTTCCTGCAGTTTCTTGTCGATAGTCAGCATGGGCGCCGTACAAAAGGAATCGCCCGTGTGAACTCCCATGGCATCCACATTTTCTATAAAGCATACCGTAATCATCTGGTTTTTTGCGTCGCGAACCACTTCCAGCTCCAGTTCTTCCCAACCCAGGACCGACTCTTCCACCAACACCTGCCCCACCATGCTTGCGGAAATGCCTCGACTGACAATGGTTCGCAATTCCTCCACATTGTAAACCAGGCCGCCACCGGTTCCACCCATGGTATAAGCGGGCCTTATCACCACGGGATAACCGAGCTTGTCGGCAACTTTTTCGGCTTCCTCCACGCTGAAGGCCGGTTCACTTTGGGGCATATCGATCCCAAGATCGTTCATGGTTTCTTTAAAGGCAATGCGATCTTCCCCTCTTTTTATGGCATCTATTTCAACTCCGATAATCTTTACATTGAACTTATCCAGGACCCCTGTCCTGGCCAGTTCCGATGAAAGATTCAGTCCCGACTGTCCTCCGAGGTTAGGAAGAAGAGCATCCGGGCGTTCTTTTTCGATGATTTCCGCCATCGTCTGGAGATTGAGTGGCTCAATATAGGTGGCATCAGCTATCCCCGGATCCGTCATGATGGTCGCCGGATTGGAGTTGGCCAGCACAATCTTATAACCGAGCTTCCTCAAGGCCTTGCAGGCCTGGGTGCCGGAATAATCGAATTCACAGGCCTGTCCTATAACAATGGGACCGGAACTGATGATCATCACCTTGTCAATGTCGTCGCGTCTGGGCATAAAGGGGCTCCTTTTAAGTTGTAGTCACAGGGGAGTGAAAATTCATAGCAGTGCTTAAATGGCAATGCAGGGATATTAGAAAAGTGGAAGATCGGTGTCAAGGTGAAAAGATTCGATAAGGAATGAAAAGAGCCGGCAACCTTCAGCGGGCCCATGGTGAGAATTACGGGCTTGGTTCTAACGTGGTCTATTAGATTTATTTTCTTACTCATAATCTTAATCGGGCAGATCTAAAATAGGCCGTAAAAGAGTAAGATTATGATTACGATTAAGATTATGACCTTCCGGACGTACTCTCGACTAATTGGATCAAGTGGGTGAAGTTAGAACCAAGCCCAGAATTGCTGCTCCTTACGGGGTCTTGACTTTTTCTTTCCAACGTTTCAGGAGATATGGCTTGGCCCTTTCGAATGTGGCGCAATCCTCTTCGATGGCTTCTTCTGCCTGCTTGATGGACATTTTCTCCGTTCGCAGGACAAAGGAAAGGGTCCTTCCAAAATAGAGGGGAATCAAAGAATCCATGATCTGATCGGTATCGATGGTCACTCTGCCGTAGGAGACAGCGGTATCAAAGAGAATTCTGGCCCACAGATCGGTGGGAAAATTAAACTCCGGAACCCTCATCCCCTTGATCTCGATGAGCTTTCTGTAGGCATCCGGCGTGAGGATTTCATGCCATATCCCACTGTGTGTTTCGAAACCCCTGTGAAACTGATCGATAAGATTCTCCCTATTCACCCCAACTTTGGGCGGCATTTCCACTTCTCCAAGACCGAAGCCGTATATGGCAGTAGGCCTGCTGTTTCTCACCCTGGTCCAGTATGCGTCAAAGTGTCCCATCATGGAAAAGATTGTGCCCACTACCTGCCGGAACATGGGGCCTAAATCAGCCCCCGGATCCTTTGTTCTGTGAATTTTTGGCCTTCCCATAAATGCCTGGCATATTTTCATTTTCTGATTGATGGCCAGGGTGGTCATCCAGATGTCAATGCCGAAATTCGCCACAGACTCATCCCAGATCGTGCTTTCAAGATATACCTGATTCAGACTGCCGCTGAAACCGAAATCACCTCCAATCGGTTGCCTTACCCTTCGTCCATACAGGGCCCTTGTCATGGGATAGGCGATTCCTTTGGTAATTGTTCCATCATATTTATGCCGTATATACAATGGAGCAACGTAAGAAAACCCGCTGAAAAGGGGTTCCCCTAAGTGTTTAATCCATTCGGGTGTTATACTTTTAAGATCCGCATCAACCACTACCACCGCTTTTGCCTTGAGGTCGCTCACTTTTTGGAAGAGATTTCTGAAGTTGTTCCCTTTCCCCTTTACTCCGGGGGCTGTGGAAAGATAGATTTTGGGCGTTTTTGTCGGTGTATCAAGAAATGCCTGTTTTGTATTGTCAGGGGAGTTATTATCGCAATTGATGATGACGGATTCGTATTCCGGGAAATATTTTCTCAGACCTTCATCGGCCTGGGAGACGGGATATGCGATGGAATCGGCTTCCTTATAAGAGGGTATGCATACCACCATCCTGGCCCTCTCGATATTTTCCGGATTAGCCTCCTTTTCAAAAATGTCAGACATCGCACTCCTCCTGATTCTCTTTCAAGATCTGTAATACGGCTGTGTTCCAGCCTCTCGGGCCCATTTCCTCTGTCAACGTAAGTCCCGGAATGGTCTCTTTCAGCCACGAATAATCCTTTTTTGACTTAATCAGTACCGGAAAATCTGAGCGTTCAAGCATGCCGAAGTCGTTGGGACTGTCCCCGAGGGCAATGGTAAGGATCTTTTCATAACGCTGGCGGTACCAGGAAACCAGCAAACCCATGGCAATCCCTTTGTCATTTCTCCCTGTCAGGTGAAAAAAACGACCTCCGGAAGTAATTCCAAGCCCTTTTCTTCCCGAAGCTTCCTTTAGTGGCGCCATATCTTCATAAGGACCGTTCAAAATGAACGGCTCATCAAATTCCCGTTTGGAAGCCAGCCGTGCGCCTTCTTCGTCAAGTCCTGTCAAACACGAGATCTCCGCCGGGTCCATATCCGAAAATCCCCGTATGTTCCAACCCAGTTCATGGCGAATTTTCCTGAAATTCTCTACAAGAAGGTCGTAATTCACACCTAATGAAATCTTCCAGAACCTTTTCCGGCCGTCCTCTGAAAGGACAACCTCCTGTTTGTTTTCCAAAGGAAAGCGGCTGGATGGCAAGGTTCCGAAGGGGGTATCCGCGCATATTTCCCGTGGAAAAAAAATTCCACCGCCGTTTTCAGAAATGAAGGGGGCGGAAAGGGAAAGGGATCCATGAAGCGGCTCTATTTCCGATCGTGTCTTACTGGTAGCAAGGATAACCGGTACACCACGCTTTAGGCAAAAATCCAAGGCTGGTCCGGCTTCAGCCCATGAATAACTTTCATGATCCAGAAGCGTATCATCCAAGTCGGTAAAAATGAGATAGTGCAAAATGTAGGATCCCCTTGGCGAAGTATGATGCTTGAAACGTGAAGAGGTCTTTGATAGGAATGTAAAGAAAATGTGATCCGTTGTCAATGCCCCATTGATTTTTGGCTTGGATACGATGTATTCCGCTCGAACGGGGCCTTTCCGCTTTTCAGCAGGATCAGATTCACGTAATACGGATTTTCCTTGAAAGGGATTCTCCTTGCTGGTAACTTTCCAGGCAGTCAGATCGAGACGGAAACTTCTCAACGAGGTTTTCCCGCTACAGCGGGATTCAGGTTTCAGGAGAAGCAACAATCAACAGCGAGCAACCAGTGACAAAATTGAAGAGCCCCAGATATTGAGCAGGGTCGTGGAAGCAGAGGTATCCTGACACCCGAAACCTGAAACCAAAAATTCTTGAAGTTTCATAGGAGGAAAAATTTTAATGATACCGACCGTTCAAGAATGCTTTCATTTGATGGATAAGTACGCCATGCTGGAAAATATTCGCGCCCACACGGTAGTGGTAGGAAAAATTGCGTTTCTTATAGCCCGTGATCTTCATCGTTCCGGAATCGATGTCTCCGTCAAGAAAGCCACTGTCGGGGCGCTCCTCCATGACATTGGCAAGACGCCCTCCCTTAAGTCCGGTGAAAACCACGCGGAGATAGGCATGCAGATCTGTCTTGAAAACAACCTGGACGAAATCGCCCCCATTGTCAGAGAACATGTCAGATTGAAAAATTACGAGTTGGAAGGGAGTTATTGCGAAAAGGAAATTGTCTTCTACTCGGACAAACGGGTCAATCACGACAGGATCGTAAGCCTGAATGAACGGATGGACTATATTATTGACCGATATGCCCTTGGCAAGGAAGACCTCCGCGAGGCCATAAGGAAAAATTTCCTCCTTTGCAGCAGGGTTGAAGAAAAACTATTCAGGAAGCTGGCCTTCAGACCCGAATCATTACCTCGTCTGGTGGAGTCTGAAGGTCCTGCCTTCCTTTCGTTGTAAACAGAGAAATCACTCGGCTTTCTTCTCTTTTTTCTTTTTCTTTTTCTGCTGGCGTTTGCTTTCTGCCTCTTCTTGGGCTTCCTTTTTCCTGGACTTTTTTTCTTTGGGCGCCGCCAGTTTTTCCGCCTTGGTTACAATCATCTCCTGGACTTTCTTTTCCAGATTCACAATGGTTGCCAACCGGTTGTTCGTTTCCCTGAGCTTGGCTCTTATCTGCCTGACTGCGGTATCTTTGGCCGCTTTTCCGGATTCAACACCTTTCTCTTTGAGCTCTGCGAGCCTTTGACTCAGTTTCTCCTCCCAGTAGGCTTTCTGTTCCGACCTTTCTTCTTTTCCTTTTGATGCCATAATTTTCCTTTCTTTGTTCGTATAATCAAATAAATGAGGGCCCTAGTGCCTTCCCTGTGTCCTCAGCGATTCCTTTGAAGAGGAATCGAACGTATCCGACTCCTCTTTACCAGGAAATGATTCAATAGTAAAGGACTCTTCTCAATGTCAACAAATCCTTGGAAGCTGCTCGCCCGTTAGGACCGGGAGAATCCGGGTGCCGCCGACTTTGGTTTTGAGCAATACTTTCCCTATGTTCTGATCGGTGACTTCTCCAACGATGGCGCTTTTTTTCCCCAGAGGATGTTTTTTCATGCTGCGAAGAACCGATTTTACGTCCTCTTTGGCAACGAACACCAGGCATTTTCCTTCATTGGCCACATACAGGGGATCGATTCCAAGTATTTCAGACACAGCCAAGACGGATCTGCTGATGGGAAGAGCGTCTTCAAAAAGGTGAATGCCGACCCCGGACTGGTCTGCAATTTCATTCAGCGCCGTGGCGACTCCTCCCCGCGTGGGATCCCTGAGGATATGGGTTTGAGGGCAAACGTCAAGAATTCGGCCAACAAGAGAGTTCAGAGGCGCGCTGTCGCTCAAAAGGGCCGACCTCAATTCCAAGCCCTGGCGCCGGGTGAGAATAGCCAGGCCGTGCTCTCCGATATGTCCGTTAATAAGGATCAGATCACCAGGCTTTCCGTTGCAGCTGCTCACGTCAATCCCGTCTGGAATAGAACCAATGCCTGCAGTATTAATAAAAATTTTATCCGCATGCCCCTTGGGTACGACCTTGGTATCACCGGCCACCACCATTACCCCGGACTCCCGGCAAGCTTGGCCAACGGAATCTACAATCTTTGCGAGATCTTCAAGGGGAAAGCCTTCTTCCAGGATTAAACCGAGGGTCAGATAAAGAGGGACAGCTCCCTGCATGGACAGATCGTTTACCGTGCCATGGACCGCCAGACTGCCAATATCCCCTCCCGGAAAAAAAATGGGATCCACCACGTAGGAGTCCGTTGTCATGGCCACATTTCCTCCGGAAAGATTCAAAACGGCGCTGTCATCCATCCTGTTGAGGAAACGGTTTGACAGGCGGCTCATGAAAATATCATGAACCAGCTCATGGGATGCTTCGCCCCCACTTCCATGGTCCAGAGTGATGAAATGGTTACGCATAGATGGGATCCTCATGTTGAACCTACAGGGAATCTGAATAGCCTTTAATTTTTTTCATAAGATCCGGAATCATCTTCCTGATAAAGCTTTCTCTGTCGTATGGGATCAGGGCGGAAAATTCCCCGTATGCGGGATGTTCTTCGCTCAACTGAGGGATTTTCGCCTGAAGAGAAAGACCCAGTTTCTCAAATCCGACCACAAGCTCCACAAGGGTGAGATCTTGTCCCGGATAACTTTCAAGCCAGCTGAGCCTTTTCATGCATTCAAATCTAATGCGATCCAGCAAGAACAGGTAATGGTCTATAATGAGCATTTTTTTTGTGGGATCCATCTCATTAAATTCAAACCCCGAGCCAAAATTCTTCAGGCTCATGATAAGATCGTACAGATAAAACGTCCCCCGGTCTTTTCCCTGTGCCAGAAAAGAGAGCACTCTCAGAGAAACATCGCCGAGCCTTGTTTCAAGATCAAAATGCTCATGAAACCGGCTGGTCCAATTACGGAACCCTCTTTTTACCGCCAATAAAAGCCTGCTCTTTTCAAAGTCGATAATCTGCGGCATTATCTTTTTTCGCCACCTTCCAGATGGTTTTCATCCCGGGCGGAAAAAGGGATCTTCAGTTCATACACGCCGCTGTCCAGAACAGCCTTGATAGGTCTTTCAGAAGCAGATTCAAACACTTTCAGCATCGCTTTATTCGTAGCCAGTACGTCAGCCTGAAATCCTTCGATCCCCCTGTCCTGCGAAATTTTCATGAGGGTTTTAAAGAGAAATGTTGCAATCCCTTTTCCCTGAAAAGCCTCATCAACCACGAACGCCACGTCGGCATAGGGCCGGTCGTGAAAACGTACATACCGCGCTTCTGCGACGATTCTTCCTTCACCCGGTCCCCCCATGAGACCAACAATGGACATGATCGTTCTGTAATCTACATTGACATAATCCTGCATTTTGGAATGGGGCATGGTTTTAATGGGCGAGAAGTAGCGATAATAGACCGACTTATCAGAAAACCGGTAAAAAAGGCGCCGCATTTCATCCACGTCAGACGGCTTGATGGCTCGGAAACGAATCGTCAAACCGTCCTTGAATGTCTGGGTCCACGCAAGTTTCTCCGGATAAAGACGCCCTGATTCTGAAAGATAGATCTGGTTCGGATACAGAATGTGTTTCTCTTTGGCAAGGGTCACCAGTTCTTCCCTGTCGTCGGGATGTGCGATATCAATCAGTGCCAGGGCCCTTTCTCGAATGGTCCTTCCTGTCATGGATGCGAGGCCATACTCGGTTACCACCATATCCATGGCCTCCCTTCCTGAAAATTGATCGGGAAAATTTCCCAGAGAAAGAAGGATGTTGGGCTCATTCTTCAGATTTCGGCTCGGCAGGGCAAAAATGATTCGCCCCCCCTTTGAAAATGTTGTTCCATTCAGGAATTCCTGGGCCTCACCGGGTCCGGCCCCTACATTTCCTTTTCCTGTGTGCAGAGCAACGGCTCCTGTAAGATCTACCTTGCGGGCCGGAATCACAACAATGAATCGGTCGTTGCTTCCGATTCTTTTGGGATCTGCCACCACATCAATTCCCTGAAATTCCACAAGCGGATTGCGGTGAAGCCAGGTGAGCAGCTCCGATGTTCCCAGGGCGTAGGCTGCCAGAGATTTCCCAAGAAAAATTCCTTTCCTTCGATTGGAGACAGCCCCACTTTTTACCAGATCCATCACCGCATCCGTAAAAAAAGGAGAATGGATGCCCAAATGTTTTTTTTCTCTCAGATGAAGCGCCATGGCCTCAAACAGGGGACCTACGGAAAATGCCAGACAGCTTCCATCCTGAATGATGGATGCCACATTGGCGCCCACCTTGTCGTACACCTCATCTACAGGCCACCGGGGGAAATAAATGGGTGGTTCCGTGGCATCTACCAGAAAGTCAAAATCATCCACATGAACAAAGGTATCGCCAAGAGTCCTGGGCGCCCACTCATTCACTTCGCCTACGACAATGGAAGCCTGTTCCATCGCCTGTCTGGCCACATCTATGGCGGGGCCGAGACTGCAGTACCCCTCCCTGTCAGGGGGGGTAATCTGGATAAACGCCGCATCAATTCCGATCTTACCGGACTCAATCAGGGAAGGAATGCGCGAAAAACTTGTGGGAATCAGATCAATTCTTCCTTCGGTGATGGCCTCGCTCGCCAACCAGCCCGCAAAAAATGTTTTCAGCCTGAATTTATGGGTGTCCTGTTCCGCTACGGATATGGCCTGACCGAAGCTGACCAGTTGGATAAATTCCAGATCTCTCAGGTTGCCCAGTGTGGAAGCCATTAGACTCTTCACCAGGGCGCGGGGTTCCGCTACACCTGTACCTAAAAAAATACTCATTCCGGGTTTTATCTTGGAAAGTACTTTCTCAGGGGATACCCGTTTTGCTCTCCAGTTCACTTTCTTGCAATTAAACATTAGTGTTTTTTCTCCTTCAGACTGGAATTCAGCCTGAATTTTTCCGCCACATCCAGGAGATTCTTTTCCCAGTCTTCAGCTAAAGGATCAGCGATGACCACACGAGCGCCTGTTTCCCTGGCTACCACCCGGGCGGTTTTTGTGGAAAATTGCGGTTGGACAAAAACTGCCCCAACCCCGTTGTTTCGCGCATAGCGGATGACTTCCACCAGGTATGCCGCACCGGGTTCCTTGCCTTCCGCTTCCACAGGGATCTGCGTTAATCCGTAATGATCAGCAAAATACCCCCAGGTGGGATGAAAAACCAGAAAAGCGTTCTGTTTGCCGACCGTTTCAAGGATTTCCTTTATTTTCCTGTCCAGACGGTCGAGTTCGGCCAGGAACAGGCTCAGATTGTTTTCATATACGGCCCTGTTTGAAGGATCCGTTCGAACAAGGGACTCTGCAATAACAATGGCCTGCGACTTTACGAGAGGCGGGGAAAGCCAGATATGGGGATCAGGATAATCGCCCTTCTTTGCATTCTTTTCTTCCCGGCCATGAACGTCCTCCCGAAGCCCATGATGGTGGGCCATCATATGCCGTTTCTTGATTCCCCGGTCCGTATACACAATCGCCATTTCCGGATTGACTCCCTTGAATCTTTCCAACCAGGTTTTTTCAAAAGGAACTCCAATGGCAAAATAGATTCCGGAGGCATGAAGATCTTTGAGTTGTGCGGGTTTTGGCTCATAAGTAGCAGGACTGAAACCGGGGAGTACCATTACAGAGACAGCCACCAGGTTTCCCCCGATTTTTTTTACGAAATACCTCTGGGGCAAAATGCTCACGGTAACGTGTAGTTTTTCATCTGCCAGGCTTGCCTGAGGACCCAGCCCACAAAGCATACTGATCAGGGAACATATAATAAAAATCCTTGGCAACACGGCAAAGTCCTTCCTGGTGCACGGGCAAAATCACGCTGCGAAAATCTTTCATCAACAATCGAATATCGAACAATCGATCCCCGAATTACGAATTTCTACAAGGTGAAATGCTCTGTCTTCCTTCGTAACTCGTCACTCCTTGATCGCCATTCGATTACTTTTCATTCCCCGCCGGTTGTTTCAAGCGGTTCGGTCACACCTTCCGGGCCATAACCACCCTGTATAAACGGCTGTAGTCCTTCACCCGCTTTATTCCGGTGTAGGCATTCATTTCATCCATCATGGTCATGACCGTCCCGGTTTGTCCCGGAGACATTTCGATCATGAGCCATCCTCCGGAATCCATGAAATCGGGGGCATATTTTATAATCTCTTTGATGCAATGTAACCCTTCCTCTTTTCCGTCCAATGCAATCTTCGGTTCATGGTCTCTTACCTCGGGAGGAAGATCAGGGTATTCACTGGTAGAGACGTAGGGAGGGTTGGAGAGAATCAGATCAAAACGCAGATTCGTGATGGGCGCCCATAAATCACCCTGCAAAAACTCTATTTTCCCTGATACCTTATGGGCATCTGCATTACGCCTTGCCACCTTCAGGGCATCTTCTGAAATATCCGTAGCCCATACACGAGCATCCTCAATCTCCCTTGCCGCAACAACCGAGACAATCCCGCTTCCGGTACACATATCGAGGACCCTCAGGGATTCCCCCGATGAAACCGGAATCGTTTTTGCGAGAGCGATAGCATGTTCCAGAAGGACCTCCGTTTCAGGCCTCGGGACAAGGACTTTGCTGTTCACTTCAAAATCAAGAGACCAGAACTCCTGTTTCCCGGTGATATACTGCAATGGTTCATGCCCAATGCGGCGTTGTATGAGTGCGCGAAAATCAGAAACTTCCTTTTTGGTCAGCGGTTTGTCAAAGTTTAGATAGAGGCCGATCCGTTCAAGTTTCAGTCCGTGCGCCAAAAGGACTTCTGCGGTGAGGCGAGGGTTTTCTATTTCCTTTTGCCGCAGATAATCCACAGCAACAGAGAGCAGGTCCTTTATTTTCCATTTCTTTTCAGGCATACGGTTTTTAAGATAATGTTTTTGGGGATTTCGATATGCGATCTCCGAAGAAATGTTTCCGACTGTACCTCTACCGGGTCTTTTTCAGGGATTCGGACTGAAAATGCATTACGAGGGGATCTATAATCATATCCAACTCTCCATGGAGGAGGGTTTCCAGTTTGTAGAGGGTAAGTCCGATCCTGTGATCGGTGACCCGCGCCTGTGGAAAATTGTAGGTTCGAATCCTCTCACTTCTGTCGCCTGAGCCTACCATGGCTCTGCGTTCCTCACTCATTTTGGAATGCTGTTCAGCAGTTTCCTGATCCAGCATCCTGGATCTGAGAACCTTCATCGCTTTGGCTTTGTTTTTGTGCTGAGACTTTTCGTCCTGACATGTCACGACAATACCTGTAGGAAGATGTGTAATTCGAACAGCCGAATCCGTCGTGTTCACATGCTGACCGCCGCAGCCGGAGGATCGGTAAACATCTATCCGAAGGTCTTCCGGATTAATTTCCACATCGATCTCCTCAGCCTCGGGCAGAATGGCCACGGTCACCGCTGACGTATGTATCCTGCCCTGGGTTTCCGTCTCCGGAACCCGCTGTACACGATGAACGCCGCTCTCATATTTCAGCCTGCTATAGACCATACGTCCAGAAACAAGGACAATAATTTCCTTGAACCCACCGATGCCCGTTAGGTTTTGACTCAGAATTTCCGTCTTCCATCCCCTGGTTTCCGAGTAGCGGCTGTACATGCGGAAAAGATCAGCTGCAAAGAGTGCGGCTTCTTCTCCACCAGTGCCCGCCCTGATTTCCAGAAGAATATTTTTTTCATCATTGGGATCTTTGGGAGTCAGCATCATTATGAGTCCTTCTTCAATCTCTTCAAGGTCTGATGTCAGAGACTCAATTTCCTCTCTTGCAAGCTTTCTCATGTCGGGATCAGGATCGTTCAGAAAAGATCTGTTTTCTTCGATTTGATTTTGGACGGACTGGTGTTTTCTGAAAGCGGTTACGATGGGGAGCAGAGCGCTGTGCTCTTTGGCAAATTTCTGATAGGTCTTTTGATCGCGAGCTACCTCTGGACGGCTGAGGCTGAATTCCAGATCGACGTATCGATCTTCGATCTCTCTAATTTTTCCAAACATAACCTTTGGCCTTTCCCATGCGTGCGACTGCTTCAGAAAGTCGCTCACGAAAAACCTTTCTTACCCATGGACGACAGTTCTGGGAAGACGTCCGGCTCATTGGACCGCGATGCTGGATGTCAATTCGGAAGCTTGATGTTTTACCAGTATCCAGTATCCAGTATCGAGCATCCAGCATCACTCCTATGCCTGCGCGTTGGTTTCCTGCTGTCCCTGGTTAAACTGGGCGTATTTCTTTCTGAAGCGCTCCACTCTTCCCGCGGAATCAACGAGTTTCTGTTTGCCGGTATAAAACGGATGGCAATTGGAACAGATTTCAATATTGATTTCTTTTATGGTGGATCCCGTTTCAAATTCATTACCGCAGGCGCATTTGACAGTTGTTCTATGATACTCGGGGTGGATACCTTCTTTCATCGGTTTCTTCTCTCCTTATTTCAATGTAGATTAACTCCTCGCTTAAGCCTAAAACCCCGTGCTGTTTCCGCGGAGTGCTCAACTGCTCATGGAGTCGAGGAATTCTTTATTATCTTTTGTTCCTTTAATTTTTTCAAGTAGAAATTCCATGCTGTCAACGGGTGTCAGGGGGGCAAGCAGTTTGCGCAAGATCCAGATCCTGTTAAGATCCGCTTCGTTCTGAAGAAGCTCCTCTTTCCGTGTTCCGGAAAGATTGATATCAATAGACGGAAAAACGCGTCTGTCGCTAAGTTTCCGATCTAAATGAATTTCCATGTTTCCCGTTCCCTTAAATTCTTCAAAAATGACTTCATCCATCCTGCTTCCCGTATCAATAAGGGCGGTTGCGATGATAGTCAAACTTCCCCCGTCCTCAATGTTTCGGGCAGCTCCGAAAAAGCGTTTTGGTTTGTGAAGGGCATTGGAATCAAGGCCGCCTGAGAGGATTTTTCCGCTGGGGGGAACAACAGAGTTATAGGCTCTGGCCAGACGGGTAATGCTGTCAAGAAGAATCAGCACATCCAGTTTATGTTCAACGAGCCTTTTGGCCTTTTCTATCACCATCTCCGCAACCTGTACATGCCGCTGCGGCGGTTCATCAAATGTTGAGCTGATCACTTCTGCATCCACAGAACGAATCATGTCCGTGACCTCTTCTGGCCTTTCATCAATAAGCAGAACGATCTTGTGAATGCTCTTGTCGTTGGCGGTAACGCTGTTGGCGATATTCTGCAGCAGCATGGTTTTACCGGTTCTTGGGGGAGCAACGATGAGAGCCCTCTGTCCTTTGCCCAGAGGTGTCATCATATCCATAACTCGTGTGGAATAATTGTCGGGTTTCACTTCCAGCTTGATCCTTTCCTCTGGGTAAAGGGGGATCAGGTTGTCAAAAAGTATCTTCTCCCGCGAGATCTCCGGATCCTCATGGTTTACGTTTTCCACTTTAAGAAGGGCAAAATATCTCTCAGACTCCTTCGGAGGTCGAATCTGACCGGTAACGGTATCGCCCTTTCGGAGGTTAAACCTTCTAATTTGAGAAGGAGATATGTAAATATCATCCGGTCCGGGAAGATAGTTGGCGTCGGGCGCCCTTAAAAAGCCAAAACCATCGGGAAGAATCTCAAGTACGCCTTCGCCGTAAATCAGGCCGTTTTGTTCAGAGTGTGCCTGAAGAAGTGCAAAAGTAAGATCCTGTTTCCGCATTCCGGAGGCGCCTTCAATACGAAATTCTTTTGCCATCTCGGTCAGTCGACTGATTTTTAATTTCTTGAGTTCAACAAGATTCATGGTTCGTCTCCATTTTTAAAAAATAACGATCATACTCTGCCTTTTTCCACAGCCTGATCAATGATGCTGAAGGGGGAATATTATCAAGCAAGGTACGAATCGACTTAAGCGTTAAAACGCCTGCATTATGCAGCCGTTTCATTCTACTGCAACAGGCTTCACTGCTGAGCCACAAGGGCATGAATCACCTCACCGACCAGCCCATGCTGAAAGGCAAAACCTGTTAGATGAAAGCGGCGAACGGCAAGCAAAACTCATTTATGAGCGTTTCAGAGAAGGTTCCTCAGTAGAGTAGTTTCGAAGTCGATTCAGATATCCGGTCTTCGCCGAATCCCCCAGAAGGCAGGAAATTTTACTTCAAGACCTGTAATTTTAACATGTTTCTCCTCGATGTCAAGTATGTTTGTTCAGCAATTCTCATTATAGAGTCGGCTTTATCAAAAAATACTGTGTGAGTGGCATTTTGCCACGATTTTTCGCGGCTGGAAAGCCGCTCCCACAGAGATGATTTGT
>BS_KBA_SWE02_21mDRAFT_10000328_pt1 | contig 17340 bp, 16 predicted proteins | sample BalSeasSWE02_21m_FD_9196 | JGI IMG/M metagenome (IMG submission 9196)
TTCAAAAAGACTAAAAATTCAAGACCCTCTTCATTTTTCGACAGTACCAGTTAGATAAACAGAAAGTTTTTTTTTATTAAACTAATCGTTCTCTATGAACGCAAGGGAGGATTGGTGAAACTGAAAGAAGGAGTAGCCAACTACAGGCTGATTTCGGTTCAAGATCCCGAGACGCGGAACAGATGCAAGAGGTGTTCAAGATCGTTTACTGGGTACAAATCGGTCGTTTTATCAGATACAAAAAGATAATAATATTCCCTCAAATTGAACTTTACTGAACAGGCAAGACATAAAAAGAACGACCCCGAGTGGCGACATGGAAAGACACCAGTATTCGAAAGGTATCTGTCTTGTTTTAGGTGATCAATTCAATATGCGGTTTTTTAAATTGGTTTATTCCGACCTTACAATTCTGTAAACTCTCTTAAATGTAACTTTGATGAATTTTCTTCGTCATGTATATCCATCGCCCAAAAAAGGAGAAAACACAATGTATCAAAAACTAAATCCGCTGGATGAATATGTAAATAATATCAAGGGCAATACTAATTTTCTTCGCAATCTTCTTTCTCCAAAAATCAGTCTTCCATTATTTGCGGTATGCTTAATGGTTATTGGTGTGATTTCAATCGCCAGGTAAAAACATTGCAGCACGCACTCATGCATGTGCGTACCTTATTAATTTCGAGCATTATGGTCACCACATCTCGGGTCCCTGCGCGCTGGGGCTGAGCCTGATATTGTGGCAACTCTGCAAATTGATCAACTCCCACATACAGGTTTCCATCTCAAAAAGCCTCTTGACCAAATCTCATATAAATGTTCACATTTACGACTGGGAATTGACATACCCCCATATATAGGGGTAGATTTTACAGGGATAACGCTGGCTTACAAACTTGTTAATCGTAATTTTCACTTTTTTATATATACTAGGTTCATATAATATAGGAGAAGAAATTATGTATACAAACATTTATCCTTTGGAAGAATATGTAAAAGTCATCAAACAAAACACAAATTTTCTTAACCGCCTTCTGACGCCAAAAATCAGCGTCCCCTTATTTACAATTTTTATGACGATTATAGGTGTTATCGCTTTCAACAGTTAGAAATATTTTTATAGACTCAAACCTCTGTTACCGCGCCCAGGTTAATGATAACCAGGGCGTTTACGTTTAAGCATAAGATCCAGATCATCAATACTTAGTCACTTTCTGACAAATCTGGATAAAAAAATAGTTCATTTCGTTTTGTATCATTACTGATCAATTTATTGCTTATTACAAAAAAAGGATACAGAAATACCTTATCTTTGGTAAAATCAAACAATTCAGATAAGGAGATGAAACTTATGAAGTCCATGGATATCATCGTTGAAGCATTTACGGAAATGGCTCCAGATTATGAACAAAAGGTTAATTCTGAACTCAAATTTCTCTGGGGGTGGAGTTATCAAAGTTTTTTAAATGAATTGATCCAAAAAACCCCCATAGAAAAAAATGATCTGATTCTTGATGTAGCCACTGGAACCGGTGTTATCTCACATCACCTTGCCAAAAATTGTCTTTGTAAGAACCAAGTCCATGCATTGGATATCACATATCCAATGCTTAAACAGACCAGAAAACGATTTGAGAAATCAAAAATTGAGGATAAGAGCGCCCTGGTGTGTGCATCAGCAATGGGTATGCCATATCAAGCGGATATCTTCACATTGGTCATTTGCGGGCTGGCAACCCATCATATGGATGTGGAAAAATTTGTTTCAGAAAGCAATCGGATCCTGACGACCAATGGCAGGCTTTCAATCATAGACGTTGGAGGTTCTCGCATTTGGAAAATACCAGGGATAAAATCTGTCATTAGAGTTCTAGCTTATTTTTATTATTTAATGACTGAAAGCCATTCCAGGGCATGGGCAGAATCTGCTTCGATATCCAATGTGCGGGCCAAGGAAGAATGGCAGGCTCTTTTATTAAACTCAGGGTTTAAAGACCCTGAAATAATTAAACTACCATCCAAGAATTGGTTCATACCATCACCACTTTTTATACAAGCTGTAAAGATCTGAGGAGTAAATGAATGACAAGTTCATACAAGCTGATTGAGGAAGGTCGTAAGGATGAGCTCTGGAATAAACATTGTGGATATGTGACTCTGAGCATGCAAGAGTTTATGGATATTCAAAACCGGCTTTTGCTTGAGCAGATCAATTTATTAGGAGCCTCGAATCTCGGGAAGTATTTCATGGGTCCTAATACCCCAACCAGCATTGAAGAATTTCGCCGGGTTACACCATTAACCAGAATTTCTGATTATGATAATTTATTATCTGATAAAAATGAAGAAAACCTTCCGGCTAAACCTTATGTGTGGGCACGCACATCCGGACGCACATCGGACCTTAAAACTTATTGGCTCCCTTATTCGCGGCAATTCTATGACCATCTCAGCGATTCGGTTATTGCTGCCATGCTGATGAGTTCCTGCTCACATCCAGGAGAAGTCAAGCTTGACCGAAATGATAAATTTCTAATGGCAACTGCACCCAGACCTTATGTATCAGGTTACCTGGCCGCCTCGATCCTGGATAATTTACATGCCATTTTTCTTCCAAGCCTTGAAGAAGGGGAAAAAATGGAATATGGGGAGCGTATCGCGGCTGGATTCAAACTCGCCATGAAACATGGTCTGGATTATTTTGGAGGCCTGTCGATCGTCCTGGCGAGAATGGGGGAACAATTTGAAACAAAATCCAGTGATTCCAAGCCATCAAATGAGTTGTTAAATATCACAACTCTATATCGGCTATTGAGAGCCGTCATTATTGCCAAGATAAATAAACGCAACATTTTACCTAAAGATATATGGAAATTAAAAGGCATCATGTCTGCTGGAACCGACACTGAGATCTACAAAGAAAAAATTGAGTATTACTGGGGTAAAAAACCTCTGGAGGGTTTTTCTTGCACAGAAGGTGGAAATATTTGTTTTCAATCCTGGAATTTCAAAGGGATGACATTTTTCCCTGATAACTCTTTTCTGGAATTCATCCCGCTGGAAGAGGTCGATAAGAATAAAGCCGATCCATCTTACCATCCAAAAACAGTTTTGATGAATGAGTTGAAAGAAGGTATTTACGAACTTGTAATCACCAATTTTATGGGTGGAGCACTCATCCGTTACCGCTTGTTTGACATGTTTAAAGTGATATCGATCGGCGATGAAGAGATCGGTTCTGTGTTACCACAAGTACAATTCTACTCACGGACAGATGACATTATAAATATTGGCAGTTATCTTATTCTGTCCGAAAGAGAAATTTGGAATGCAATTGACGCGACGGGTATCGAATACCAGGATTGGACAGCCAACAAAGAGGTTGTTAATGGAACCCCTCTACTCAAATTATATATTGAGTTAAAAGAACAGAGCAACTTGTCCGACGAAGAGATAACCAATCTTCTGGACAAACACTTCAGCAACCTTTTTCAGGAATATTGCGATCTAAAAGAAGATCTGGAGATCAACCCACTTGTATTTTCACGCGTGGCTCCGGGATCGTTTAAAGCTTATAAGAATGCCATGGTTGAGGCTGGGGCTGAACTAGAGAATATTAAACCATCACACATGAGACCATCTTCCGAAAGTTTAAAAAAGCTTCTAACAATTTTAATGGATTGATCATAATATGTATTGGACTATAGCCACCATCGTTTCAGGGTTTGCCACATTGGTTTTTCTGGCCCTATTTGTGGTGGTTTTTATATCAAAACCGCGCACGCAATTACGCGAATTATTTCTATATTACCTGATCACAATGCTTTTTTGGTCAATCAGTGCATTTCTGGCCTCATCTGGACTGGTGGCTCCCCTTTTCTGGTTCAGGGCCATGGCAATCTCACCTGTGGCTATGTTTTTTGCTCTCTTCCTATTTGTCCAAAAATTATTTGGATTACGCAACAAATGGGTGCCTGCGCTTCTGATCTATGGATTATGCGCAATTGTATTAGATTTTTTTACCGGTCTGGTTATCAAGTCTGCCTACCTGGATAATACCGGATCTTTTGTTTATGAATTTGGCATTTTTCTTCCACTTATCGCTTTACCATTTTATGTTATTACCATATACAGTCTTGTCATACTGATCAATATTCATAAGAACAGTAAAGATGCAAATCATCGAAATCGCATCCGGTACTTGATGCTGGGAATCTCGCTGCCAATTTTTGCGATGTTAATCAATTTCACTGAACTTGGCAAATATCCTATTGATATAGCTGCGAATGTAATTACTGCCATACTTCTTTCATATGCAATCCTTCGCCACCAGCTCCTGGATGTTAAGGTGGTTATTCGGCTGGGTTTGATCTACTCGATCACCACTGCAATATTTGGAGGCATATACTTCCTGGTAATATCCCTGGTGTTAAATCTATTCCACCTCCTGGCTGGAAATGAGGTTTTTATAACATCGATCATTATTGGTACCTTGTTTTCTTTTGTTTTTGCCCCCTTAAATTCTCGAGCACAGAAATGGATCGACCGTTTATTTTATCGTGAAAAGTTTAACGCCAGCCAAATGTTAGAAAGGTTAAGTCAAACCACTGCATCCTTAATGAATCTCGATATCATGGCAGATATAATCCTAAGTGAAATTCTGTCAACATGGCACATACAAAACGGCACATTTCTCATTAAGAAAAATGAGACCGGGGAATTCCTTTTAACAGCTCAGAAAGGTGACAATCGGGAGAACACATGGAGCTTCCCTTCTGACCATCCTGTCATCAAATGGTTGATGGAATATAAAAAAATCCTCTCAACAGATGATCTCTCAATGCTGCCAATTTTCAAGTCATTATGGGGCAGGGAAATTAATAAATTGGAAGAAATTAATGCACAAATCTTCGTTCCCTTACTTGCAAAAGGGGAACTTGTTGGCATTATCATTCTTGGAGAAAAGAAATCCACTCTACCTTTTGATAGAGATGATCTCCTGCTCTTATCTGCTTTATCCAATCAAATTGCTGTTGCGATCGAGAATTCACGTTTATATGAAGATCTTGAAGGTGCATTCATTCAAACAACAGTGGCATTGGCAAATGCGATCGATCTTCGGGATGCTTATACAAATATTCATAGCCAACAGATCGCCTATTGGTCTGCTGAGACTGCCAAGATACTGGATTGCAGCCCAGATGAGGTAGATGATATCTATTGGGGTGGTTTGCTGCATGATATTGGCAAGATCGGCATACCAGATGCCATACTAAACAAGCCCGGAAAATTGGATGCAGCTGAATGGGATGTGGTGCACAAACACCCTGATCTTGGAGCCGAATTGATAGCCCCCATAAAGAAACTTACAAAAGTGGCGCCGATAATTAAATGCAGCCATGAACGATTCGATGGGAAAGGCTACCCAAGGGGATTAATCAATGATGAAATTCCTCTCGGTGCCCGAATTGTGAGTGTGGCTGATTCTTATTCAGCCATGAAAGATAAACGACCTTACAAAGATCCAGTCAGCGACGAAACGGCAATTCAGGAACTGATAGATAATTCCGGAAAAATGTACGATCCTATCGTTGTGAACGCATTTTTGAAGATGATAGAAACCAGAAAAAATAAACCTTTACATTAACCTGGATAAGGATAAGCATACAAGTTTATGGTATTGGTAAAACGAAACCAATTTCATATGCGAACTTCAGTGTATTGAAAAATTATTGGATCATCTCTTCGCCAGACAATGCTTCAACACTCATTCCATGTGAGATAAGACCTGTTTGAGCAACTTAAAGGTCTCACAATCCGAAAAGTATCTGTTATCTTTTACAAGAAATATGTCATAATATTATTTGAATATGTCATTTTTTCAAACCTGAAAACAAAGGAGACATTCTAATGAAACTCAGCAATTTATTGGTTTTCAATTCTTTTCTAGCCCTTGTTCTTGGTCTATGCCTTTTATTTTTTCCAGCCGCAGGCTTGACTTTTTATGGAATGACTCCTGATCCTGCCATCAACTTAATGGCACAATTTTTGGGTGTTGAGCTAGTAACGGTAGGTCTGTTTTGCTGGTTTGCCAGAAAAGTTACCGATCCAGTAGCACAAAAAGCAATGATCCAGGCATTTATGATCGCATCTTTGTTGGGATTGATCGTATCATTGGTGGGCACTATTTCGGGTGTCATGAATGTGTTTGGCTGGTTCGGTGGGGTTGGCATCTTCCTTATCCTGGCTATTGGCTATAATTATTTTCTGTTCAAGAAACCGAGCAAACCCTAAGTATACTTTTCCAGATAGTTTATTCTCTAATATATGATTACAAATCATAATAATTAATTCTGATCAATAATTTATGATTTCCCCTAAAGAGAAATTGACAGGTTTAATCAACCTGTCAATTTTTTTATCTTTAGAAAAGTATAAATATTGATGTCCCCGTTTTGATATCTTTGTTAATTCACTCCTTTGTAACCACATTCATTTGGGGAAGCAAGACATAAGGCGCATGGAATGAACCGTACACCCATTCAGTCTCCTGGCTGACAGCGTCCACTTCTTTAAGCAGTTCATATACATTTCCTGCGATCGACATATCCTTGACGCGACCGACGATCTCCCCTTTTTCGATCTTGAAAGCGAGCGCAAGAGGGTTTGAAAATGCGCCCGAAATGATATTGCCCTGTCCCAGCCCGAGCAAACCTTCCACCAGGATGCCTTCATTGATCGAAGCAATCATCTCTTTCAATGTTGTATCACCGGGTTGGATGATGAAATTGGTGGACGACGGTTCGGGCTGATTGAAAAGGCCGCGCTGCGCATTGCCGGTTGACTCTACTCCAAACTTGGCAGCGGTTCTCAGATCATAGATAAAACTTTTCAAAACGCCCTTCTCTACCAGCACATTGCGCTTGTGAGGTATTCCTTCATCATCATATGGTGCGCTTCCAGGGCGACCATGCAACGTGCCATCATCACTCAAAGTGATCTTTTCATCAAACAGTTTTTCACCTATTTTGTCGCGCATGGGAGAGACACCTTTATAAACATTCTTGCCATTCAACCCCTCATGCAAAGGCAGTGCAAGCGCCAAGGCTCCAAATGGAGAAAAGAGCACCGGCATATTCCCAGAGCGCATGGTTGTCAATTTGCGCGCCATTTTTAGCTGCTCCACCAGACGATGGACAAAACCAAGATACTCATCATTCCATTCTGTCGTGCCAACTACATCAAAGATGATGAGAACATCATCTCCGACGATCCGATCAATTTCCAACTCTAAGCCAAGTGGAGACCGCTCAAAAGCAATATCCAACCCGGTTTGATTACGCAAACTCGCGGATTGGACACTACGCGTCAAGTTCAGATTCACGCGCGCATCTGGTTCCACTGGAATGATCAGATCCAATATTTCACGGCCGATCTCCACAAGACGCGGGATGCTTAAATCAACTATCTTCTGGTCATAGGTGCGTACTTGCTGCGCCGGCTGGATGGAGGGGAATTTCAGAGTCAAGCGGTCACCATAGACGGCAGACTCAAGCACATTGGCGGCCAGCTTCATGGTAGCATTTTCGTCACTTGAGGCAGCAAACCCAAGGCGGCCATCCCGCACCACCCGCACGGCTGTGCCCCTGGTTTGGGCCACTGAGCTGCTTTTTAATTGGTTGGCTTCAAACGAGATCGTAGTGGTTTCATTTTGCAGGTTTATGATCTCGACCTGTTCAGCTTTTTGGGTCAATTCCTTCATCAGATCCATGATATTCCGCTCCTTTTATGACTACTGCCCACCTATGACGACATTTTGAATGCGGATATGAGGTGCACCCATGCCCACTGGAAGAGGCGATTGATTGCCTTTGCCACAGCCTCCACCTACCGCCAGCCATTTAAAATCATTCCCAATGGCATCAATATTTTGCAGGGTGGTGAACAAGTTTCCAGACAAGATGACATCCTTGACCATCTCAGCTATCTCTCCATCCCTGATCATGTAGGCATGTCCGGAACTGAAAGAAAAATTCTCCAGCATGGTCTCACCACCATAAGCATCACAGGCATAAATACCCAACTTGATATCCTTGATCATGTCTTCAAAAGAAGTGGTTCCATTCTCTATGGCAGTATTGGTCATGCGGACAATTGGTGGAAAACGATAACTGACAGCACGGGCATTCCCGGTCACATTTTCACCCATTTTGGCGGCTGTCTCACGTGAATGCAAGCGCCCGACCAGAACCCCTGCTTTGACCAGATCATTATGGCGGGTTGGTGTACCCTCATCATCATAGCGATGCGTACCGCGCTGGCCGGGGATGGTACCATCGTCATAAACATTCAATATATCCTTGCCAAATCGACGCCCCAGCACCATCATTTCTTTGGCTTTGGGATTTTCATAGACAAAATCCGATTCGGATAAATGACCAAAGGCCTCATGAATAAAGACCCCTGCCAGCATCTGGTCTGCCACTACGGTGTATTGCCCCCCAACGACACTTTTGGCGCTCAACAACTCCACTGCCCGACGGGCAGCCGTGCGGGGCATTTCTTCTCTATCCTGAACGAACTCAAATCCGAAAGGTCCTGCACAGCTTTCATGCGATTGCTGGACATTATCGCCATCACGAGCGATGGCTGAGGCTGCAACAACTACTGAAGGGCGTTCTTCTTCAATATAAGTGCCTTCCGAATTGGCAAAATAAATATGGCTGAAACTATCCACATATACAGAATTGGTGTCAATGATCTTATCGCTACTGCCAAGCAGAATATTATTATAATTTTCTGCCAGGGATTTCTTGGCAGCCATGGATACATCCCGAAAGTCGTGTTTCATCTCGACCTGGATATGCTCTTCGATCACTTCACCATAACCAAGTGCAATAGGTTCGTTGCTTTGGGCTACCAGCGCACATTGATAAGCCTGTTCGACCTTGTTCTTTAAATCGTCCAAATTGTTGAAGGTAGCCACTCCCCAACCATGCTGTCTTGACAAACAGCGCACCACTCCACCTTTATCGATGACAGCATTGGCGTTTTCAAGGTCCTTGCCACGGTAAGAAATACGTGTTGATTCTTTATCCTCGATACGTATTTCAGTGTAATCTGCCTTACTGAGTTTTAATGCTTCCTGGATCTTGTCACGCATATGTCTTGCTCCTTTCTTTATTTGCACAATAACGTAAAGTTACCTTATTATCGATAATTACCCATAATGCTTAATGTTATCCCGATATCTACCATAAAGGTAAGGCAAGGTGAGATCGTGGCGGAGCATAATACATCCAAACCCCGATACCTTCAAAAATATCTGGAGAGGTGTTTAATACAGTTTCTTCTCACCAGCCTCGATGCGCAGCTTGAGCCTGTTCTCATGCGGCGGGATCGGGCAGGACCAGCGGTTATTATAGGCACAGAATGGATTGTAAGCCAGATTGAAATCCACCAACAGAACGCCCGGGTTAACCTCTTCCGGTTCGAGGTAACGGCCGGCACCATAGGTTTCCTGCGGAGCAGTTGCATCCACAAAGGGCAGGAAATACGCACCAAAAGCATCCTCATAGACCTGCAGAACAGCCTCCTGCCCATCTACATTGAAACGAATCCGGGCTTTGTGGAGGTAATCCCTACGGTCACCGGTGGATGTGATCATGTTAACATTTTGCGGTGGATCGACCATTTCCATGGCGATCTCCAGACGCAAAGCAGTGTTTTCCGGATAGTAATTGAGGCTGGAAAAAACCAGTTTTTGCTCCGGCGTTAACGGCGAATTCTGGTCATTTTTAAAGAATTGGTCTTTCTCCTGGCGGAATCTCTCAAGGGCACTCATAAAGTTTCCTTTCTTAATGGTGACGATATTTGCTATGGTTTTGATTCTAATCTAATTTTCTAAAAGGGTGAACACATCCCCCCTGGAAAACATCAGGGCCGGGGACTTCGGGTTCGCCCAAACAATCTTATCCTATCTTCAATGAACGCATCGAAAGGGAACCCATCGAGACCTTCTCAGTGAAGAACTGGACCTCTTCACCAGGTTCCTTCAGAGCAAGGGTATACAGGAGCGGTTCAAAATGCTCGGCTGAATTTACAGCCAATTGTGCCGGTCTGCCATAATCCTGATAGTGGATGATGGGGGTGTGGTTGTCCTGTAAGATCCAGTCTTTTATTTTGCCATCAAATTCCTGCGCCCAATCCAAAGCAACATCTTCCCAAACTACCAAGCCCAGATTATGCACCAGATTGCCGCTGCCAATGATGAGGACGCCCTGATCGCGCAACGATTTCAATTCCCGCCCCAGATCATAGTGATATTGTGGGGACTGGGTTCGATCCAGACTGAGCTGCAAAACGGGAATATCCGCTTTTGGGAACATACGAATTAAAACTGACCAGGTACCATGATCCAATCCCCAATTCTGATCTGGCTGAACAGGGATTGTCTTGACGAGTGAACGGATATTTTCGGCCAGTTCTGGAGAACCGGGGGCAGGGTATTGTATGGCAAAGAGTTCCGGTGGAAAGCCGTAAAAATCGTGGATGGTTTTCGGATTCTGCATTGCTGTTACTTCTGTGCCAACTGTTTCCCAGTGGGCTGATATACAAAGAATTGCCCGGGGAGTTGGCAAACTGGAACCCATCCGGATCCAAGCCTGGCTGAATTCATTGTCTTCAATTGCATTCATCGGGTTGCCATGTCCCACGAATAATACTGGCATGCGTGTGTTTTGCATATTTATCCTACATTCCTTTATGAAGAGTCATTTATAAATACCGATTATCGGAATGCTTTATCAGTATTTCTTACAAAGGTCTCTGTTTACTAAAACCGGAGATTCTTCGTAACCGCAAGAACAGCGGGTTCTCAGAATGACATATATTGAAGTTGCATATTTTCCATTAACTATAAATATTAATGCGGGTTTTCGAAATAAGTGGCGATAATATCGCTGATATCTGCTGAAGAATGTGTATAAAGTATCCTGAAGAAATCATCGCTTGTGGCGATCTTATGTGACATTTGATCGGCATAGTCTCTTAAAAATGCAAAAAAAGATTCATCTCCCAGACGGGTACGCAGGTTCTCCATAAATTTGGCACCACGCAGATAGACAGCGTTCGTATATGGGCGGAAGCTGCCGCCTTCGTAAATGGTGATATCGATCTTTCCGGTAGGCTGGAAATCATTTACCCGGAAATTCCACCAGACTCCCATCAAGGTTGGGCTGGCACGCTCATAAAATATTCTCTCACTGTAAGTGGCCAGGGACTCATCCAACCAGGGTTCCAACGCCTGGTCATTCCCGACCAGCCCAAACCACCATTGGTGTGCAACCTCGTGGATCCCGATCATGACCAAATTATTGAGAAGGGTACCATCAAAGGCATTATAAAAGTTGCGACTCAGGTAGAACAAACCGTCATATTCCATTCCATCCGGGTAAAAAGTTTCCACGATGCTGAGGCTCCGGTAAGGATAGGGACCATAAACATCGGAGTAAATCCCAATGGCCTGCACAGTTGCATTTAAAATAGCCTCGCCAGCCTTCTGGTTGCCATCAGCATAATAACTGGTGACAGTAACGTCTCCCACCATGGCACTAGATGATAAATAAGCGGTGCTGGCAGAAAACACAAAAGTGCGCGCCTTGCTCAAGGTGTAGTGTGATCCACTCTCAACAGGTTCAGCAGGTGCGCTGGCGGCAATGCTTAAAGCAGAGTCATTATCTTTGGGATGTATGGTGACATCAAAATCTACAGAATCCAGGACCAGATGTTCACCCACATTGGTGGGATCATGCAGCAACCAACCGATCCCAGTTTTATAAGGCACAATAAACGGATACCAGTCAACCAGATTGATCTGCCAGTTGTTGTAACCAAAGATCTGATCGGAGCCATTCCAGGGTAGGACCAGATCATAATTGAGTTTTAAGGTGATCGATTCGCCAGCAATCAGCGGATTCGAGAGGGGAACATCCATATGTCCATTCACCACGCTGTAGTCCTTCACTTCAAGCCCATCCACACTTACAGCATTCAACTGGAATGCTCCATCCCAACGGTCTGATTCAACTGCCATCACCAGACTGGTCAATTCCACGCCCGTTAGATTTGGATACTGGATGGTTTCATCCACTGCCAGGCGATGATTGACATAATCCAGAGTTACCAGAAAAACATACCTGGTCCGGTCGGTATCGGAGGCTGGCATCCGAGTGGGTGGCAGCGGAGTGAAGGTTGGCGATGGTGTAGGGGTTAGTGTTGGTGGTGCAGTCGGCAGAGGTGTATTTGCAACCGGCTGAAAAGGCGTTGGCGTGGAGGTCCTGTTCGGGTCCTGGGTTATCGTCGGTTCCAGAGGCGTGGGAGGCGCTTGCATGGGAGTGGCGCACCCGCCAACCAGAAACAGGATCAATATTATTGGCAGAATCTTACTACTGCTTGAAGATCTCATAATTGAAATTCCGGATCAGTAGGTTTCATTAAAGAATTTTTCGATGATGTCCGTCAGATCGGCATCCGTGTGCTGGCGCAGAACCGTGAAAAAATCATGAGTCTCAGCACGCTGATATGCGAACTGAGTGGCGAAATCTTTCAAAAAATCCAGAAATGACTGGTCTCCGATGCGATCCCGCAGAGCCTGCATAAACAAAGCCCCACGCGTATAAACGGATTCGGTGTAGAAGCAATTGTAGTCGTAAAAACCATAAATAGTGATGTCCACCGGGCAGTTATTATTTTCAGGTAGATCCAGTCGCCAATAAGACCACCAAATGCCTTTCTCAAGACTGAAAGATTCGTTGAATAATCTTTCGGAATATGTTGCCAAGGCTTCATCCAACCAGGGTTGATTGGCCTGATCTGTCCCAACCAGCCCAAACCACCATTGGTGGGCTGTTTCATGAGCCGCGATGGTAGGTAAGATATCTGTCTCCTGTCCACTATAGCCAAAATACAACCGACGTTCCAGGAAATAGAGACCATCATATTCCATGCTAAAGTTAGTCTCTTCCTGTACAATGCTCATTGAGGTATGCGGGTAAGGTCCAAAATCCTGGCTATATATTTGCAGGGCACGCACAGTGGCATCCAGGGCGGCCTGCCCTCCCAGAGCATTGGAAGGGTAATAATAGCTGAGCACGGTGATCCCATCGACATCCTGACTCTTGATCAGATAGTCCGGGCTGAAGGAGAACGCAAAACTGCGTCCTTTCTCGAGCAGGTAGTGTTTGCCTCCATTGGAAGTCGTTTCGGCAGTCGTTTCTGCTCCACTGGCAGCCACCACCGGGGTGATCTCGCCTGTGAAATATACAGTCACNTCAAAAGTGGCACTATCGTAGGCAAGATGTTCGCCATACGTAGCCGGCTCGTTCAACAACCAACCCTGACCAGTGACATACGGAACCACAAACGGATACCAATCGACCATGTTCAACTGGCGGGTAGTGTAACCAAATACCTGGGTGCGGATTATGGCAGCTTTATCGTCTACATCAATTTGTGGCAAAGCAAGATCATATGAAATGGAGATGGTCACTATCTGCATGGGAGTTAATGAATATTCAATCTCCAGTTTTTGTCCTTCCAATGAAAAAGCTGTGCTAACCTGATCATCAATCCGTAGCTCTTTCAAGCTAAAACAATTTCCCCAGAGGTTGGGTTCCACTGCCAGTACCAGATTGGACATTTCCTGTCCGGACTGGTTTTGATATTTGATGGTCTCTTCCACACTGGCTTGTTTCCGGGCATAATCCAATTGCAGAGACAAGACATATTCGGGATTTTCCATCGCCGGCGGAGGAATAAGTGTAGCAGCAGGCAAGGGAGTGTTGGAAGCGGATGTAGTTGGTGTGGCATCGACCAGCGCTGGTGGAGAGGTCGGTTGCGGTTTTGCGCAACTGACCAAAAACAGACAAAGGATAAATGTAAGAATGAAAAAAGACTTTAAACGCATATATGGTCCATTCCTTAAAGTTCCAGATCAAGACCTGCGACGAAGCACACCCTGGCGTGGATTAAACAGGAACACCACCAGAAAAATACCAGTTGCCGTCAATACGATGGCAGAGCCAGAGACGATATTCAGATAATAACTCAGGTACAGGCCAATCAGGCTGGAACTGGCACCAATAAAGGCAGAGACAAGCATCATGGGGAAAAGGCGGCGGGTAAGCAGATAGGCTGCTGCGGCAGGCGTGACAAGCATAGCAACCGCAAGCGACACCCCCACGGTTTGCAAAGAAACCACCACTGTAACAGCCAAGAGGAGCAGCATCAAATTCCGCAGAAGCTCAGCCGGTAACCGCAAGGTGGCAGCCAGCACCGGGTCGAAGGAGATCACCATGAATTGCTTAAAGTTGACAGCCACTACCAATAATACACAAAACCCCAACCCGGCAGTCAGCCAAAGATCTGAAGTGCTGACACCTAATATGTTACCAAATAATATATGCGACAAATCCACAGCATAAGTCTGGATCGAACTGATAAGGGCTACTCCCAAGGCCAGGGCTGCGGCAAACAGGATGCCAATGGCCGTATCCTCCTTGACCATGCCCCCTTTGGAGAAAATACCAATTCCCAACGCAATCAGTACAGCTGCAAATAGAGCACCAAGCAACAGATTTCCTTGCAGCAAGTAAGCAATGGCTACACCCGGTAAAATGGCATGCGCCATGGCATCCCCCAAGAATGCCATACCACGGATGACAACATAAGTGCCCATGATGGCACATAATATGCCCACCAGTAATGCAGCCAGCAGACCACGCAGCATAAATGCATATTGCAGGGGTTCAAGCAGCCAGTTCACTCTGCCTCCATGGACGAGCCATGATAATGTTCCATCTCCGGTGGACAACAATCATCCACCAGCATCGCACCATTTTCCATATCAAGTACATGCGTGCCGAAAGCCTGCTTAAGATTTTCCTGGGTGAGTACTTCCTGAGGGGGGCCAAAAGCAAGCAGGGTTTTATTCAAAAGCAGGATGGAATCAAATCTCGTAGCGGCCAGTGTTAGATCATGGGTAGAGATCAATACGGTCACATTCTGCTGGCGCAAGTGGTCAAGCAATTGCAGGGTCGCTTCCTGGGTAGAAGAATCCACCCCTGTGAAAGGTTCATCCATCAGGAAAATATGCGGCTGCTGAGCCAAAGCCCGCGCCAAAAAGACACGTTGCTGCTGTCCCCCCGACATATCACTGATCGAGCGATCAGCAAGATCAGCAATCCCCATTTGCTGTAAACTTGTTCGCACAACCTGATGGTCAATACGACCAGGGGCTTGAAACCAGTTCATGCTGCCAAATCTGCCCATCATGACCACATCTGCAACCGTGACAGGGAATCGCCAGTCCACCTCGCTGCGTTGTGGCACATATGCCACACAATCCAGGTGGTGGCCCAAAGCCATTTCGTGAATGAAGATCTGCCCTGACCGAAGAGGTAAAAGTCCTACCAGCGCTTTAAAAAGCGTGGATTTCCCAGCACCATTCGGACCGACAACTGCCACACGGGCACCATGGGGGATATGAAAAGTGACATCCTGCAGAACAGGTGTGCCATTATAGCCTACACTAATATTTTCGATCTCCAGACGGGCTGGTTCCTGGGGGGAGGTTTTTTCCATTTGTTTCTTTACCAGATAAAATCTACTAATTTTAGGAAAACATAAAGGTGGAATGAAAATTCACTCAATTGAGTAATTGTATTATTTTAAAACATTCACAATTTGATCCACATTGTACATCATCATGTCAATATAAGTGGGGGCTGGTCCTTGAGCATCCGATACAGATTCAGTATGCAAGTCTGTCACCAAAATTGCATTGATCTCACCTGAAATTTGCTCTGCCAGGTTGATGTTGGAGCCCGTTTCCATAAAAATGACAGTGGCATTACTCGCCCGGATCTGTTCGATCAGGGAAACCAGCTCGCGGGCAGTTGGTGCAGATTCACTACTAAAACCCGGGATGATGGAGCCAACCACGGTAAAACCATAACGGGCTGCAAAATAACCCAGGCTTTCGTGGTTAGTGACCAATTGGCGTTGGTCGGGTTGAATTTTTGCAACCTGCTCCACGATCCATGCATCCAGGGATCGTAATTGTGCAATATAGGCAGTTGCATTATCCGTGTAAATCTGCCTGCCCGGAGGGTCAGCCTGGATCAAACCATCCCGAATGTTTTCCACATAGTGGATCACAAGATTGGGATCCAGCCAGAAATGAGGATCTCCTTCAGGATGCTCACCGGTGGGATCAGGACGGGGAGTCAGTCCTGCCGAGGCTGTGATCACCAATCGGGAGCCTCCGGCGTTGTTCAACAGGGGGGTTAGAAAACCTTCGATCCCACCCCCATTGATGACGAGAACATCACTTTTGGAGACTTTGATAATATCGCGCGGCGCAGGTTGATAGCTGTGAGCATCCACATAGACAGGCAGCAGGCTTTCAACGATCAGGCGATCACCGGCCACATTTTGGGTTATATCCGCCAGGAAGGTTTCCACTACCAGGACTCTTGGCAAGCCCGGCGTGGGTGTTGTAATGGAAGCCGGTTGCGCCGAACAGGCAGTCAGAAAACCCAACAATAGTAGAAAGAATCCTTTTTGAGACAAATTGATTTCCTCATCATCCCCGGGATCGATGAACCCTGAGATTGATCCTAATTTTACCCCAAGGCTGTTCAAGAAACACCAAATAGCCAGCGCCGGGTTATCAAAAAATCGGGTCACAGTGTGGAAAGCTATTTCTAAAAGTTGAAGTGTCTCGAGTTACGATAAATTTCCATATCTAAAAACAGATCCCGAACTGGCAAAAATGGTTGAAGAAGCAGCCGAAACCGGTTCAATGGGCGATGTGCCCAACCCTATAACCAAGGAGAATATTATGGAAGCTTATAAGAAAACCAACAAGTGGGTCACCATCCGCACCATCGGATTGGCTGCCATCATAGCGGTTGTATTGCTGAATACGTTATTGATCTTTACGGTGGTGATCCTGTTTCTGCGTTAATCCTTGATTCTATCCAGGTTTTTTTCGAGCGCAGAGGAATCCTCTGTGCTCGCAGCAATTTTGAGATAGATTTTTTAGGCTATACGTTTTTTTCAGCGGTCAATCCAATCCTCTTTTCCACAGGCTGGCGTATTTTTTGCGGTACTTGGGGTCGTCTTCCAATTCTATTAGTTCGAGCGCCTTTCCCCTGAGCGCTTCGTCTTCGACTTCATCATACAAGTTCCTGAGATCCTGGATGATATCAAAGCGGATGAGAGTGGTGTTCCTTTCCGAGATGCATTCATGATATCGTGTTTCGAGACCTTCCA
>BS_KBA_SWE02_21mDRAFT_10000329_pt1 | contig 17300 bp, 16 predicted proteins | sample BalSeasSWE02_21m_FD_9196 | JGI IMG/M metagenome (IMG submission 9196)
GTTAGCGGCTGCAAATGTAATACCTTTATTAACTCCTATACAAACTTTTTTTAACGTTTTTTTGAAAGTTTTTAAATCTTATTTATATCAACCTATAAACGTGAAGGTTACAACTTGATTATTTTTATGAAATTCATTAAAGAATTCAAAATTATTTTAACATTAACATCTCTATTTCTGTATACATGTAATATGGTATAATGCTTTTTAATAATCTTCTATAAATATGAATGTAAAAACTTATTGCGCAACTAATAGATTTCTAATATCTTTGCATCCTTAATAAAAAAATATGATTCAAATAACGTTACCAGACGGTTCTATAAGAGATTTTCAAAGCGGAAGCACTCCTATAGATGTTGCAATAAGTATCAGTGAAGGTTTTGCAAGGAATGTAATTTCAGCTAAATTCAACAATAAAACAGTTGAAACAACTACTCCACTGCTTGAAAATGGAAATTTAACACTCTATACTTTTAATGAACCTGCAGGGAAAAAAGCTTTCTGGCATTCATCAGCTCACGTATTAGCGCAGTCAATTACTTCATTTTACCCAAATGTAAAGTTAACAATAGGCCCAGCGATTGATAATGGTTTTTATTATGATGTTGATTTAGGTGAAGATGTAATTTCTGAAAAAGATTTTCAAACTATTGAAAATAAATTTTTGGAACTGGCCAGAGGAAAACACGAATTTAAAATGCGTGAAGTTAGCAAAGCCGATGCTTTGACTAAATATAAAGAAGAAGGCAACCAATATAAAGTTGAGCTGATTGAGAATTTAACGGATGGCGATATCACTTTTTGTGATCACTCAGACTTCACCGATTTATGTAGAGGTGGTCATATTCCAAATACAGGACTTATAAAAGCTATAAAAGTAATGAGTGCTGCTGGTGCTTATTGGAGAGGTGATGAAAAAAACAATCAGTTGACTCGTATTTATGGTGTTTCTTATCCTAAACAAAAAATGCTTACAGAGTATTTAGAATTATTGGAAGAAGCAAAAAAACGTGATCACAGAAAATTAGGAAAAGAACTAGAATTATTTGCTTTTTCAGCAAAAGTGGGACAAGGTTTACCTTTATGGTTGCCAAAAGGAGCTGCTTTACGTGATAGATTAGAGCAATTTTTAAAGAAAGCTCAGAAAAAAGCTGGATATGAAATGGTAATTACCCCACATATTGGTCAAAAAGAGTTGTATGTAACTTCTGGTCATTATGAAAAATATGGTGCAGACAGTTTTCAGCCAATTCATACACCAAAGGAAGGTGAAGAATTTTTATTAAAGCCTATGAATTGTCCACATCACTGTGAAATTTATAATGTCAAACCTTATTCCTATAAAGAACTACCTAAACGTTTTGCTGAATTTGGTACCGTTTACAGATATGAACAAAGTGGCGAATTACACGGCTTAACACGTGTTAGAGGTTTTACACAAGATGATGCTCACATTTTTTGCACACCCGATCAATTAGATGAAGAGTTTAAAAATGTAATTGATTTGGTATTGTATGTATTTAAATCGTTGAGTTTTGAAAATTTCACGGCACAAGTATCATTACGAGATCCTGAAAACAAAGAAAAATATATAGGAAGTGATGAAAATTGGAAAAAAGCTGAAGATGCTATTTTAAGTGCTACAAAAGAGAAAGGTTTAGATTATGTAGTTGAATATGGTGAAGCCGCTTTTTATGGTCCAAAATTAGACTTTATGGTAAAAGATGCTTTAGGCAGAAGCTGGCAACTTGGAACAATTCAAGTAGATTATAATTTACCTGAACGATTTGATTTACAATATAAAGGAGCTGACAACCAATTGCACCGACCAGTAATGATTCACAGAGCACCTTTTGGCTCTATGGAAAGATTTATTGCAGTGCTTTTAGAGCACACAGCTGGTAAATTCCCGCTTTGGTTAACACCAGATCAGGTTATTATACTGCCAATCAGTCAGAAATATCAAAAATATGCCGAAAAAGTTTTACATTTGCTAGAAAATTCCGAAATTCGCGCCCTTGTAGATGATAGAAATGAGAAAACAGGCAGAAAGATAAGGGATGCTGAGTTGAATAAAATTCCATTTATGGTAATTGTCGGAGAACAAGAAGCGCAAGATGGAACAGTTTCTATAAGAAAACAAGGAGAAGGAGACCAAGGAACAATTACAATAAGCGAATTTATTTCGCTATTACATACAGAAATCAATAGTACGTTAGAACAATTTTAAGTTTAATTTAAAATATACTGTCATAGCAATCAAGAAAAATTCAGGTGGTAGAAAACCTTGGAGAGTCGTAAAAGAAGATCAACACAGAATTAATGAAAACATTAAATTTGTTGAAGAAGTACGTTTAGTAGGAGATAATGTTGAAATTGGAGTTTATCCAATTTCAAAAGCAAAATCTTTGGCTAGAGAATTAGAGTTAGATTTGGTGGAAATTTCACCAAAAGCAATACCTCCAGTTTGTAAGATTATTGATTATAAGAAATTTTTATACGAACAAAAGAAGAGGGAAAAGATACAAAAATCTAAAGCCACTAAAGTAATTGTAAAAGAAATTAGATTTGGTCCACAGACCGATGAACATGACTTTGAATTTAAAAAGAAACATGCCATTAAATTTTTACAAGATGGCGCAAAACTAAAAGCTTTTGTATTTTTTAAAGGACGATCAATTATTTATAAAGACCAAGGACATATATTACTATTAAGATTGGCCACAGAACTAGAAGAATACGGAAAAGTAGAGCAAATGCCTAGATTAGAAGGTAAACGAATGATTATGTATTTAGCTCCAAAAAAGAAATAAAACTTCAATTACTGCATTCAGCTACCAATATAAGGTTTGCTTTTGCAGATAGAAGAACAAAAATATTAAGCAAGATAAAAAAGTAGAAGAAAGATGCCTAAAATGAAAACAAAATCTAGTGCTAAAAAGCGTTTTAAGCTTACTGGTTCTGGAAAAATTAAAAGAAAACACGCTTTTAAAAGTCATATTTTGACTAAAAAGTCTAAGAAACGTAAATTAAAGTTAACACACACTGGTTTAGTACATAAATCAGATAAAGCTAACATTTTACAACAGTTAACTTTAAAATAATAAAGTTACAGGGAATTTAATTATTAACCTTGGAGTAGAGCTAAACAAGTATAAATAAATTTTATCGCCTACTACAAAAAAACAAATTGAAATTATGCCAAGATCAGTAAATTCAGTTGCTTCAAGAGCTCGAAGAAAAAAGATATTGAAGCAAGCAAAGGGTTACTTTGGACGTAGAAAAAACGTTTACACAGTAGCAAAAAATGCGGTTGAAAAAGGAATGGTTTATTCTTATAGAGACCGTAAAAACAAAAAAAGAACATTCCGTGGTTTATGGATTCAACGTATCAACGCTGGAGCTCGTCAATATGGATTGTCTTATTCACAGTTTATGGGAAAAGTAAAAGCTAATAATATTGAATTGAACCGTAAGGTTCTTGCCGATTTAGCAATGAACAACCCAGAAGCTTTTAAGGCCGTTGTAGATCAAGTAAAATAGATTTTTAATTTCTTGCTTATATAAAAAATCCCAATCTAACGATTGGGATTTTTCATTTTATAATAATATTTATTCGAATTTTAAATCTTATTTTTTTACATATATTTGCACAGTTTTAAATTACTACTATATGCTTGTTTGGGGAATATTTATTGCTGTTATATTAATATTTTTAGCATTAGATTTGGGGGTTTTCAATAGAACCCCACATATCATATCAACTAAGGAAGCTACAAAGTGGACTGCCATTTGGGTAACTATTTCATTCCTTTTTTCTGGAGTAATTTACTGGCTTTATTCCTCTGGATTAATTGCCAATTCAGACAACTTAACACCAACCGATGCAACAATCAAATACATTACAGGCTATTTAATTGAACTCTCATTAAGTGTTGACAATATATTTGTAATAGCTGTAATTTTTACATCTTTTAAAATACCTCAAAAATACCAACACCGCGTTTTGTTTTGGGGAATTTTAGGAGCTATTGTATTTAGAGCTCTTATGATTTTCTTTGGAATTATGTTAATTAATAAATTTAGTTTTACAACTTATGTTTTTGGTGCTTTTCTGATATTTACTGCATACAGAATGCTGGTTTCAAAAGATGAAAGTTTTAACCCAAAAAAATCCTTTGTTTACAAACAGATTAGAAGATTTATTCCAATAACAACTAAAATGAATGGGGAACATTTCTTCATTAAATTAAGACATATAAATGCTGCAACACCACTATTCATAGCTTTAATTATTATAGAGTTTACAGATATTTTATTTGCTTTAGACAGTATACCTGCAATTTTAGCAATTACATCTGATCCTTTTTTAGTGTTTACTTCTAATATTTTTGCAATATTAGGACTTCGTTCCATGTATTTTTTCTTATCAAATATGTTAGAACGATTCCATCATTTAAAATTCAGTTTAATCGCCATTTTAACTTTTGTAGGAATTAAATTAATTTTAGCGCATCACATTAAGTTTCCTGAATGGGTTTCNCTTTCATTTATTGCAATTTCATTGTTTACAGGTATTGTAGTTTCGCTTAAATCAAAAGTACCTCAAGACGAAAACCCTGTGCAGTAATATTTTATTTTTCAATTTCTCGAAGGCTTTCCATTTTTTTGTTGGCCATAAAACTTGTAATATTTTCAAAATGTTCTTTTACACGTTTGTTTCCAAATTCAAAAACTTTTTCAGCCAATCCTTGTAAAAAATCTCTATCGTGAGATACTAAGATCAAAGTGCCATCAAAATCTTTCAATGCATCTTTAATTATATCTTTGGTTTTCATATCTAAATGATTTGTAGGTTCATCTAAAATTAAAACATTCACTGGTTCTAATAATAATTTAATCATTGCCAATCGTGTTTTTTCACCCCCTGATAATACTTTTACCTTTTTAGTAATATCATCACCACCAAACATAAATGCACCTAATAAGTTCTTTATTTTGGTTCTAACATCACCAACAGCTATTTGATCAATAGTATCAAATACTGTTAAATTTTCATCTAATAATGCTGCCTGATTTTGGGCAAAATATCCAATTTTTACATTGTGGCCAATTTCAAGTTTCCCATCAAAATCAATTTCACCCATAATTGCTTTAATCATGGTTGACTTACCTTCTCCATTTTTTCCAACAAAAGCTACTTTTTCTCCACGTTCAATTACCAAATTGGCATTGTTAAAAACAACATGCTCATCGTATTTCTTGGTCAATTCGTTCACAACAATTGGATATTGACCGCTTCTTGATGCCGGAGGAAACTTCAATTTTAAAGCTGATGTGTCAATTTCATCAACTTCAACTAACTGTATTTTTTCAAGCATCCTAACACGTGACTGAACCTGATTTGTTTTAGAATAAGTTCCTCTAAAACGCTCAATAAACTCCATATTTTCAGCAATCATTTTTTGTTGTTCTTCATATGCTTTTTGCTGATGTACTCTTCTGTCTTTTCGCAATTCTAAATAATGAGAGTACGTAGCTTTGTAATCGTAAATTCTTCCCATCGTAACTTCAATGGTTCTATTGGCAATATTGTCTACAAAAGCCCTGTCATGCGAAATAACAATTACTGCTTTAGCTGAATTGATTAAGAAATCCTCTAACCATTGTACACTTTCTATATCAATATGGTTTGTTGGTTCATCTAATAAAATCAAATCTGGATTTTGTAATAAAATTTTAGCCAATTCAATTCTCATACGCCATCCTCCTGAAAATTCAGAAGTAGATCTATTAAAATCTTCACGAACAAATCCCAAACCTTTTAATGCTTTTTCAACTTCAGCTTCATAATTTACTTCTTCAATTGAATAAAATTTCTCACTTAATTCAGAAACACGTTCAATTAATTTCATGTATTCATCACTTTCATAGTCTGTTCTAACTGTCAGTGCTTCGTTAATTTCATCAATTTCAGCTTTCATTTTTGAAATTTCAGCAAATGCTTTTGAAGTTTCTTCAAAAACAGTAGCATCATCTTTGGTCAATAAATGTTGTGGTAAATAGGCTATTTTAGCTTCTTTTGGTGCTGAAATATTTCCAGAAGAGGGTTTGCTTACCCCTGCAATAATTTTTAACTTACCCCTGCAATAATTTTTAGCAGTGTAGATTTTCCTGCTCCATTTTTACCCATTAGGGCTATTTTATCATTTTCATTGATTGCAAAAGATACATTATCAAATAATGCTGTTCCTCCAAATTGCACCGAAATATCGTTAACTGTAATCATTACTATGAATTTTTTATTTGAAAGCGGCAAATATACATTGATTGTTTTAAATTAAAGCTTTAAAAAGCTGATTTATAAAACAAAAAAAGCAAGAATAAAAATCCTTGCTTTTGTATCTAATTATGTAGTTTTCAATTAAAAAACCTCACCTAATTCTTTTAATTTCTCGGTGTTCTCAGCAATCTTCAATCCTTCAACAATTCTATGAATATCGCCATTAATAACATTTGACAAATCATACAATGTCAATCCAATTCTATGTTCAGTTACACGACCTTGCGGATAGTTATATGTTCTAATTTTTGCAGATCGATCACCACTAGAAACCAACGAATTTCTTTTAGCTGAATCGGCAGCTAATTTTTTCTCTAATTCTTGTTCATATAAACGAGAACGCAATACTTTCATAGCTTTCTCCTTATTTTTGTGCTGTGATTTTTGATCTTGACATTGCGCCACCAAACCAGAAGGTATATGTGTTAAACGAACTGCTGAATAAGTGGTATTTACAGATTGACCTCCAGGACCCGAAGAGCAAAAGAAGTCTGTACGTATATCACTAGGTTTTAATTCTACATCAAATTCTTCAGCTTCTGGCAACACCATAACAGTTGCTGCTGATGTATGTACACGCCCTTGTGTTTCAGTTTGAGGGACACGTTGTACACGGTGAACACCCGATTCAAACTTCATATCTCCATAAACATCATTACCAGTAACACTAAAAATAATCTCTTTAAATCCGCCGGAAGTACCTTCACTAATATCTTCAACTTCAGTTTGCCAACCTTTTTCAGAACAAAATTTAGTGTACATACGGTATAAATCACCAGCGAAAATACTTGCCTCGTCACCTCCAGTTCCTGCTCTAATTTCAACAATTACGTTTTTAGCATCTTCCGGATCTTTAGGAATTAACATAAACTTTATCTTATCTTCCAATTCAGGAATTCGATTGTTTGCTTCTTCCAATTCAGCTTTCGCCATTTCTGTCATTTCTTCGTCAGAACCGTCAGCAATAATTTCTTTGGCTTCTTCAATATTATTTAACAATACTGTATACTCATCACCAATTTTCATTACAGCCGATAAATCTTTGTATTCTTTATTGATTTTGATGTAGCGCTTTTGATCTGACATAATATCTGGCTGGATGATTAAATCAGAAACCTCATCAAATCGTTGTTTTATAATTCTTAACTTGTCTAACATCTTCTTTTTTTATTGGATTGCAAAATTACAATAAATTCTTGATAATTTATTCCACAACAATAAATGCTTTAAAAAAAGCATTTATTTATAATAGCGCGCTGAGTTACTTAATACTCAAAAACGCCGTATTCACTTTTAATGGTTAATTTTTTATTTTCGGAAGCTTCTACCCTACCAATAATTTGCGCATCGACTTTGAAACTTTTTGAAATTTCAATTATATGGTTGGCAATTTCAGGAGCAACATACAATTCCATTCTGTGGCCACAGTTAAACACTTGGTACATTTCTTTCCAATCTGTTTTACTTTGATTTTGAATTAATTTAAACAGCGGTGGAATTGGAAACATATTGTCTTTTACAATGTGTAAATTATCTATAAAATGAAGAATTTTGGTTTGCGCACCTCCACTGCAATGCACCATTCCGTGAATCTCACTTGAACTATATTTTTCTAGTATTTTTTTAATAATTGGCGCATATGTTCTTGTTGGTGAAAGCACTAATTTACCTGCATTTATTGGTGAATTTTCAACTGTATCTGTTAATTTTACTTTTCCTGAATACACCAATTCCTCAGGAACAGCAGCATCAAAACTTTCAGGATATTTAGTAGCTAAATATTTATCAAAAACGTCATGACGTGCAGAAGTTAGACCATTAGATCCCATTCCTCCATTGTATTCTTTTTCATAAGTTGCTTGACCAAATGAAGCCAAACCAACAATTACATCTCCTGGTTTTATGTTTGCATTGTCAATTACATCAGCTCTTTTCATACGTGCAGTTACGGTAGAATCTACAATAATAGTGCGAACCAAATCACCAACATCGGCAGTTTCACCACCTGTAGAATGAATTTCAACACCAAAGTTTTTTAAATCTTGTAACAACTCTTCAGTTCCATTGATAATTTCAGAAAGCACATCTCCTGTAATTAAATTTTTATTTCGTCCAATTGTAGATGATAATAAAATATTTTCTGTGGCACCAACACAAATTAAATCGTCAATATTCATAATTAACGCATCTTGGGCAATTCCTCTCCAAACTGAAATATCACCAGTTTCTTTCCAATACATATATGCTAATGACGATTTTGTTCCTGCGCCATCGGCGTGCATAATTAAGCAATAGTCATTATCCCCAGTCAAATAATCGGGTACAATTTTACAAAATGCCTTTGGAAACAATCCTTTATCTACATTTTTTATAGCATTGTGCACGTCTTCTTTTGATGCTGAAACACCTCTTTGACTGTATCTTTTACTAACTTCTGAACTCATTGTCATTTTATTTTTATGCTATGCAAAAGTAATTTTTCTTTTTCACTTTAAAAAACATAAAAAAACCGAATGAGTATTTCATTCGGTTTTACATTTATTTTGCGGTATTTTAAACTTGAATTATCTCGTGAACAATAACTCTCTATATTTAGTTAAAGGCCAAATTTCGTCATCAACCATTAATTCTAATTTATCGCAATGGTATCTAATTTCATCAAAAAATGGTTTTACTTCATTGCAATACATTTCAGCTTTTAAAACAGCATCTTTTAAATTGTTTGCTTTTTTACGAGCATTGATCATTTCTTCAACTTTAAAATGAATGGCTTCAATATGTCCTGAAATACCTTTTATCAATTTAATTTGCTCTTTTGCGTGCTCTTCAAAATCTTTTCCGAAAATTTCTTTCAATCCTTTTACATTTTCAATTAACATATTTTGATAACGAACAGCTGTAGGTACAATATGATTTCCAGCAATATCTCCTAACACCCGAGATTCAATTTGAATACGCAAAGTATATTCTTCAATTTCAATTTCGTAACGAGATTCTGTTTCAACTTTGCTCATTACATTCATTTCTTCAAATAGTTCAATTGCTTTTTTAGAAATTTTTGCTTTTAAAGCTTCTGGTGTTGTTTTATTATTACTTAAACCTCTTTTTTTAGCTTCTTTCTCCCAAGCTTCACTATAACCATTTCCTTCAAACAAGATATTTCTTGAAGATTTAATATATTCTCTTAAAATATTAAATATAGCTTCATCCTTTTTTAAATCTTTTTCTTCAATTAAAGTATCAACTTCTGCTTTAAAATCTTTTAGTTGTTTTGCAACAATGGTATTTAAAACTGTCATTGGATTGGCACAGTTTGCGATTGAACCTACCGCTCTAAATTCAAACTTATTGCCTGTAAAGGCGAATGAAGAAGTTCTGTTTCTATCTGTATTATCCAATAAAACATCAGGAATTTTACCAACCACATTTAGTTTAAGGTCTGTTTTTTCTTCAGGAGACAATTTACCCTTTGTAACCCCCTCTAACTCTTCTAAAACACTTGTTAATTGTGCGCCAATAAAAACTGAAATTATTGCTGGAGGTGCTTCATTTGCACCTAACCTATGATCGTTACTTGCTGAAGCTATTGATGCTCTTAATAAATCTTCATATTTATAAACAGCCTTGATTGTATTGATAAAAAAAGTTAAAAACTGAAGATTGCTCATAGGTGTTTTACCTGGAGATAAAAGATTGATTCCTGTATCCGTAGAAAGCGACCAATTATTGTGTTTTCCAGAGCCATTAACACCTGCAAAAGGTTTTTCATGAAATAAGACTTTAAAATCATGACGGGAAGCTACACGCCCCATAATATCCATTAATAATGAATTATGATCTACTGCTAAATTAGCCTCTTCATAGATTGGAGCCAATTCAAACTGATTTGGCGCAACCTCATTATGACGTGTTTTTACAGGAATTCCAACAAGCATGCATTCAGTTTCAAGATCACGCATATAATTTAATGCTCTACTTGGGATTGAACCAAAATAATGATCATCTAACTGTTGTCCTTTCGCTGGTGAATGTCCAAGTAAAGTCCTTCCAGTTAAATTAATATCTGGTCGACTTGATGCCAAAGCTTTATCAATTAAAAAATATTCCTGCTCCCATCCAAGAGAAGAAGTTACTTTTTTAACATTTTTATCAAAGTATTTACAAACATCGGTTGCGGCTGCATCAACAGCTTGCAATGCTCTTAACAAAGGTGTTTTATAATCTAACGCTTCGCCTGTATATGCAACAAATATTGTTGGTATGCACAAAGTTGTTCCGTAAATAAAAGCTGGAGAAGTAGGATCCCAAGCCGTATAACCACGAGCTTCAAAAGTATTTCTAATACCTCCATTTGGAAAACTAGATGCATCTGGTTCTTGCTGAACCAACTGACTACCTTCAAATTTTTCAATAGCCATTCCATTTCCTATAGTTTCAAAAAAAGCGTCATGCTTTTCAGCAGTAGCACCAGTTAAAGGCTGAAACCAATGTGTGTAATGTGTTACACCTTTAGATAAGGCCCAATCTTTCATTGAAGAAGAAACTTGATTCGCAATTTTACGATCAATCTTTTTACCGTGTTCAATAGCACTCTTTACTCCATCAAAGGCTTCTTTGGTTAAATACTGACGCATTGCATTTTCATTAAATACATTTTTTCCAAATAACTCTGAACGTTTATATAATTCCTCAATTTTAATGGGCTTCCTACTTTGAGCAAGCTCCATAGCTTTAAAACGTAATTTTGACATAATTATGAATATTTTGATACGAATATACGTAATTTTTAAAATATATATTTCAATATTTTATGTTTTTAATTTCATTTTTTTTGATTTACCCCATAAAAAAATAGGGTATCAATAAAAATAAACCAATTTAAAAAAAAATTACCCCAAAAATAGCGACACTAGATTATAAATTTCTATTTTCGCACAAAATGATGTATAATAAAATAATTTAAACAATATGGCTAAAGTAAAATTAGAGTATATTTGGTTAGATGGTTATTTACCAACCCAAAATTTAAGAAGCAAAACAAAAGTTGAAGAGCATGAAAATTTCAAAGGAACTCTTGATGAAATTGGACTTTGGTCTTTTGATGGTTCATCAACAAAACAAGCTATCGGTGGATCTTCAGACTGTGTATTAAAACCAGTGGCTATTTATCCAGATCCTGAAAGAGAAAATGGCTATCTAGTAATGACAGAGGTTATGAATGTTGATGGGACACCACATGTTTCAAACGGCAGATCAACAATTGATGATGACAATGATGATTTTTGGTTTGGTTTTGAACAAGAATATTTTATCATGGATGTACGTACTGAGTTACCTTTGGGATTCCCAAGAGGTGGATATCCAAAACCTCAAGGTATGTACTACTGCTCAGTAGGTGGATTAAATACTCATGGTCGTGATTTAGTTGAAGAACATGCTGACGCTTGTATTAGAACTGGTTTAAACTTTGAAGGTATTAACCAAGAAGTTGCATGTGGTCAATGGGAATTTCAATTGTTTGCTAAAGGAGCAAAAAAAGCAGGTGATGAAATTTGGATTGCCAGATACTTACTTGACCGATTGACAGAAAAACATAACTATTATATTGAGTACCATCCAAAACCACTTGGTGATACTGACTGGAACGGCTCAGGTATGCACGCAAATTTCTCTAATACTCTTTTAAGAACTTGTGGCTCAGAAGAAACTTACAAAGCAATATGCGAAGCATTCCGCCCAGTTACTAAAGAACATATCGAAGTCTATGGAGCATTTAATGATCAACGTTTAACCGGTAAACATGAAACTGCATCAATTACAGATTTCTCTTATGGAGTATCTGACCGTGGAGCTTCAATTCGTATTCCAATTTTTACAGTTCAAAAAGGATGGAAAGGATATTTAGAAGATCGTCGTCCGGCTTCAAACGCAGATCCATATAAAGTTGCTGCAAGAATTATTAGAACTGTTAAAACAGCTAAAATATAATTTAAACTTTCTTTAAAGTATAAAAAAAACACTGCAATTGCAGTGTTTTTTTTATACAATACAATTATACTAGTAAAACATTGATACCATAAACAACAAATACGATAAAATTAAAATCAACCCTTCTTTCCAACTTAATTTCAAACTAACAGGCAGAAAATTTAAAGGCAAAATTAGTAATGAGATTCCTAACATCCAAAAAATATCATTTGTCAACAAACCTTGATCGGTCACTTTTATAGGAGTAATCATTGAAGTAATTCCTAAAACAGCTAAAATATTAAATACATTTGAACCAATTAGGTTCCCCAAAGAAATAGCCTTTTCTTTTTTCAAAACTGCAATTAATGAAGCCGCTAACTCCGGAATACTGGTTCCAACTGAAACAATAGTTATTCCAATAATACGCTCACTTACATTAAATTTATGTGCGATTCCAATAGCACCATCAATTAACAATTCAGAACCTCCCCAAAGTGCCACGCATCCTAATATAAGTAACAACACTCCTTTATACAAAGGTAACACTATATCATCTTCAGGTAATTCGTCAACGACGGCTGGTTTTTGAAATTTCAATAAAAAAATTAAAAAGATTATCAAAAATGAAAATAAAATGACTCCCTCATAACGTTGCAATTCTCCATCAAAGGCTATAAAAACATAAAGTAATATTGATGCAATCATCATTATTGGCCAGTCTATTTTATAAAATCCTTTTTGAACAGAAATGGTAGAAACTAAAATTGTTATCCCTAAAACCAGCCCTAAATTGGCAATGTTAGAGCCTATAACATTTCCTAAGGCTAAATCTGCATAACCATCTAATGCCGATTTTACACTTACTATCAATTCAGGCAACGAAGTTGCAAAAGAGACAACAGTCATACCAATTACAATTTTAGGTATATTAAGCCTTATTGAAAATCCAACCGCTGCTTTCAACAACCAGTTTCCACCTAAAATTAACAATACAAACCCAATAACTATAAAAAGTAAATTCATAAAAAAGTTTTAGCAAATATAACTCAATTAATATCTAAGAAATAAAATGTAAAAATATTGAAAATTATAAATTTTTGTTAAAACAACTAGTTTTATAGTTGCGTAACTAAAATGATAGTTTATATTTGAATTGTGTTAAAGGTTGAAGCGATGTCCTTTTTAAAATTTTATTGAATCAAGTAAGTTTAATTTGCTTTTTTATTCTTTGAAAATTAAAAAAGATTTAGCGAAAAACCTGACCTGAAAAGGGAACGCCAAAATAACAATTAAAGTAATTATGGAGAAGTTAACCAATAAAGAAGAAGAAATTATGCACATTTTATGGAAGCTTAAAAAAGCTTTTGTGAAAGAAGTTGTTGCTGAATTACCAAAGCCAAAACCGCATTACAATACCGTTTCTACGGTAATTAGAAAGATGGAAGACAAAGGTTTTATTAAACACGAAGCTTTTGGAAATACACACAGATATCAACCCGCAATTTCAAAAGAAGATTACCGAAAAGGTTTTTTCTCGAGTGCTATTAACAATTATTTTGAAAATTCGTATAAAAATGTAGTTTCATTTTTTGCGAAAGAAGAAAAAATTAGTGTTGATGAATTGCGAGAAATTATAAGAATAATTGAAAGTAAAGAAAACTAAAACCGATGGATTATTTATTAAAAGCTAGTGGGCTTGTAATCATTTTCTTTGTATTTTATTATCTATTTTTAAGAAATGAAACCTTTTTTAAATCTATTAGGATTTATTTTTTAATCGGATTAATTATTGCTGTTTCTATACCATTAATTGAAATTCCGGTATATGTTGAAGCTGCTTCTAAACAAATTAGCAACCTTAATTTTGGAGAAATTACAGCAACACAAATTATTGAAAAATCTACTGACTGGCAACAAATATTTAAAATCACCTATTTAATAGGTGTTGCTATTTTTAGTTTTAAATTTTTGATTCAGCTAATTTCTTTGGGATTTTTACTTTCAATACATCAACCTATTAAAAAAGGAAAATATTTTTATGTTGAAACTTCAAAAAACATTTCGCCATTCTCATTTTTTAATATTATAATTTATAACAAATCCCATTTTTCAATTGATGAAGTGGAACAAATAATTAATCATGAAAAAGCACACGTATTGCAATGGCACTCAATAGATACCATTTTAACACATTTACTAGTCATTACCTTATGGTTTAATCCCTTTGTATGGCTGTATAAAAAAGTGCTACAGCAAAATTTAGAATTTTTGGCTGATGCATATGCGCTTCAAAAATCAAACGATGAAAAATTATATCAAATAACACTATTAAAAGTATGTAATTCAAGCTACTGCCCACAAATAACCAATAATTTTTACAATTCATTAATTAAAAAAAGAATCATTATGTTACACAAAAACCAATCAGAAAATAAAAATCAATGGAAATATGCATTGTTAATTCCAGTATTAATCACTTTTGTTGCAGCTTTTAATACTAAAACCATTGCTCAAGAAAAACTTGAATGGGTTGTTGAAAATGAAACAGTTGATTTAATTATAGATAAAAATACAACTGACTCATATTTAACAGAAAAAAGTGCAAATTTTAAAAATGAATTCAATATAGCATTATCTTTTAAAGGCATTAAAAGAAATTCTTCAAATGAAATTACCTCCATTAAAATAGAAGCTAAAGGCGAAAACTTGAAAGCTAAGTTTGAAAACTCGGGTACTGAAGCAATTAAACCTATTAAAATTTCTTACAACTCTGGCAGTAATTCTGTAAGCATCGGAAATCAAGGTAACGTTCATAATAATCATTATGAATATACAATTCATGAAAGTGGTGATGTGAAATTTAATGGAACATCTAATAAAGATGGTAATAATGTTTTTGTAACTTCAGATGGTGAAGTAAATACTTGGACTTCGAAAAGCGTAAACGACTCTATTATTCATAATGAACATGTGATTGTAAAAAATAATGGTGATAATGAACTTGTATGGGTTCGAAAAAATGATGAAAATGGCAATATCAATGTTGAAGTAATTGAATTAAATGGCGGAAAAAAACTAATAAAAGTAATTGAATCTGATGAATTAAATTCAACCAAAGAATATAATATTGAAATTAACGAAGAAGCTAAAGACGGTTCAAAAAATGTGTTTATCATAAAAAAAGACGGCAACAAAACAGTTGAAATAAAAGAAGATAATGCATCTGAAAATGTTTACATTATTGAAAAAGATAATAATGGTAGCGTTGAGAAAAAAGTGATAAAAACAAAAATTATTAGTTCAGATTCAAAAGAAAAACCTTTAATTATTTCAAATGGAAAAGAAATTTCTACTGAAGAAATGGAAAAAATAAACCCAAGTGATATTGAAAGTGTAAATGTTATTAAAGGTGAAAATGCCATTAAAAAATACGGTGATAAAGGAAATAATGGCGTTATAGAAATAACAAAGAAACAATAAACTTATTCTCAAAAAAACGGATGTTTTATATTGAAACATCCGTTTTTTATTATAAACACTCTTTCTCTATTTTAATTTATTAATTTTGCATTATGAAAAAACAACTGTTTAAGTTTTTAGCAAAAGTTAATAAAGCAATGCTACCAAGTTTTACAAAAAAAGGGCTTGATATGGCCAAAGCAAAAAAATGGCAACTAGCAATTGTTGGCTGGCGTTATTTTGTTACAAAAAATAGTTTGTAAATTGGTAAAAAATATTATATTTGCACCCTCAAAACGGCCTCGTGGCGCAACTGAATAGCGCACTTGATTACGGCTCAAGAGGTTACTGGTTTGAATCCAGTCGAGGTCACAAAATAAAAATGCAATTACTTAATTTTAGTAATTGCATTTTTTTTGGATCAACTTTTTTAAAACCTTATAGTATTCAAGCTAATTCCTTAAAAGTGTTTTTAAAAAACATACCTACCAGTACCTACTAGTTGTTTTTTTATTATATTTGACAATGCAAATAATTCTAATTAAAGAAAATATTGGGATTCCTAAGTACAGGCAAATAGTTAATTCTATTGAAAATGCTATTAAAGAAGGGGTTTTTGTAAAAGGCTCAAGATTACCTTCGGTTAATAGTATTTGTAAAAAATATGGTATTTCAAGAGATACAGTTTTTGTTGCGTATAATCAATTAAAAACGCGTGGAATTATCCAATCGATATCTGGTAAAGGTTATTATATAAAAAGTACAGACTTAGAGTTAGCGCAAAAAATATTTGTTTTATTCGATGAATTAAATGTTTTTAAAGAAGATTTATACAATTCATTTTTGAAAAATATAGGCAACAATTCACAAGTTGATATTTACTTTCATCATTTTAATTACGACGTTTTTAGTAAGTTAATTTTTGAAAGTATTGGAAATTACAGCCATTATGTTATTATGCCTGCCAACTTAAAAAATACCGATTTGGCTATTGGGAAATTACCAAAAGAGAAAGTTTATATACTCGATCAAATGCACGATGAGCTGGCTAATTATAGTGCTGTTTACCAAAATTTTGAATCTGATATGTATTCAAATTTAACTATAGGCATTACCTCATTAAAAAAATACAATAAACTCATTTTATTATTTCAAAACAAACAACCATTAGGTATGCTTAATGGGTTTATGAAGTTTTGTAAAGATTCTAAATTTGAGTATGAAATCTTACATTCGTTAGAAGAGTCCGTTCCAAAAAAGGGAGAAGTTTACATTATACCTGATGACAGAAATTTAATTGTTATTATGAAAAAAATTAAAGAAGAAGCATTGTTGTTAGGTAAGAATATAGGCATTATCTCATACAATGACACCTTATTAAAAGAAATATTAGAAGGCGGGATAACAACCATTTCAACCGATTTTAAAAAAATGGGTGAGCAACTAGCGAAAATGATTTTGTCAAATGAGCAGCATCAAATTGAAAATTGTAATTCGTTTATTGTTAGGAATTCATTATAAAAAA
>BS_KBA_SWE02_21mDRAFT_10000330_pt1 | contig 17295 bp, 17 predicted proteins | sample BalSeasSWE02_21m_FD_9196 | JGI IMG/M metagenome (IMG submission 9196)
TATGACAGGAGTGCACTTACGAGGGCAAAAAGACCATAGAGGTCGAGTAACCCTCATGCACTCCCATTTCAATCATCTTCATAGAGAGGATACGCGCTCTATCCCCTCGCCTCATATCCCGGCGGAACTTTGTTGATTTCTTTGCCTTCACTGTCATACCTTGTAAATACAATAACTTTCTCTTCATCGATAATGGTTCTGGTGGTTGTGTTTTCTTGCGTCCCCGCTTTTGGTTTAGCACTGTCGCCAGCGTCTTCAACGGGTCGCATTTCCCTTGCCTTGGCGTTTTGTTCTACAACTTGAGCTTGAGCGCTAACATTGCTGTTGTAGCTGATCTGCGGCTCATTAAGGCTTATTGCGCCTGCAGTTGCTTCGATAACCATGGTGATCCCTCCTTTCGTAAAATTATCTGTTGGAAAACGGCTCTTCAATTTTGTTATCGGCACATTAGATTAAAACTTTAATGAAAAGGTAAGAAAAATTGAGGAGGGACAAAAAAAAATCGGTTTTCCGCGACCTGTTACGATTTTTCCTTGATCAGTGTTATCTCAACGCGACGATTGGCCTGCTTATTTGCCTGTGTGGAGTTCTCTTGGAGCGGTCGGTATTCTGCGTTGCCCTGAATGGAAACACAGGCAGGATCAACTCCGTTTTCCGTAAGGGATTTTGCAACAGAGATGGCGCGAGCTGCCGAGAGTTCCCAGTTTGAAGGGAATTGGACGGTTTTAATGGGTGTGTTGTCAGTGTGACCGGAAACCACAACCATATACCCTTTTTTAGCGGCAATAAGGGCTGCGATCCGTCCGAGGGTAGGCTGAAAGCTCTCCAGTAATTCTGCTTGGCCCGCTGGAAATGTGACTTGCTCACCGAGAACAAAGATCAGGCGGTGCTGGTTCCACCGGAGGGAGAAGGCCTGGCCATCACCCTCATCCATTGCCCTTAAGGCGTCTTTTCTTATCTGTTCTATGGATTCATCCACTTCGGCCCTGGGCCTCTCACTCAACTGCGAGGCCTGGGTTGATATGGATCCGTCAGCGGACGTTCTCTCTTTTATGGACTCGGGGACATTGACGCTGACCGAGGGCGGGATCTGTCGACGTTCAGCGGGTGCTTCCGCCGCCGATTCCTGCAGAGGCGGCTCTTTGATTTGCAAAACAGCCCCCTGTTCCTGTAGAGGGAGGCGTATTCTCGGGCTCGAATCTATCTGAGCTGCGGATTGGGTATACATAAAGATAAAAAAGATCAGGAGAATCGTCATCAGATCAAGCAGGCTCCACACAAAGGTGTCTTCCCCCTCCGTCTCTTCTGCGAGCAATGTTTGCAGATGAGCCCCCTTCTGCCTTGAGAACTCCAGTCGGTTCTTTGATTCTTCCTGGTCGAGCCTAAACATTTTGTTTTCTCATGGCTAATTTATGGACGAAAGTCCGGAGGGTCGACCCGCCCCAGGGGATCGCGCATGCAAGCCCATCCGCGCGCGTCAGATCATGTACGCCCAAGTAGCCCTGCAATCGATGGGAAATGGCTTTGGGATTCCTTTTATCGGAAATATCCATAACGCCTTCCATAATGATGTTGAGCTGTGTAATTTCCGTCTTTGTATATTCCGAAAGCTTTTTGGCCAAAGGGAGAAAGAGAAAATTTGAGATCAATGACCCGTAAAGGGTAGTAAGCAGCGCAAGCGACATGCCCTTTCCGATTTCCGCCTGGACCCCCATATTATTCAATACGCTGATAAGCCCTATAATTGTACCGATGAAGCCGAAGGCCGGAGCGAATTTCGCCAGTGTACGCAATAAGTGTATCTGGGATGCTTTATTAGAAAAGTAGAGTTCGCAGTCCTTCTCCATAATATCCCTGATTTCGTAACGGTCATAGTCGTCAACCACGAGTTCTATGCCTCTGCGCAGGAAAGGGTTCTCCGTTCTTTTGCCGTCTTCCTCCAGTTCCCTGATTCCATAAAACCACCTGACGTGTGCAAGACTTTCTATTTGAAACAAAAGGTCTTTGTGATTTGTTTCCTCGTATCGAAAGACCTCCATCAGACTTTTAATAAGCTCCCTGAAAGTCTTAGGTGAAAAGGCCAGAAACGCACACATCAAGGTCCCGCCAAGGACCAGCAGACCACTTTTAAAGTTAGCGACCGCTGATATCTCACCTACCGTGTTTCCTGTCAGGAAGAGGCAGATCATTACTCCAGCGGCTAAAATTGTTACTTGAATCATCGGTGGTCCTCCTTGAACATTTGTGTTAACGCCTCTATGTGGGGAAGTCAATGACACTCCCAATCAGGGTTGAGTCCTTTATGCCTACATGGCTTTGCATATTGTGTACCAGACGATCTCTATGTTGTAATTTCAATGCGTTAGCTTGGTTATTGCCGCTTCCACTCATTTTCGCGTGGGAAAATTTTGCCCACAAGGGAAAAGAGTGCGGTCATTTACGGGTCAGATCAGTGGAGTTAAATAACAGATGTTCATACACCTTCTTATAGTAGATTATGTCTTCCACATATTTCTGCGTCTCTTCTATCCTGGGGACTCTTTTCAGCTTTGCTACTTTATCGGGACCGGCATTGTACGCAGCCAAAGCCAGCCTCAAGTCTTTGAAGGTCTTCACGCAATCAGAGAGGTATTTGGCGCCGCCAAATATGTTCTGTACGGGGTCAAATGGATTTGCAACCCCAAGATCCATAGCAGTGCCGGGCATCAACTGCATTAAGCCCATTGCCCCTTTTCGCGAAACCGCCTGTGAATCAAAATCGGATTCCACCTTAATCACTGCCAGAATAAGGCTTTTAACAAGGTCATTTCTTGAGGCGGCATCTTTGATAGCTGCAAGATAAGGCCTTGCCTCAGCCAATAGACTGTTTTCCAGATCAGGGCTGAGACTTTGTTTGCCGGAGGCAAGTGGTTTATAGGGAATAGACGTTGTAGAAAAACCCTTTTTGGAAACCCTCTTCTCCTTTTTTTTATGAAAAGAGACTGAGGAAGGTTTTGCCGTTAGATAACCGAGAACTTCCTTCTTATGATTGAAATTTATCACACTGAGAGTCTGTTTTCCGGAAAGAACATTATTGATTTCTTGATCATTATAACCAAGCATTGCCAACCTGTATTGTAAGGATTCGGCCCATGCGCTTTCACAAAAGAGCAGCAGAAGCAAGAAAACAAAAGAACCATAAATGAATTTCAAGATAAAGGATTCTGATTTTGTTTTGCCCATGAGACTTTCCTTGCAGTGAGGATATAAACGTTGCAGCATTTATGAAATGCAATAGTTATACCATTACTTCCTCATCGTAATATAACCATAAAATCAAATAATTATCTTGGCATAGACGGGGGAGTATACAAGGATCAGGCAAATTTTGCCGGGCAAGACTGACCGGGATTGCTCCTGAACATCTGGCCGCCGATTCTGATTACTCCCAAGAATCGAGGATGGGCTACAACCTGTACACTTCGAAAAAGAATCTTTACAATTGAATGAAGAAAATCGGCTTGTGCAATTTATCGATATTTAGTAGATTCCGGATTAAACGTAATACGGAAAGGAAACGGTTATGACTGACATAGGTGTGTATGACATTAAGAGCCGTATTGTTGAATCGGTAACGGGACTCTTTGATACAATGCTTGATATGAAAATAGGACTCGCAGATGAAGGTCCCGAGCCAAGCAAGGTGGAAGTCAATCAGATTGCCGGGATGCTCAGTTTCGTCGGAGACGTGGTGGGAAATTTCAGAGTTCAGGCGAGTGAGGCCTTTGCGCGTATGATGGCGGCGCAAATGTTAGGCATAGAGATCGATGAAATAGAGAGCCAAGATGAGATCAAAGATGTAATTCTCGAGATATGCAATATTGTGGGCGGAAACCTGAAGTCAGGTTTCAATGATGGCGGATTGTCATGTATCATCTCTGCCCCTTCTATTGCAACGGGCACAAATTTCGATATCAAGACTCTCAATATGGCAAGATACGAAAGGAATCTTTTTCATTATCAGGAGCATTTCTTTTTAGTGGAAGTCTGTGTTAAGGCCGGTGAAGATGCCGCAACTGAGGCGGTTCAGAGACTTACACCGATTGATGTCACAAAGTTTAAGAAGTTGGATATCATCTCGACCGCCGGAGATACATTGGTCGAAATGTTTGAGAAGATGTTTGAGATGAAACTGGACGTCTCTGATTCAACCCCGGAGTCGAGTATAGAAGGCCTTCGACTTATGGCTACGGTGGATTTCGCCGGAGATGTGACTGGAAGCACACAGATCCTTACAGGAGAGACCCTCGCACGGATTATAACAGCAAAAATGAGCGAAAGGCCGTTGGAAGAAATAAAAGATGTGAATGAGATCACTGATGTGGTCGGGGAGATGTGCAATATTGTGGGGGGGAACTTGAAGGCAGGTTTTTGTGATTCAGGGCTCAGGTGCGAGATTTCTCCCCCATCTGTTATAGTTGGAAATGATTTCAAGGTTGAAAACCTGAACATGGCCAGATATGAAAATTTCATCTTTAGATCTTATGACCATGACATTTTCATTCAAATATGTGCCAAGATTGACGAAAGTTTAGAAGTCCGGGATCTGGAGGAGGATACGGAAATTGCTGAAGAAGAGGTGTTTGAAGCCAAAGAGCCATTTGAAACCGTTGATGATTTGACCGTTGCCCAACCCTCTGAAATGGGAGATACGGTCGAATCCACAAATGATGTGGATGTTCGGAACGTGACTTCAAACAATCTTGATATCATTCTTGATATCCCCATAGAGGTAAGTGTTGAACTGGGTAAAACCAAGATGAAGATCCAGGATGTGAGTATGCTTGAAGCGGGGGCATCCATTATTCTGACAAATACTGAAGGAGAACCCCTGGATATACTTGCCAACGGCAAATTGATTGCCAAGGGGGAGATAGTCGTTGAGAATGGAAAATATGGGATTCGGATTACCGAAGTTGTAAATCGTATGGAACGTATCAAAAAAATGGGATGAGCGAAATATGATGCACTCGTAAAAAGTCGAAAATAATCCGTTTTCGTCATTCCCGCAAAAGCGGGAATCCATGAAAGTCAGGTGCTTATGGACCCCCGCTTTCGCGGGGGTGACGGGCTTTGGGACTTTTTACGGGACCATCAAATATGAAACGAAATATCCCAGCTCTGGACGGGTAAAATGACAAAAGAAAACGTGGGAGACGTAAGTAGACCGGAGGTTTTTTTGAAGAATTCAGCAATCCTTTTTGTCGATGATGAAAAAGAATTGCTCTTTATAGTGGATGAATATCTGTCTCAGAGGGGTTACAACATAACGGTTGTTGACAGCGGTTTAAAGGCACTTGAAATAACGAAGAAAAGGAGGATTGATGTCCTTATTGCGGATTTAATGATGCCTGGAGTTAATGGTCTTGAGCTTTTGAAGGCTGTGAAGGAGCTCCAACTGGAAACCGAAGTGATTATTCTGACCGGTTACGGGAGCATAGAAACCGCTGTGGAAGCCCTGAAACTCGGGAGCTACGATTATCTCCAAAAGCCTATCAAGTTGGACCACTTGAAGGTTTTAATTGATCGAATTCTGGAAAAAAAGAGTCTGTGGGAGGAGAATCTATTTCTCAGGAGCAGGTTGCAGGAGAGATATAGGTATGATGAGCTGATAGGCGCCAGTTCCAAGATGAACCGCATCTATGAAATAATTGACAGGATCAGCCTCAAAAGCGCCACTGTTCTGATTAGCGGGGAAAGTGGGACCGGGAAAGGGGTGGTGGCCAAGGTCATTCAACAAAATAGTGATCGAAAAGATAAGCCTTTTGTTTCGGTAAATTGTGGGGCCATAGTCGAAGGGCTTTTGGAGAGTGAGCTTTTTGGTCATGTGAGAGGGGCATTCACCGGGGCGGTCAGGGACAAGATGGGCTTATTCAGGGTCGCGGAAGGGGGAACTATTTTCCTGGATGAGATCGCTGAAATGGCTCCACATTTGCAAGTAAAACTCCTCAGGGCACTTCAGGAAAAAGAAATAAGACCCATAGGCCACACAGGAGGATTTAAAGTAAATACGCGGATCATAGCTGCCACCAACAGGGACCCTGAAGAGCTTGTAAGAAGCGGAGTTTTGAGAAAAGATCTTTACTATCGACTGAACGTGGTTTTCATCAACATTCCCCCTTTGAGAGAGCGAAAAGAGGACGTCCCCTTTCTAACAAATCATTTTATGGAAAAATTTCGGGGAAGCGAAAAACAAATTGGGAAGAAGATCTCCCCTGAAGCGATGGGAATACTGCTGGATTATGATTGGCCGGGGAACGTAAGAGAACTGGAGAACGTCATTCAAAGAGCATTTGCCTTAGGGATAAGTGAAACTATTGAGGTTGTTGATCTCCCCTCTGCCATCATAAAAGCAGCCGGTGAAAACCCTAAGGCAGCGCCAAATGCATGTTCATTAAGAGAGAATGAGATTATCTTAATTAAAAAAGCACTCTGTAAAGCAAGCGGCAAGAAGAGTCACGCCGCCAAACTGTTGGGTATAAACGTCAGCACTCTTTACAGAAAAATGGAGAGATATGAGATTTCCGACGAAACATTGCATATTGCGAATAGTTGATGGCATTTTGCATGCAAATCCGCCTTTTTTGGCAATGTAAGTTTTGTCGTTGACCTGCCGCTTCTTAATATTTATCCGAACAACACATTTATATCATTAAACTAAATCCCTTCTACAAGCCTGAATCAGGATTGTGGCATGGACTTTGCTGAAGGTATTTGATGAAGGTCATTTCTGAAATCGGCAATGCCTTAATCCGGCTCTATATAGAATAACAAGGAGGAGGAAACATGTTGAATGCAGCCATCGCTGGAAGTGCCCAGGAAGATCGAGGTCTGCGTTTGGTAAATGATGTCCAGATCCTTAGGTCGAAAAATCGAGAGAAGTTCGGTGATATCGTCGGTCATAGCGCTAAGATGCAAGAAATCTTTACTCTGGTCGAAAAGGTTGCAGACAGCGACAGCACAATCATCATTCATGGGGAAAGCGGTACCGGGAAAGGATTAATTGCCAGGGCGATTCACAAGAATTCAAATCGAAAGGATAAACCCTTTATTACCATAAACTGCGGGGCTATTCCCGAAAACCTTTTGGAAAGCGAGCTTTTCGGCCATGTCAAGGGGGCCTTTACCGGTGCTACATCCTCTAAACCGGGAAAGTTCGAATTGGCCAACAGGGGGAGTGTCTTTCTGGATGAAATCGGCGATATGAGCGCTAATCTTCAGGTAAAAATTCTGAGAGTCTTAGAGGAGAGAGAATTTGAGCAGGTTGGGGGATCAAAAACCATAACGGCGGATGTCAGAATTATTGCGGCCACTCATCGGGATCTGGAAAAACTCGTCCAAGAGGGGGCTTTCCGGGAGGATCTCTTTTACCGGCTCAATGTGATCCCCTTGGAGGTGCCACCGTTAAGGGTGCGTAAACAGGACATTCCGCTTCTTATTACACATTTTCTCAGGGAATTCAACCTGAAGAATGGTAGAGATGTTAAAGGGGTGACGAATGATGCGATGATCATTCTCAAAGAACACTCCTGGCCGGGTAACGTGAGAGAATTGAAGAATTTGATCGAAAGGCTTGTGGTCTTGAAAGGAGAAGGAGAGATCGATCCTTTGGATGTACCGGAGAAGTTGAGGAGAAATGACGGCCATTCGGAACTGCCATCCATGGAAATATCAGAGGATGGGATAAATTTGAATACGGCAGTAACCGAGTTTGAAAAGGCCCTCATCCTCGAATCGTTGCAAAAAACCAATTGGGTAAAGAATCAGGCAGCAAAGCTGCTTCGGCTCAACAGAACAACCCTCGTTGAAAAGATAAAAAGGCATCAGTTAGAGCCATCACATGTCTAAGATCGCGTCCTGTCAATTAAGTGACACTTGGGAAACAATTTGACATGACCGCCCCGCCACTATCACCAAACCTTGGATAACAATCTGTAATTTCAATATTTTTTCTTTTATTATCCCACTAAAATCAATGGCATAATATTTGCATTCTCATCCATGAGAATGGTATGTCTGAGAACGACTACATTTTCAGGTAGTTTCTCGGGACCATGCAAATATATCGTGCAGAGCACAGCGCCGGGAGCTACCCGGGAAATTAAGAGTATTTTGATGAATGCACATCCCATACTGATAGTTGGCAATGAACCTGATATGAGAACAGCGCTCATGCATGCTTTGGATGGCGCCGGGTATTCAGTTGAAACCGCTTCCAGTGGATTTGAGGCCTTGGAGAAATTCAAGAAAGATGAATTCAGCATGGTAATAAGCGATGTAAACATGTCTGAGATGTCCGGTTTAGAGGTCTTGGAGGAAATAAAAAAAATGATGTCCGAGGTCCCGGTGGCATTGATTACCGCCAATGGGACTGTCGATAATGCAGTGGAAGCTATGAAGAAGGGGGCTGCCGATTATATCCTGATGCCTTTTTCCGATGAGGCCATACAACTTTCGGTCAAAAAGGCTACAAAGAATCGAAACGGTGGAAGAACAATCAGTTTTCAAAACGGCTATTTAAGGAGAGATGAGAAAAGCAAAAGGATTATAACCCAAGATCCGAAGTTGCTTCACCTATTGAAAATAGCCGATAACGTGGCACGGAGCAACGCCACAATCCTTATCCAGGGCGAGAGTGGAACAGGGAAGGAAATGGTCGCATCCTTTATTCATCATCGCAGCAGCCAAAATGATGGTCCTTATGTCGCTGTAAATTGTGCATCCTTGCCTGATGGTCTGGCAGAAAGCGAGTTGTTTGGTCATGAAAAAGGATCTTTTACAGGCGCTGTGCATAGAAAGACAGGCAAATTTGAACTGGCGAATCACGGCACGATTGTCCTGGATGAGATCAGTGAGATGCCTATGTCAATACAGTCCAAATTACTGAGGGCGCTCCAGGAAAGGATCATTGATCGGGTTGGGGGGAGCAGGCCCGTTCCGATCGATGTAAGGGTGATCGCAATAAGCAATATTGACCTGAAGAGTGCCGTAAAAGGAGGGAAATTCCGGGAAGACCTCTATTACAGGTTGAATGTTATCCCCCTTACCATCCCTCCTTTGCGGAAGAGAAGGGACGATATCCCCATTTTGGTAGATCATTTTGTGAAGAAGTATGGCGCCGACAATGGGGCAGGGGTCAAAAAGATGTCTGAGAGCACTATTTCTTCTCTCCTCAGCCTTGAGTGGAGGGGGAATGTGAGGGAATTGGAAAACACTGTTCAAAGGGCTATCCTCCTGTCGGATGGAGAGGTGATCTTACCTGAACACCTGTTCTTGGGAGAAGTCGAAAGCGAGGAAAAGAACCCCGTCCTGATCAGACCGGGCCTCTCTGTAAAAGAGATGGAAAGGAGGCTTATTTTTATGACATTAGAAGACGTAAATGAAAACAGGACCCATGCGGCAGAGATGTTGGGCATCAGCATCAGGACCTTGAGAAACAAATTGCATGAATACAAAGAAGAGGGGAAGTAACCGATGGAATCACAAGGATTGTTCAAAGGAACATTTTCGCTGTTGGAAAAGGCCATGGATCTAAGGTCCTTAAAACATAATGCGACGGTTTCTAATATAGCCAATAAGGATACACCCGGTTATAAGGCCTTTGACCTGATTGTTGAGGAAGAACTTGAAAAGGTGATGGGATCAGGAAAAGATCTGGGGCTTAAGAAGACCCGTCAAGGGCATCTCCCCGGGAGGACAGCCGGTGGCATTACTGTAAGGTTGGGGATTGACAACACATCGCAACTCTCGTTTAGACGCGATGGCAATACTGTTGATATTGACAAAGAAATGGCAAAATTGTCAGAGAATAATTTATTGTATGATTCCTTAGCTCAAATTATATCAAGAAAATTTAGAGGCCTTAAAGACGTTATCCAAGGAGGTAAATAGACATGAATTTTTTCGATGCACTTCGCGTGAGTTCCTCAGGCCTTTCGGCCCAGAGGATCAGGATGAACCTGGCCGCCAATAATCTGGCAAATATCAATACAACAAAGACGCCTGAGGGCGGACCTTACCGAAGAAAAGACGCGGTCCTTGCCAGCCGGCCCCTTGAGGAATCCTTTGGAGATGCATTACGATCGCGGATGGATGGAAAGTTATCGGAGGTTCGAGTGGCCGACATCATTGATGATCCCAGACCCCCCCATACAAAATATGATCCCCAGCATCCGGACGCGGATGAAAAGGGGTATATAAAAACGCCAAACATAAATCTGATGGAAGAAATGGTAAACATGATATCCGCTACCCGAAGCTATGAAGCAAATGTAACGGCTATTAAGGCCACAAAAGACATGGCCTTGAAGGCGTTGGAGATAGGTAAATAATTATGGAAAAGATTACGATCAAGAATAACTTGGAAACGTCGTTTTCCCTCCCGATCAGCGAAAAGCAGCCGGCTGCATACAAAGGGGGATCCTTTGGCGAAGCGCTTTCAGGGGCGATCGGCAAAGTCAGCGAGCTCCGGAATGAGGCGGACCGGGCTGTTCATGAATTGGCGGCCGGCGAGAATAAAGATATCCATCATACGATGATTGCCATGGAGAAAGCCGACGTCTCATTCCGTTTGATGATGCAGGTGCGTAACAAAATCATAACGGCCTATGAAGAAGTCATGCGAATGCCGGTCTAAAATGGAGAATATAAATGTCGACTAATGAGTTCTCTTCCCAGCTTAAAGCGCTATTCAAGAACCTTACTCCTGCTAAAAGATTTACCTTAATTGGCTTTGTGGGAGGAACAATAATAGGCTTTATCCTTTTAATGAATTGGGCGGGAAATCCCGATTTTCAAGTCCTCTACTCCAACTTAGGCCCGGAAGATGCCGGCGCCATCGTGGCTGAATTAAAAGAGAAGAGGATACCGTACAAGATTTCTTCCAATGGGAGCTCCATTTTGGCGCCGAGTGAGCAGATATATGACCTCAGACTCGAATTGGCTTCAAATGGTCTGCCCCGGGGAAGCGGCGTTGGGTTCGAGATCTTTGACAATGCCAAATTAGGGATGACCCAATTTGTTCAAAATGTAAATTATCAGAGGGCATTGCAGGGAGAGCTGTCTCGAACAATAGAAAAGATTGATGGAATCGAAAGTTCGAGGATTCACATCGTTATGCCTGCGAAGTCTCTGTTCATAGAGGAAGAGACCCCGACAACGGCTTCGGTGATCCTGAAGCTTCGTTCCGGAAGACGGTTGAGCAAAGAACAAGTTCAGGCCATTGTCCACCTTGTTTCTTCAAGCATTTCCGGCCTGAATCCCGAAAATATAACCATCGTGGACAACTATGGCAAAATGTTGGCCGGAACAAAAGACAAATCCGGAACGGGCCAGATTAGCTCTGATCAGTTGGCAGTACAGGAGAAAATGGAGAAAAGCCTGGAGAGCAGGATACAAACGATGCTGGAAACGGCATTGGGCGTCGGCAATGCAATCACAAGGGTTTCGTGCGCCCTGGATTTCAGGAGTGAAGAGAAAACCGAGGAGTTGTATCAGCCCGATAATAAGGCGATACGAAGCGAACAGCTTTCCAGTGAACAGTCCGGTGGGAAGGAATCCACATCTTCTGGTGTACCCGGGATACTCTCCAATACCCAAGCAAAGGAACCTGTGTCTGTCCAGACCCAAGAAAACAGGGGACTGGCGGCAGGTCAATCCCCTGATGCTGCCCAGNCTCAAAAAANTGNAACATCGNCCGGAAGTCCTACTTTTATGAAGCAAGATCGTACCGTTAATTATGAGATAAGCAAAATAACCAGNCACATAGTGGAACCNTTCACAAGATTGAAAAGTGTGTCGGTGGCAGTCATGGTTGATGGAATTCACAAAGACGTCCCGGGAAAAGACAAAAAAATGGAGTCTAAATATTTTCCAAGGACCGACGATGAGATGGCGAAACTTGAAAAAATCGTAAAAAGGGCCATGAACTTCGATGAAAAGAGAGGAGATCGTGTGGAAGTGGTGAATCTCCCCTTTGAACCCCTTGAGACTATTGAAGGCAAAACAGATGAAACAGCAGGAGGTTGGCTTTCCTACGTAAAAGATTATGCGCCTTCCATGAAACTTGTTTCTCTAAGCATTATTCTTTTGCTCTCGTTTTTCTTCGTAATAAGACCGCTGATTCGGTGGCTGACCGCAGGTCCGGCGGGAAACGGACTGATGCTGGCCCAGCTTCCCAAGACCCTTGCGGAAATTGAGAGCGAGTCCGGGAAAAGCTTGCCCAACAGAGACAAGGCGTTACGTTTGCTGACAGGAAGTCAAGAAGAACAAACTTTAAATTTGATGAGAGGCTGGATGAAAGAAGATGGCGCCTAAACTTCAAACCTTTGAACCCGTGATACGAACACGGAATGGTTAGCCTATGGATCCCAAAACTTTACCCGGTTCCATTAAAGTTGCCATCATCATTCAAGCTGCGGGAAAAGTGGCATCCCAAAAGATCCTCAGCATGATGGATGAAGGGGAGAGGCGGGTGATAGAAAATCATCTCGCTCAAATGGGCGAAATATCACCGGACGTGGTGGAAAAGGTCTCGCAAGAGTTTCTCCTAATGGCAGGGAAAACCGAACCTCGTCGGATTGGAGGCCCTCCTCTGCCCCGGGAAACGGAAACGACTGTAGCGCGCTCTGGTGGTTCAGTCCGTAAATCCGCAGATTTATCGGCGCTGAAATCATTAGGGCCGGATCGTCTCTTTGAATTGATTAAAGATGAACATCCTCAAACCGTTGCCGTTATTTTAGTCCATGTACACCCGGAAGTTGCAAGTAATGTATTGTCGAAACTGCCTGACGAAACAAAGGCTGAAGTAGGGCTGAGGATGGCGACATTAGACAAGGTCGGATCAGGGATGGTCCAAGAGGTGGCTATGATTTTTGACGATGTTGTCAAAGATAGTGAAGACTCTCCGAGTACTGTGAAAGGTGGCGCAGGTCTGATGGCTGACATATTGAATCTAATGGATGGAATGTCCAGCCAGATCATATTGGAGGCAATTGAAGAAGATAATGTGGACCTGGCGGCATCTATAAAGCAGAAGATGTTTACTTTTGAAGACCTTGTATTAATTGATAATCAAGGTCTGCAAAAGGTGTTGAGAAAAGTGGAGTCTCGGGAATTGGCCATAGCTCTGAAAGCGGCTTCCGACGATGTAAAAGCGAAAATCTACTCAAACATGTCCGAAAGGGCCTCAGAAATGCTCAAAGAAGAGGTTGAGATCTTAGGGGCTGTCAGGATGAAAGATGTGGAAGACGCTCAATATCTGATCACCAGGACAATTCAAGAGATGGCGGATCAGGGAGAAGTTGTCATTGCCGGCCGTGGAGGAGAGCAGATCATTGTATAAGATCATTAAAAATGATGGGTCGGCGAAGAAAGATCAATTCATGCCCCACCATTTCCAAAAAATCGATATTGACAGGCCGCTGATACGTCAGGAGGAAGCGGAAAAGGCTAAGGGCTTTAAGCCTGCTGAGCTCAGTGGAAAATGTGGCTTTTACCCCGATTCAGGGAAAAAAGCTGTTGAGGACGGAAATTCTTTTGAGGCCCTTAAAAAAAAGGCCTATACTGACGGATTCATGAAAGGGGAAAAGTCAGGGATTGAATCTGAAAGGAAAAGACTGCAGACCATCTTTGTCACCTTCGACAAGGCTATTGAAGAATCGGCGAAACTAAAAAATGATCTCTATTTAGACGCCGAAAGGGGAGCAGTGGAGTTGGCCTTAGCAATTGCTGAAAAAGTCGTTTCTCATGAGATTTCGGTAAACAAGGAGACCGTCCTGGGTATTCTCAAAGAGGCCCTTAAGAAAGTTGTTGACCAGGAAAAAATCAAGATCAGGATCAACAAATTGGACATTCAACTTATCAATGAGTCCGGATATCGAATTTCGGAATTAACCGGTAATATCAAAGATGTCGTGGTCGAAGGCGACGATACCATTTCCAGGGGAGGCTGTGTCATTGAAACGGGGTTTGGCAGCATAGACGCAAGGATCGAGAGCCAGCTTGAGGCGGTTGGAGATCTGCTCAGATCAGAAATGCCATAGGCGGGAAGAAAAAAATGAAATCGGCTGTTGATCTCACAAGATATCATTCGGCTTTAGATCGTTCAAACCCGATTGTTGCCATGGGGAGGGTAACAAAAGTGACGGGTTTCGTAACCGAAGCCGACGGCCCGGCATCCCAGTTAGGGAGCATTTGTCATATCTATCCCGCAGGGAATCTCCCGATAGTAAATGCCGAGGTCTTGGGTTTCAGGGACAATCGAGTGCTCCTTGTGCCGTTGGGTGAAATCAGGGGGATAGCCCCCGGAAACAGGGTTGTCGCCTGGAATCAGGATGCCTCCATTGGAGTGGGGGAAGGGCTCCTGGGAAGAGTGGTAGATGGCCTGGGAAATCCGATCGATGGGAAAGGCCCTATTCTGTCAAGGGTTAAGTATCCCCTTTACGCAAACCCCGTCAATCCGCTTTTAAGGAAAAGAATTGAGCAACCTTTGGATTTGGGGATAAGGGCCATCAATGGGGCTCTGACCGTAGGATGTGGGCAGAGGGTGGGTATTTTTGCAGGGTCAGGCGTGGGAAAAAGCATCCTCTTAGGGATGATAGCGCGGAATACTGCCGCGGATGTGAACGTGATCGCATTAATCGGGGAAAGAGGAAGGGAGCTGAATGAGTTTATCCAGAAAGAGTTAGGGGAGGAGGGGCTGAAAAGATCGGTAGTGGTTGTTGCCACTTCTGATCATCTCCCGTTGGTCAGGATGAGAGGGGCGTTTATTGCCACTGCCATTGCCGAGTATTTTCGCGACCAGGGTAAACATGTTATTCTCATGATGGATTCGGTGACCCGGTTTGCCATGGCCCAAAGAGAGGTAGGCCTTGCTGCGGGGGAACCACCAACTACCAAGGGATATACACCATCTGTCTTTACCTTGTTGCCAAAGCTGTTAGAGAGGGCCGGCACCTCCTCCAATTACGGCACCATTACCGGTCTGTATACCGTATTGGTTGAGGGTGATGATATGAACGAGCCTATCGCTGATGCGGTAAGGTCCATATTAGACGGACACATCGTTCTGTCGAGAGACCTTGCCGAGCAAAACCATTACCCTGCCATAGATATTTTAGGGAGTATCAGCCGGGTCATGACGGATATCTCAAGTTTGGAGCACAGGGAATGCGCCAACAGGCTCAAACAAATTTTAGCCACGTACAGAAAGGCAGAGGACTTGATAAATATCGGGGCGTATGTGGCGGGGAGCAATCCAAAGATCGATTATGCGATAAAGATGATAGAGAAGGTGAATGAATATCTCAGGCAGGGTATCCAGGAAAATGAAGCGCTCGATGAGAGCATCATAAAACTTGAAGAGATGTTCACTGCCAGGAAGTCAAGATGATATCTTCGTGCGGGCGTTTGGACTAAATGATGTACAAATTCAGCCTGGAACCGGTTTTGAAACATCGCAAGCTCTTAGAAGAAGACGTTCAAAAAGATTTTGCCATTTTAAAAAGGCAGCTGTTTGATGAGCGAGAGAGACTGTTGCATCTCGAACAGAAAAAGAATAGATTTTCCGAGGAATTGCAAGAAAAACAGACAAAAGATATTAACGTTTCGGATATTTTGTTATATACTGACTTCATTCAACAGGTATCAAAAGAGATTGAAAAACAGTCGAAAAAGATCTCGGAAACCGAGAAAAACGTTGAACAAAAACGTGAAGAGCTGGTTGGAGCCATGAAAAACCGGAAAACCATCGACAGATTGAGGGGAAAGGGGTTTAAGGCTTACGTTCAAGAACTGTCAAAAAAGGACCAAGATCTGATGAATGAGGCTGCGATTAATGTCTTCAATAAAAAATAAATAAGATTTTTTTTACAAGGACTGTCCATTCAGTGAACAAACGGTAGATGAGCCTTTAGGATAGAGAAAAATGATACAACCCTTCAATGCAGAATTCTTTGCCCCCACGAAAAAATTAAGGCGGCTGTCTATTCTTCTGTCCATTCATAATATTTCCGAGATCAGCCAGCATCAAATTGGACGAATTACACATTTAAGCAGCTCAATGGTGAACAACTACATTAAGGAACTCCGGAAAGATGGCACTATCTCCGTGGGCGGCAATACCAATCGCACCCGGAGATACCACCTTACGGCAAAGGGACGGGATGAACTCCTTTCATTATTGCTCTCCTATTCAGCAGAGATCATCCGGCTTTACGGGGGTGCAAAAGGTGAAATTGGGAGGAGACTACAGCAAATTCGTTCAGACGGCATCCGAACAGTCGCCCTGTTCGGGGCCGCATATACCGCAGAGGTGGTTTATGCCGTCATTAAGGAGCTACCCATTGAGGTGGCAGCCGTTGTGGACAGCGACCCGAAAAAACAGGGGAAACCGTTCGGAGATTTGATAATTCAACCCCCTGATATATTAAAGAAGATCAATGTGGATGCCGTCGTGATTACATCGTTTGGCAAACAGGAAGAGATTCACGATTTCATCCGCCGGTTCGTGGATGAAAAAATAAAAGTCGTAAAACTGTCCAATTTATAGAACAGATTGGCGCCACTCTGAAGGAAGATTCGGGACATGGGTCAAAAGACCATTCAAATTGGAGACCGCATAATAGGCAATAGTCGGCCCACATACATCATTGCNGAAATCGGGATCAATCATAANGGCAGTCTCGAAATAGCCAAAAAATTGATAGACTCAGCGGCTTCATCTGATTGTGATGCCGTCAAGTTCCAGAAGCGGACGTCTCATCTCTGCGTCAAGTTCCAGAAGCGGACGTCTCATCTCTGTGTGCCAGCACAGCAACAGGGCGTCATGAAGCAGACCCCCTGGGGAACCATGACGTACCTGGAATATCGTGATCGGGTGGAGTTTAATGAGGCGGAATACCGGGAGATTGATCGATATTGTAAAGAAAAGGGCATCATGTGGTTCGCATCGTGCTGGGATGAACCATCCATTGATTTCCTGGAACAGTTTTCCCCGGTTTGCCATAAGGTATGCTCCGCAGCCCTTACAAATGACAATCTCCTCCGGCGTTTAAATTCTATGGGACGTCCGATAATCCTTTCCACCGGAATGTCCACGATGAAAGAGATCCGGCATGCGGTTTCCCTGCTGGATCAGGACCGCCTTCTCATCGCGCACTGCACCAGCAGCTATGCGTGCAAACCGGAGGAACTCAATCTGAACATGATCAAAACCCTGCGGCGGGAGTTCAGATGTCCCATCGGCTATTCAGGCCA
>BS_KBA_SWE02_21mDRAFT_10000331_pt1 | contig 17283 bp, 15 predicted proteins | sample BalSeasSWE02_21m_FD_9196 | JGI IMG/M metagenome (IMG submission 9196)
TGCCTATATTTGGCTCACATTTTTTAACTAATTATAAGGTTTTTTGTAAATGGCTCATCATAAATCGGCAAAGAAGAGAATACGTTCCTCTGAGAGAAAAAAAGCGGTTAATAAAAGGACAGATTCCAAAATTAAAACTGTTGTTAAGAAAACACTTGCTACAGATAAAAAAGAAGAACTTGAAGTATTATATAAAGAAGCTATCGCAATTTTGGACAAGGGAACCTCAAAAGGCAGATTACACAAAAATAATGCAGCCAGAAAAAAATCAAGATTAACGAAGCATTTAAATAAAGTATCCGCAGCAAAATAGCCCTTAGATTTTAACAAAAAGCTCTTCGGTTGAAGAGCTTTTTTAGTTTTAAAGCGACTTAAATATCACTTAGTAGATCTTTACCTTCGGTTTCAGGAATGTAAAATCTTACAGCCTTAATTTTTCCGGAAGCATCTTTTTTAGCTTTTACATTTTTCTTAATTAATACACTATGTTCAATTGTAACATTATCTTCAACAACGGAACCAAAAAGATAGCTTGAGCCTTTTATCAAAACATTTTTTCCGATACGTAAGGGAAATTCATCGCTTCCTGTCATATTAACACTTGATTCAATTGTTGAATTTTCACCAATAACAATGTTACCTTTGATAATATCCCCCCAAAGTACATTTACATTATCTTCAATTGTTAGAGTTTGATTTGGAAAAGTTGACAGATGAACGATACGCCATATTTTTATATTTTTACCAAAGATGACGTTCCCTGTTACATATGTAGCACGCCCAATTTCAACATTGTAGTTTAGCTTTACTCCATCGCCTATGTATGCACCTTTCCCTATTTTTATATCGAGCGGAATTCCTTTTTTATCCATCTCAATTAAATCATTAACAACATCATCGTGGATAAAAAAATCATCGGGATTATCAATCTCTATAATATTCTTTAATTTCTGATAAACATTACGTCTTGCAATTTCGTCCATTTCTTTAAGAACTGATTTGTCATTAAAGCCCATTACCACGTATTGATTTTCAGGACTTACTGCACCTACAGAATAACCCTTTTGATTAAATAGCTCGATCAAATCGGTAATGTATATTTCGTTCTGTGCATTATTACTGGATATTTTGTTAATCAGTTCAATTAATTTGTTGTAATCAAATGCATAAACACCAGAGTTAAATTCATTTGTTTCAAGTAATTCTTTTTTAGTGTAAGAATACTTTTGATTTCTGTAAGCTATTTCATAAGGCTTATCATCAGGTAGAGCTAAAATATCTTTGAATTCCATAATCCGGATAACATTTCCGTTTTCATTTCCATCTTTAGTTCTGATAATTCTTCCGTAAGAATTCAACAATGGATCACCATTATAAATTCCAGTAAGTACCATCATATCTTTGCCGGAAGAAATAAAATCTTGTCTGAATTTTTTCATCGAAGCATCGTCCAGCAATCCCATATCGCCGGGCAGCACATATACAATTCCATCTTTAAAGTCACTCGTAATTTCTTTTAGAGCAACTTGAACAGCATGCCCCGTCCCATTTTGTTTTTCCTGGAACGCAAACTTGTTTGATTCGCACTTACCTATTACTTCTATCACATCAAGAGCTTTAATTCCAACAACAATTACCGTGTTTATTTTTTCAATTCCAAGTCTGCAAGCATTATAAACTCTTTCTACGGTTGGAATTTCCCAAATTTTATGAAGCATTTTAGATGTTTGTGATTTAATTCTTTTTCCATGTCCTGCAGCCAAAATAATTGCAATTTCATTTGAAGAATCAAACTCTGCTGAGTATTCTTTAGCTTTAGAATAAATCTCTGAATTTGTATTTTCACTCATATTTTTTTCTTGTTTAACTTTTTAATTAAAGAAATTATTCATTAAAAATTAATTAAAGGGGTTTCCTATTCCAAACCTTTGCATTTTATTCTTAATCAGTAATTGTTAAATTTAGCAATATTTTTAATATAAAAAGGAATCTTAATGAATAACAATTTAGCTAAAATAGCACTGGTTATAATCATCTTTTCAAGCTTTTCGTTTGCCCAGTCAAGCGGTTTTGGATTAGGAATGATACTTGGGGAACCAATTGGAATAAGTGGAAAATATTGGACTTCCAACAGCACTGCTTTTGATTTTGGAGTTGGATACTCTTTCGAAAAGGATAGTTATTTACACTTGCATGCCGATTATTTATTCCATTCAAAAAATATATTTGATACATCGGAAGATATTTCATTGTATTACGGCCCTGGTGCAAGAATAAGATTTGTAGAAAATGCATCTACCAGATTAGGATTTAGGTTCGATGTTGGACTTGTTTGGGTTCCTCGCAATACACCAATTGATGTATTTATCGAGATTGCACCTCTACTTGACATCATCCCCGAAACAGATTTTTCAATGAATGGCGGGATTGGGGTAAGATATTTCTTTAAATAGAAAGATTCTGATCGAGATTATTTTCAAAGTTGATTCTTGAAAGAAATGAAATTAGAAAAACAAAAACTATCGATAATACTACAGATAAGATAAATCCGGCAAAAAGAGAAGATAATAATAGTGCTATTACAGAAGCTAAAACAGATGTGGAAAGTAGTTTAAATTCTGCATCTGTTTTTTTGTCTTTTAATTGATTAAAAGAAGTCTTAACGATTATCCATAATAAAATGATATAAGAGATCAATCCAACTGTTCCGCTTTCAAAATAAATTTGCAAAAAATCATTATGCCAACCACCAATTCCCTTGTCAGCAAACCTTTCCCTAAACGGGAAAATCTGTTGAAATGTTCTTGGTCCAAAGCCTATTAACTGATGTTCCAAACTAATCTCTTTAGCTCCATGCCAAATTATATCTCTATCTGAAAGCTGTGTAATATTATTTACTCTTTGCTCAACGGATACTAACGGTTTAGCAATGTATATAGAAACGCCAATTACAAAGAATAATCCTAAAATAATTACCTGCTTTAAAGGAATCTGCCTTAATACGATAGCAGATAACAACATCACTAATGCAACTGCAATATTTGCACGGCCTAATGATGTAACTATACCGACTAATATGATTATATAAATAATTGACCAAATTGATATTTCAGAAATACTTTTTACTTTTTTAGGAAAAAATAACGCAACAGATAAAGCAGCAAATAAGTAGCTGGAAAAAACTGCGTAGCTTGATGTAAATGCTTGCGCGCGGTCAACGTCATTTAATAAAAACCTTACACTTCCAATCAAAGACATTATAGCGGCACCAACTATAAATGCCAGCATTAAAGTTAATACAGACTTTTTACTTATCGTTTTTAAATAAAATGGGATAGCTATTGCCGAGGTATAAAACAAACCTTCTTTGTAAAGCGATTCATAACTATTATGGGGATATTGTGATAGAAATATTGATATCAATCGTACTAATCCNAAGATAAGTATGAACGCTAAAATATTATCAAATGCTTTTTTTCTTTCTTCATGTTTTTCAAATANCCAAAGAACAAACAAAATTCCGGCTACAAGCTGCATCACAAAAAGTGATAGGACAAAACTAATTGAAAGAATTATAAGTAATGAAAGAATTACCTTATTGTTAAAACGACTTTTTAACATAAGTATTTCAACTTTCATTATCCCTGAACTGCATTTCGTAAAGTTTTTTATATAGCCCTTTTTCTTCAGCAATCAATTTATCGTGCCTACCTTGCTGAATTATCCGCCCTCTATCCAACACTAAAATATTTGTTGCATTTCTAATAGTGCTTAATCTATGAGCGATAACAAAAGTAGTTCTATTCAGCATCAATCTTTCAATCGCTTCCTGAACAAGTATTTCAGATTCATTATCCAATGCAGAAGTAGCTTCATCAAAAATCATTATTTCAGGATTCTTTAAAAGTGCACGAGAAATTGTTAACCGCTGCCTTTGTCCGCCTGAAAGTTTAACACCTCTTTCACCAATCACAGTATTATATCCATCAAGTAATACTTGCCCTTCTGTGGGATTATAAAATCTTGGGATCAAATCTGCAAGCGTAGATTTACCGTTGCAGCGCTTGCTTCCTGAATTCTATTATTAACACTTCCCAGTTCTTTAATTGGGGGCATCATTTGAAAGATTGCAAATAGAAATCCTAAAAAACTGACTTGCATTAAGGGTTTTATCCACAAGCACAAGCATTCCGCCGTAATAAATAATTACTGCTCCAATTATTACACTTAATATTTCCGTTATTGGTGAAGAAAGATTTCTGATTCGTACCGTTTTAAGAACTAATCTAAAATAATTTTTAGTTTCATTCATAAACCTTTGATTTTCAAATCGTTCCATACCAAATGCTTTTACAATTTTAACTCCAGAAATAGTTTCCTGAAGAATGCTTGTTATATCCGCAAGTTTAGTCTGAAGAATTATAGTTTGTTTCTTCAGTTTATTTCCGATCCATGCAATTATTAAACTGGCTATCGGTACAATTATAAAAGCAAAGAGCGAAAGCTGCCAGCTAATGCTGATTGCAATACCAAGAAAAACAATTATTGTAAGCGGTTCTTTAATTAGATTGGAAAATGTTGTTGATATACTTAATTGTATAATATTAACATCATTTGTAAATCTTGAAATAATATTTCCGACTCTTTCTGATTTAAAGTATCCGATTGGCAATTTGTGTAAATGTTTATAAGTATCATCACGTAGATCCTTCATAGATGCATATTCAACAAACGCCATAAAATATCCCTGCATGTAACCAAAAATATTTTTAAGCAAAAAAGCTGTAAGTATTAAAAAACAAATCTTAATTAGTACTTCAGGTTTATCACCGCTAAGAACAAAATCATTAAACGATTGGACGACATCTTCTTTTAAATTATTTATCCAATCCGGTAATATGCCTGAAGTTTTTTCAATATTATTAGTTTGAACTGTAGTTTGTTTTGACGCAGATTCCTGAAATAACGTATCAAGCAAAGGAATCGTTAGATAAACAGACACACCATTTAGTATTGCAAACAGGATTGTAAACACAAAGGTTAAAAGAATGTGCCGCCAATAAGGTTTTGTATAAGTAAGTATTCTGTAGTATGAATTCGCTTTGTTTCTTTATTGTGTTAGATGTTACGAAGTCCGCATCCGTCATTAATTTTAATTGTTTTATAACTGGACATTGATTCAAGTTCAAATATATCAATGTATGAATCTTTGCCAAACCCGTTATCAAATATCAGAAAATCACCAATCAGCACAAAGTGATTGTATCCAACTGTATCAAACATTTTAACTGTCTTTTTTATTTGAAGATCATAAATTACCAAAATAGTTTTGCTAAAATCATTAGTGGTTTGTTTTCCTTGATCTTTAGATTGGATAAGCATAATTAGATGTTTACTATTCTCGGCCCAGCCTAACTGCAATATTTTTTTTGTTGATAATCCTAAGCTAATTTCTCTGTTAGATTTCTGCTGACGTATCAAAATTGAATCATTCTTTTCAATTACTCTAAATAATTCATTTTGAGATTTATAATTTATATTCGGAAACTTTGTAATCGGGTAACCGTCCTTAGTTAAATCATAAATTTCAGTATTATCCGAAAGCAGTTTACCAAAGCGATTATATACTTGAATGTTTTTATTAATGTATGAAGCTATTGTTTTATCAATGGAATTTATAATTAAAGTAAATCTATCATTATCTATCCAGAAAGGGATTACCTGAATACCCTCTTCTAGTTGTGTAATAGATTCAACTTTCTTTGCTTCAAAATCCATCCGATATAATCTGCCTTTTTCAATTGCCGGCTGAGATGATTTTAAACGCTGCTTTCTCTTTGTTATAAAAAAACCTGAATTCTTATCTGGTGAAATTAAAAAATCAATAACCCGTTCATTATCTGAGTGCCAGAACACTCTATATTTATCTGTCGAATAATCATATCTATAAATAGCAGGTTTGCCAGCATAGTTGCCAACAAAATAAAAACCTGAAAATTCTGTAATACGTGCATCCTTGATTTCTTTGTTAAGATTATTATCATCAAGATCATTGTCTTTATTCTCAGTACACGATAATGATATACTCATAGACAGAATTAGCGCTATAAAATATTTCATAAATAATTTTATCATCATAACTACCCTCTTGGATGATATTGTTTATGAACTTGCTTAATGTAATCGCGATCAATATGTGTGTAAATTTGAGTTGTAGAAATATCTGCGTGCCCAAGCATTTCCTGCACGGCTCTCAAGTCAGCCCCACCTTCAAGCAAATGAGTTGCGAATGAATGTCTGAAAGTATGCGGATGAACATCTTTTTCTATTCCCGCTTCCTTTACATAACGATCGATAATTTTCCAGACACCCATTCTAGACAGTTTTGAACCACGGGAATTAAGGAATAGATTATTTTCGCTTTTAGATTTTTTCATCAATAACGGTCTGCTTTTTTTTAGATACTCACCTACCCATTTTATTGCACTTGAACCAATCGGAATAAGCCTTTCCTTTGAGCCTTTTCCGAATACTCTTATAATTTCATCATCAAAAAAAAGATCATTTACTTTTAAATTTATTAATTCAGAAACTCTTGTGCCGCATGCATAAAATAATTCAAGCATCGCTTTATCGCGTAAGCCTAATTTGTTACTTCCATTTGGTGTTGATAATATTTTTTCAACTTCATTTACATCCAAAACACCCGGCAGCTTTTTTGACATTTTGGGAGCGGTTATTTTTTCAATTGGATTTTTTATAATGTATTTGTTCTTTAGTAGAAATAAGAAAAATCCTTTTAATGATGAAAAATATCTTGCACTTGATGAGCCTGAAAGACCAAGTTCTTTCAACACTTTAAAAAACCCGCCAATATTATCTGAAGAAACTTTTGAAGGATCATCAATTCCGAAATCTTTTAAAAAAGTTATGAAAGTAGTCATATCGTTTTTGTAGGAGGAGACAGTATTTTGAGAGAGGTTTTTTTCCAGTTTAATATGGGCAAGATATTCTTTTAGAAAAATCTCCATTATTTTTCTTTTTCCGGACTGACCCCTTGTTCAACATCATCTTGTTTGGGATATTTAATTCTTCTGTGGTGTTGACTTATAAGAATAGAAAGAAAGGCTTCTTTCATCTTTGATATATCGCTAAACGTAATCGGAGCCTCATCAAGCTGACCCTCTTTTAATCTTGAATTAAAAATATTACTAATCATATTTTCAACTTTGCTGGCATCTGGTTCAGTTATAGATCTTACAGCTGATTCACATCCATCCGCAAGCATAACAATAACAGTTTCTCTGGAGTTTGGTTTTGGTCCTGGGTATTTATAATCATCAACTTTTACTTTGTCCGCACCATAAAGTGTTTTAGCCTTTTCATAAAAATAATTGCTAACAGTTGTTCCATGATGCATAGGAATAAAATCAATTAACTCCTGAGGTAATTTCTGCTGTCTGGCTAATTCTATTCCTTCATTAACATGTTTAAGTATTAATTTTGCACTTTCTTCAGGTGTGAGATTATCATGCAGATTTTGACTGTCCATCTGGTTTTCTACAAATCCTTGAGGCTCAATTGTCTTCCCTATATCATGATAATATGCACCTACTCTCGCAAGTAATGAGTTTGCACCAATTTTTTCTGCTGCTGCTTCTGCAATTGTTCCCATTGTCATCGAATGATTAAACGTACCTGGTGCTTTTCTTGCAAGTTCCCGTAACAGAGGTCGATCAAAATTAGAAAGTTCTAATAATGTTAAATCTGTGGTTATGTTAAAAAGTCTTTCAAAGAAAATTAATAATCCATATGTCAGGACAGGACTTATCAATGCATTAGAAGCAGCAAATGCAAATTCTAATAACATAGATTCGGCAGGGGCAAATCTTTCTAATCCAAATGCAAGTATAGATGCTGTGTAACCAATTAATATAAAGAGAAATGAACGGAAAATTTGTGTACGATTCTTTATATCTCGAACAGTATAAACAGACAACCCACCGGCAATAAAATTCATAGCCATAAAAGTATAGTCGTTACCTCTTAACGCACCAACAATCAATGAGAGTATAACCGTTAAATAAAATCCAACTCTGGAATCAAACACAATTGTAAATATCATGGATGCTGCGGGGACAAAAATCAAGAATTGGATTGGTGCTTTTATTGCAATATGATTAATAAGATACGTTACGAAGGAAACGAATACTACGATTATAGAGATTAAAACAATCTTAGTGTTATCATAAAATATTTTTTTTCTGAATAAGTATAAATAGATAGCAAGAATAGTTATAAAGAATGATATGTGTAAAAATTTTCCGAATAACTGTAAAATTATTCCCTCGGAACCAATTGAATCTCCTTTTGCTTCTTTGTACGATTCAATTACTAATTTAACTTGTTTGGTAATGCGATCGTGTTTAGCAATAATTCTTTCGTTCTCATTAACAATACCGGTATACTTAGAAACATTATTTTTTGCCTGTTCAATTTCTAAGTTGGTTGCATCTTCATTAAACACAATATTGGGATAAATGAAATGAACTGTATACTCAATCAAGGCTTCCTTAATTTCTTCGGAAAAATTTAGCTCTTTTATCTTATTTCTGGTGTCTCTCCTTGCCTGATCGTAAAAATAAAATTTACTTACAGGTTCAATTCTATCAATGTTTCCAACCCTTACTGCAATGCTATCCCGAATTTTAGCATCACTTTCAAGATTCAAAATTCCGCGTTTGTTAACGGCATCAGCAATACTTTCAGCAGAGGTAAAAATATTGCTTAGCAATTTATCTCTTCCGCGATTTGAATCTTTTTCCTGTTTACGCAAAGTTAAAAGCTTTGTAAAGGCTTTAGAACTTAAGAATGTAGGATTTAAATATGGATCTGATTGTTTATCAAGATTCTCATCAATTACGCTAATTATATATGCCGCAAATGTTTTTAATGAATCACTGCTTTTTAAAGTAATGCTATTAAATACAGGGAAGACAGATCTTTCAACATCTATAACCTCTTTTTGATATGTCTGTGTTTCCTTTATTATTGGAAAACTGAATGGCGCAATCAGATCATCGTTTGTCCATATGACTCCTTCAGAAACTTCCGATTCAATTGATTCGCCTTTAGGAAACATCATAACAATCAGGATAACAGTAATTAGCCCGATAATTATTTTTCTTTTAATTCCTGTTTTCTTGATAATATTTTCTTCTTCATTCATAGTTTAGACTTTTTAGCTTTTAATAAGGCTTCCAGAAATTCGGCAACACCTTCTTCATTATTGGATTTAGTAAGAACATAGTCTGCTGATTTTTTTAATTCTGGTATTGCATTTTTTAGAGCAATTTTCATTCCTTTAGATTCAAACAAACTTAAATCATTATACCAATCACCTAAAACTGCAGCCCTATTTTCTTTTATCTTTAAAAATTTAAGTAGGCGTTGCATCGCCTTTCCTTTAGATGATCCTGATCTTCGTACTTCAAGATAATAAATTCCTTCGTGAGTTTGAGATCTGAAGAAAGAAAGTGAAGTCCCTAATGTAAACGGAAAACTTAATTTGTCTCTGACAAACTCAACTGTACGTCTGTTATCACCTGCAAAAACAATTTCTAAAGTTTTGGTTGTAAGGTCATCATAAGAGTTAACTTCTTCATATACTGCTCCAAACTTATCCATTAATTTTGGGATTACTGAATTTTGTTCGGTGTAATAAATTGCTTCAGTATGACAAAGTGCGACGTTTAAAAGATATTTTTCTGAATATTCAATTGCTTTTTCAACCTGGTTCTTTTTAAGAAAAGATCTGTAAACAAAATTTTTACCGGCAACACTTTTAATTGCAGAACCGTCCAAAGAAATTAATGGCGAATATATTTTAAGTTTTTCTGCTAATGGAATTAATGCTGAATGCAAACGTCCCGAGGCAAATGAAAAAAGCACACCAAGTTTTTTCAAATCCATTATTAGTTGTATAGTTCTTTCCCCTATTTCGCCTTCATCATTTACTAATGTGCCATCAACATCAAAGATAACAAGTTCTATTTTTTTTAATTTCTCTAAATCAAACATTTTATTTTATGACTGTTTTCCAACCAATTTTTGATAGATTGATATAAATAATTGAAACGGAAATCACTGCAACGATTAAGTAGATGATAAAATCTGTAAACTCGCCTAATATAAGTTTTCCAGTACCAAATAAAATTGAATAAACTAAAATAACGCCAATTAACCAGTTAATAAACAATCTAATAAATCCGGAATCACTTTCAACTTCCGGTAGTTTGGATGAAATCTTTTTCCACATCAATCCGCCGGGATGAATTTTTCTGTAGAATGAAAAAAGTACTTCTTCACTTGTAGGTTTTGTTAGAAATGTAACAACTACCCAGACTAAGGTTGTACCCGGCACGATAATAAATAAACTGTAAGGAAAAAGTATTCCAAAAATTTTTAAAATTGGAAAAATTATAAACGGAGTTATCATTGCGGAAATTTCAGACCATGCATTTATTCTCCACCAGAACCACCTTAATATTAATACTAATCCAACACCTGCACCGCACTCAATAATAAAAGCCCACGCACCGGATATTTTACTTATCATTAACGTAACAACTAGAGAAACAAGCATTAAAACAATTGTCGCAATTCTTGAAGACAAAACGTAATGTGGTTCATCTTTACCTTCATTTACAAATCTTTTGTAAAAATCATTTATAATGTATGAAGTGCCCCAATTTAATTGTGTTGCAATTGTACTCATGTATGCTGCAAAAAATGCTGCAACTAATAAGCCTTTCAATCCCGCGGGTAGAAAATCACGCATGGCGTAAATAAAACCCATGCCTTTTTGTGCATCAGAAAGTTCAGGATAAAGCACAAGTGATGCTAACCCAACTAAAATCCATGGCCAGGGTCTAATTGCATAATGTGCAATCTGAAAAAATAAAGTGGCGAATAAAGAATGCTTTTCATCTTTAGCCGACATCATTCTTTGTGCAACATATCCACCGCCGCCGGGTTCAGCTCCTGGATACCAAGAAGCCCACCAGATAATTCCAATGTACGCCAGGAATGAAAAGACAGACATCGCTAAAGTACCTGCTGCGGAAGAAACATCTGTTATTGTTGGAAAGAATTCAAAAGCATAATCAGGTAGATTTTGTTTTAATCCTGCAATGCCACCAACTTCCGGCGAGTTTACTACAATTATTGCCAGAATTATACATCCAATCATTGCGATAAAAAATTGAAATGCATCTGTAATTACAACGCCCCACAAACCTGATATTGCAGAATATGCTGCAACCAAAATCATACATCCAAATACATAAAACATAACAAGTGATTCATCAATACCAAACATTCCTTGTAGGATTGATGACATTGCTTTATTAACCCAGCCGATAATAATTACATTCATAAATAAGCCAAGATAAAGTGCCCGAAATCCTCTTAAAAACCTTGCCGGTTTTCCGGAGTATCTTATCTCAGCAAATTCAGCTTCGGTCATAATTCCTGCTCTGCGCCATAATCTTGCAAAGAAAAAAACAGTGAGCATTCCTCCAAAGGCAAAATTCCACCAAATCCAGTTACCTGAAATACCATTTTTAGCTACTAGTTCAGTAACCGCCAGGGGAGTATCTGCAGCAAAGGTAGTTGCGACCATTGAGATACCTGCTAAATACCAGGGTAGGTTCCGACCGGATAGGAAGAAGTCATTCGTACTTTTACCGGCTCTTTTGGAATAAATTAAAGCGATTGAAACTGAAAAAATGAAATAAGCAATAACGATTAAATAGTCAATTAATTCCACATTTACCTCTTTGGTATGGTATATGTTTTTCTGCTGTGGGGAATTGTTTTTTTACGATGATAAATATAAGGTTTAGTTGCGAAAATGGATACTTCGGCTTTAACAATTTTTAATTGGTAGATTTTAAAGAATTAAAAATCTTTAGTTGTATATACTGACTACTTGAAGATGTCTGACATAATAAAGATTGCTTCCCCGATCAAATCAGGGCAGGTTGTTGCAGACTCCTGGAAATAACTATAATTTCATGTTTTCTTTGAAAACATTGAAACTAAATTGCCCACAAGAAGAGTTACACAAACGCCAATCAAAATAAACCATGTCCAGGCAACAACTTTAAATACGATTATGAAACTCATAATTACAATTGCAGAAATAAATCCTGCAATGGCATGATTTTGCCGAATCTTTGTATTTGATAATCCCAAAAGAAAAGTACCAAGCAATCCACCGTATGTGAATGATGCTATACTTAAAGCCAATTCAACAACAGCTTTTGAACTTTCCATAAAAATGAATGCAGAAAAGATTAGCATTATTGCCCAAAATATTGTTAACAATTTTGAAAACAATAAATTCTGTTTTTCATTAATCGATTTTTTGAATGGAATATAAAGATCTAACATTACTGAAGATGAAAGAGATGTTATCGATCCTGCCAGAGTTGAAAGTGCGGCAGCAAATAATCCCGCAATAATAATCCCTTTAACTCCTGATGGTAAAACTTCAATAATAAATTTGGAAAATATTTCATCCGACTTAATATTAAGCGGGCCATAATATACGAACAGCAGAACTCCAACAACTAAAAACAAAGCAAACTGAAAAATTATTATAGCGCCAGTTGTAATAAGTGCTTTCTTGCTTTCAACTAAACTTTTTGCAGCAAGTAATCTTTGCACAATAAGTTGATCTGTTCCGTGAGATGACATCGAAAGAAAAGCACCGCCAATTAACCCACTTAACATTGTGTATGGCTGAGAAAAGAATCCAGCAAATCCTTTTTCGAATCCAAAATTAAAAACACTTAGCTTAGAAGTTATTTCTCTTGATGATAAAATCTCACTAATATTTCCCGGAATATTATTTATCAAATAAATTCCTGCAAGAATTGCTCCGCCGATATAAATAAACATTTGAATTGCATCAACCCAGATTACACCTTTTAATCCACCAGTAAATGTGTAAAAAAGCGCGATTATTGCAATTATTATTATTGCGATGATTGGAGAAATATCCAGCATCAAATAAAGAGGAATTGCTGTAGCAAAAAGTCTTACACCATCAGCAGCAGTTCTTGTAAATAAAAAGGTTATTGATGCTAATGAACGGGTTTTATTTCCAAATCTATTTTGAAGATAAGAATACGCAGTGGATAATTCGCCCTTATAATATGCGGGTAAAAAGAATTGTGCAACAATTATCCTTCCAATTAAATATCCAAAAGTTAATTGAAGAAAATTAAGATTGGTAAGATATGCAAGTCCGGGAATTGAGATAAATGTTAAAGTGCTTGTTTCAGCAGCAACAATTGAAAAACTTATTACCCACCATGGAACTTCTTGTGAGCCAATAAAATAATCTTTAACTGTTTTTTGTTTTCCACCGATAATTTTTCCAAACGCAGTAATCCCAATTAGATATAAAATAATTATTGCATAATCTAACGTGGAAACTTGCAAGGACTACTTCCCCAACTCAGCCAAAGCATGTTCTACCGTGTCTGTAACTGGAAGCACCCTATCTAACTGGGTGATTCTGATAAGTTTATGAACTTTCTCAGATGGAGCAGCAAGTCTAATTTGTCCTTCATTTGCTGATACAATTCTATTGGCAACAAGTATGGCGCTTAAGCCGGAGCTATCGCAGCTTTCAACTTCACTAAGATCGATTATTAGTTTGTTTACACCTTCAACTTTTAGGATCATTGTAAACTCGCCTTTAAGTAAGCCCGAAATACTTGTATCCAGACGCTTTTCATTCAACTTAAAAATTGTAATATCGCCAACACGTTTTGTCTCGAAGTTCATAGCCTTACCTTAAAACATTTTTAAACAATTTAAGAAATTATTGTATGATTTATCAGCTTCAATATCGTTGTTAGAAATCTGAAAATTATAAAATTTATCTGCACCCTTTTTTGCAAATCCAATTCTTATCCTTGCGTTAACAAGATTTGATACGTAACTGTAGAAAAGATCATCTTTTCGATTTAGATCAATCACTCCGTCAAATCTCATCTCTGATAATTTTTCAACCAGTTTATGAGCAGGAAGATCGAGTTTATTCAAATCCGAAAGGCCAAATTCCATGGCTTTATTTCTAAACTTAGCCGGCATCAGACTGATTCTATAATCTCTTGTTAATATTTTTATGGATTTATTCAGATGCTCAAGATGCTCAATAACCAGATAACTTGCTCTGAAATCTTTTTCATCTTCTGGCATTAAAATTAAAAATGAACCGGATCTTTTTAATACTTCAGAAAAATCCTGTTCATTTAGAAGGATTTTTTTTAATTTCTTTGAAATTAAAAATCGTGATACTTTTTCCTTGATTAAATCAATCATAATTATTCTATTTCTTCAAGCATTTTAATGAATGTGCTTTCATCTAGAATTTTTACACCGAGTGACTCAGCCTTAGGCAATTTAGAACCCGCTTTTTCTCCGGCAACAACAAAATCAGTATTCTTACTCACACTTGATGTTACCTTTCCGCCAAGAGCAATTATTCTTGCACCTGCTTCATCACGCGAAAGCGAAGAAAGAGTTCCTGTTAACACAAAAGTTTTTCCAGTTAGTACGGATTGAAAAATTTTTCTTTTTTCTGATACAAAAGTTAAACCTGATTTACGTAAATCTTCAATTAATCTTATATTTTTTTTATCCGAAAATACCTGCTTAATGCTTTTACTTATGCTTGGTCCAATTTCATAGATTGCAGATATTTCTTCTTCGCTTGCTGCAATAATATCGTCAATTGAATTAAAATGATCTGCAATTTTTTGTGCCGCACCTGCGCCAACATATCTTATTCCTAGTGCGAATAACACCTTCGCAAAAGGTTGAGATTTACTAACTTCAATAGCACGCAAAAGGTTATCAATGCTCTTTTCACCCAATCTTTCTATTTGAATTAAGCTATTTCGTTTATCTTTTAACTTATAAATATCAGAAAAGTGAGTGATAAATCCATTGTCAACAAACAGATCAATCAGAGCATCTCCAAGTCCTTCAATATCCATTGCACCACGAGATGCAAAATGAATTAATCTACCTTTTATTTGAGCAGAACATTCTGGATTCTCACAATAGAAAGCAACTTCATTGTCCGGTTTAAATAACTTAGAATTACATACTGGGCATTTTTCCGGTAAATTTATTGGTTGACTTTTTTTTGACCGCTCACCCAAAACTACCGAAACAACTTTTGGGATAACATCACCGCCTTTTTCAATTACAACAGTATCTCCCAATCTAATGTCTTTACGCTGTATCTCATCGTAATTGTGAAGTGTAGCGCGACTGATAGTTGAACCAGCAAGCTTAATGGGCTCTAACTCCGCAACTGGAGTTATTGCACCTGTTCTACCAACCTGCCAGGTGATCTCATTTAATTTTGTAAATGTATGTTTTGCTTTAAACTTGTATGCAACGGCCCAGCGTGGGGATTTTGCAATGCTACCCAATAATCTCTGTTGGTGCATTGAATTTACTTTAATAACAGCGCCGTCAATTTCATATTCAAGCGTGTCGCGTATTTCTTCAAACCTGCTACAAACTTTTATAACCTCATCCATACTTTTACAAACTTTGTGCTGCGGATTAACTGTAAATCCAAGCTTACCCAATAACTTTAAATTTTCTTCCTGTGATTCAAATTCTTCATCCAAACTAATAAGCGAATAAAGAAAAACATTTAACTTCCTAGCGGAAACTATTTTTGGGTCTTGTAGTTTTAATGTGCCTGCTGTTGAGTTGCGCGGATTTGCAAATAATTTTTCACCATTTGCTTCACGTTCTTTATTTAAGCTGTCAAAATCCGAAATGCGCATATAAACTTCACCACGGACCTCGAAATTCTTAAGTTTATATTTTTTTTCTTTTCTTAGATCAATCCTTAATGGAATAGAGCGAATGGTTTTTATATTATTTGTTATTTCTTCGCCAATAGTTCCATCGCCACGAGTAGCGGCAGTCTTCAAAAAACCTTCTATATAATTAATACTAACAGAAGCACCATCAATTTTTAGCTCAACAACGTATTCAACTTTCTCGGCTTCCGGTAAACTTTCCTTAACTCTCTTGTCAAAATCAAATAAATCCTGTTCGGCATAAGTGTTAGCAAGACTTAACATAGATATTTTATGTTTTACCGGATTGAATTCTTTGGTAAGATCTTTACCAACTCTTTGGGTTGGAGAATCAGGAGTAATCAAATGTGGGTTTTCAGTTTCAAGTTTTTCTAATTCTTTAATTAGCTTATCATAGTTTTCATCACTTATTATTGGTTCTGTTAAAACATAATAATTGTAATCGTGTTTAATTATTTGTTCACGAATCTGCTCAATTGTTTTTTCAATCAAAACTGACATTTACTATTATTCTAATTTTGGAGGTGCGTTTAAATAAACAATTCCTGTTTTGTCTAATTTAAAATACTTTACCGAACCACTCCGACCTTTAAAATCAACAGGTTGATTATTTAATTGTAAGCTTACACCGCCGGAATTACCTATGGTTGCCTTAAATTCTCTTAAAGCAGTTACACTGAATTTTGAATTAGGACTTAGTGTAAATTCCTGCGTACGAACATTATCCAGAACCACAAAAACCCAGGAAGTATCTTTTGCATAAAACGTAAGATATAAACTATCGGATGAAACGGGAAGAATAGCACTCTCGCTAGCGGACTGTTCAGCAGTTTCCTCTTCAACATATCTTTGATTGCCTTGCTCAATCACTTCTTCAAAAGGAGTTTCTTCAACAATTATTTTATCGATCTTATTAAAAACAAAAAAGTATAGCAGTGCGGCAATAATAATTAATCCAATTCCGCCTAACCCAAAGATAATTAGTTGCCTGTTAGCTTTATTTTCATCTTCACTTGACTTTTGTTTATTCTCATCCACATAAGATTTTAATGGAGATGTTGATTTTACCGTTGATTTTGGAGTTTCTATTCTAGGTGACTCAGGCTCAGGAACTTCTGCTTGTTTTATTTCTTCTATCGGCGCAGGCGGATTTGGATCAAACTCTTTTCCTTCTCTGGCTGCTTCAAATTTATTTAATGTTAGATCTTCATCAAGACCGATTATTTTGGCAAACTGTTTAACAAATGCTTTTACATAAAGATCAGGTAGAAAAGAAAAATTACCCTGATCAATGGCTTCAAGAAATTTAAGATCAATTCTTGTTTTGGTTGCCATCTGCTGAAGAGTTATGCCGCTG
>BS_KBA_SWE02_21mDRAFT_10000332_pt1 | contig 17282 bp, 15 predicted proteins | sample BalSeasSWE02_21m_FD_9196 | JGI IMG/M metagenome (IMG submission 9196)
TTAGCAACTGCTTGTGGAGCTATAAAAATAGCATTTGAAGTATCAATTGAATCTAATGTTTTTATATCTAAATGATCACCATGAATGTCTGTAATTAATACAATATCAGGTGCTTTTACGCCTTTGTAAAGTTTTGACCCACCATATGGATCAACATAAATAGTTGTGTTTTGGTAGGTCAAAATCAAACTACCATGTGAAATTGGGTTAATTTCTAAAGTTCCATTCTTTGTTTTTAAAATAGTTGTTTTTTGGGAATAACTTAAATGAATGAATACAAATAAATATACAATTGTGAGAAATCCTGCTTTCATAAAAAGTTTATATTTTTCACTAAAATAGGATTTTTCGTTAAAAAGTATGCACTATAACTAAATTATTTATTGTAAAAATCTTTAACCCAAGCGACCATTTGATTCTCTGTAATTGAGTCTGAATTATAAGCCCCAACCAATTTAGCTGCAATTTGCATATTCTTTTTGATTTCCTTATCAAATTGAATTTTCATAGTTGAAGGTCCAAACAATACTATTGCACTGCAATTAGAGATTTCTTTTACCAATTTTTTAAAAAATAAATTGGTCAGTTCGTTTCTACGATTTTCTCTATTTTTTTCATAGGTAAGATATTGTCCGCCAAAGCGTCCATATTTTTTTGTTTCTCCTTCAACTCTTTCTCTGAATACAATGTTAGATTCAATTTTTTTAAGTGAATGCGTGTTGTTTGAAAGTGTAATAATAACGGCTTTATTAGAGTCGATCCAAATTCCAATGTTTTTTTTCATACGAGTAAGTTTTAATAGCCTAAAATCGGGGTGAAGAATGGTTTTGAATTCTATACTAAAGTTACAAAAAAAAATGACTGATTTTTAAAGAATTAAAAAAAAAGCTGTAACATTTTGTTACAGCCTCTCAGTAAATATAAAATTATTTGAATTAAATGCTAAAAGCAATACTTATTTTCAGCAATTATTTTAGCAGCAATTACTTTACGTAAAGCTATGGGGTTAGGGTTGTTTACATATTTTGTAAATCGTTTTAAACCCATTAAAAGCATACGTTGTTCATCTCCTTCTGAGAAATAAATAATAGCTTCCTTACCCATAGTTGCCGATTTTTCAAGAGCATTAAATAGGTTAAGTTTAGCCATTGCTATTTGACATTCTGTTTCTTTAATAGAAGTTTTTTTAGCTAATTTTTCAGCTTTTAGAATAGCAGATTCAGCCATATAAATTTCAATCATTACTTCAGCAGCTGCCAATACCAATTGCTGATGATTTTCTAAATCCATTCCATATGTTTGAACTGCTTTTCCAGCAATCATTAAAAAAGCTTTTTTCAATTTAGCAATCATTGCTTTTTCTTCAGATAAAATTTCTGAGAAATCAGGAGTTTCAAATGATGGAATTCCCATTAGACTATTTCCAACTTCCATAGCCGGAGTTAACAAATCAATTTCACCTTTCATCGCTTTTTTAAGCAACATGCCAACAGTTAAAAGTCTGTTTATTTCGTTTGTTCCTTCATAAATTCTAGTAATTCGAGCATCTCTCCATGCACTTTCCATTGGCGTATCTTTGGAGAATCCCATTCCGCCAAATATCTGAATACCTTCGTCTGAAACAAATTGAGAAACTTCCGAGCCAAATACTTTAAGAATTGCACATTCAATAGCGTATTCACTAAAAGCAGTTAATTCAGCATCTTGATGTGATTTTCCTTCAGCTAATAAAAAATCAATCATATTTTGAATATCTTTTGCAGCTCTATAGCTTCCGGCGTCTAGGGCAAAAGTTTTAGCACACATTTCAGCATATTTTTTCTGAATAGCACCAAAACTTGAAATAGGAGATTTAAATTGGAACCGTTCATTCCCATATTTTACAGATTCAGTAATAATTCTACGACTGGCATCTGTACATGCTGCACCTAATTTGATGCGACCAACATTTAAAGAATTTAAGGCTATTTTAAATCCTTCTCCTCTTTTAGCCAACATATTTTCAATTGGAATCAGTGTGTTAGTAAAAAAGACTTGACGTGTTGATGAAGATGCAATTCCAAGTTTGTTTTCCTCTTCTCCAAGAGTAACACCATTTGGATTGTTTTTATCAAATTCCATTATAAAAGCGGTGATGTCTTTATCGCTTTCAATACGTCCAAAAACGATAAAAATTTCAGCAAATCCTGCGTTGGAAATCCACATTTTTTGCCCATTTATTTTGTAGTGTTTGCCATCGGCAGTTAGTTCGGCAGTTGTTTTTCCTGAATTGGCATCACTTCCGGCGCCAGGCTCTGTTAAGCAGTAGGCTCCAAATTTTTCGCCAGATGTTAAAGGGGGCAAGTATTTTTGTTTTTGTTCTTCAGTTCCATATAAGAAAATTGGCATAGTTCCAATACCTGTGTGTGCTCCAAAAGCTGTTGCCAAGGATCCTGTCGCAGATGAAATATAGTCGGTAACCAACATTGTTGATACAAAACCCATTCCAATACCTCCATATTTTTGAGGAATAGAAACTCCTAAAAAGCCCATATCACCCGCCTTACGCATCACTTCTTCAGTAAGAGCATAATCTTTCTTTTCAAAACGTTCTTTATGAGGCCAAACTTCACGGTCTATAAATTCAATAACCGCTTCTTTCATCATTTTTTGTTCTTCATTAAATTCTTCAGACACAAAAATATCTTCTGCTTTTATTTCTTTGATAAGGAATTCTCCTCCTTTAATTGTTGCCATTTTATAGTTAGGTTTAGATTTTAAAATTATTTTAGAAGTTCATAAACACCTGCAGCACCTTGTCCGGTTCCTACACACATCGTTACAATTCCATATTTGTTTTTTCTCCTACGCATTTCATTAAATAATTGTACTGAAAGTTTTGCTCCTGTACATCCAAGCGGATGTCCTAAAGCAATAGCTCCACCATTTACATTTACAATATCTTGGTTAATATTTAACTCGCGCATAACTGCCAACGATTGCGACGCAAAAGCTTCGTTTAATTCAATTAAATCAATATCTTTTAAAGTTAAATGGGCTTGTTTTAATGCCTTTGGAATGGCTTTTACAGGGCCAATTCCCATAATACGAGGCTCAACACCAACAGCTGCAAATGAAACCAAACGTGCAATAGGTTCAATATTTAATTCTTTCACCATTTCTTCACTCATTACCAATAAAAAGGCAGCACCATCACTCATCTGAGATGAATTCCCTGCAGTTACACTTCCATCTGCGGCAAAAACAGGTCTTAATTTTGCCAATGCTTCTATTGAAGTTCCTTTTCTAGGTCCTTCATCAGTAGAAACAATATAATTTTTAGTCTGTTTTTTATCGTTCTCATCTAAAAAAATATTTTCAACAGTGATTGAAACAATATCCTTTTCAAATTTATTTTGAGCTTGTGCTTCCAAGGCTTTCATATGAGATTTGAATGAAAACTCATCTTGATCTTCACGTGAAATATTGAATTGTTTTGCAACCGCTTCAGCTGTTAGTCCCATTCCCCAATAATAATCTTCATGACCTTCTTTGGCAGATTTATAATTTGGAACTGGTCGATAACCACCCATTGGAATGTAGCTCATACTTTCAACACCACCTGCAATTATACAATCGGCCATTCCAGATTGAATTTTGGCTACAGCAATGCTCACAGTTTCTAATCCTGATGCACAATATCTGTTAACGGTCATACCAGGAACATCATCAATTTTTAATCCCATTAATGAAATTAAACGTCCCATATTTAAACCTTGTTCAGCTTCAGGCATGGCATTTCCGACAATAACATCATCAATTCTTTTTTTGTCTAATTGCGGAAAATCTTTTAATAAATGTTCTATTGTTTCAGCAGCCAATTCATCAGGTCTTTTAAACCTAAAAACTCCTTTTGGTGCTTTTCCAACTGCTGTTCTATATCCTTGTACTATATATGCTGTTTTCATTTTGAAATAGATTTTAGATTTTAGATTTGAGTATTGCGTACTGAGATTTTACTCACAATACTTTTTTGAAATGAATAATTCATTTTTTGAACTTCAATTATTAAATCTAAAGCAGGCTGAATACTTTCTTTTGACAGTAGATTTAATTCAATAGTTAAAATTAATTGTGTTTGTAATTCATAAGCTGATCCATTTGCAATACTCAAAAAATGTTTAAATTCTTTGTTTGAATTTCGTCCAGCTCCTTCAGCTATGTTTGAAGGTATTGATACTGAACTTCTTTTTATTTGAGATGTTAGTCCATATTTTTCATTAGTTGGTAAAGCAGTAACAATTTCATAGACTAACTTTGTTAGCTCTATTGATTTTTGCCATATTTTTAAATCTTCAACTTTATGCATAATGCTATCTTATATCTCAATACTAACTACTTAATACTAATTACGTAAAGGTTTACCAGTTTTTAACATATGTTCAATACGTTCTAACGTTTTTCTTTCGGTCATTAAACTCATAAAAGCCTCACGTTCAATATCTAATAAATATTGTTCAGATACGTACGTTGGTTCAGATAAATCTCCACCAGCCATTACATACCCTAATTTATTGGCTATTTTTTTATCGTGTTCAGATGCATAATGCCCTTTTTCTAAGCTGTCAGTTCCAACTAAAAACATTCCTAATGCTTGTTGTCCATACACTAAAACTTTTTTAGGTACGGGTTGCGTATACCCATCTTCAAGCATTTGTATTGCATGACGTTTTGCTGTTGCAATTTGTCGGTCTTTATTTACAACTACAATGTCTTTATGTTCTTTTAAGAAACCTAAATCGTAAGCTTCGTGAGCAGAGGTTGCAACTTTAGCCATTGCCACATTGATAAAGTAATCACGTAGTTTATTCAATTTAACATCATCTTTTAACAATCCTTCGGAAGCTCTTAAAGCCATTTCTTTTGAACCAGCTCCACCAGGAATAATTCCAACTCCAAATTCCACTAAGCCAATATATGTTTCAGCGGCAGCAATAACTTTATCGGCGTGCATACTCATCTCACAAGCACCACCAAAAGTATAGCCGTGAGGCGCAATGATTGTTGGACAAGAAGAGTAACGCAAACGCATTACTGTATCTTGAAAATATTTTACAGAGAAATTAAGTTCGTCATATTCCTGTTCAACAGCCATCATAAAAGCCATTGCTAAATTGGCTCCAACAGAGAAGTTAGCCGCTTGATTTCCAATTATAACGGCATCATATTCTGTTTCAGCTAAATCGATTCCTTTATTTATGGCTTGTAAAACTTCACCACCCAATGTGTTCATTTTAGATTGGAATTCTACGTTTAAAACACCATTTCCTAAATGTTGAATAGATGCACCTGCATTTGACCATATAGTTTTTGCTTCTCTAACATTGTCTAAAATGATAAAACTATCTTGACCAGGAATTTTCTCTTGTTTTTTTGAAGGAACTGCATAATAATATTTGGCGCCATCTTTAACTGAATAGAATGATTTATTTCCAGAGGCTAACATTTCTGTTACCCAATTTTCAACAGGAATATTTTCAGCTTGCATTAATTCGATTCCTTTTTCAACACCAATTGCATCCCAAATTTGGAAAGGACCGTGTTCCCAACCAAACCCAGCTTTCATAGCATCGTCTAATCTGTATAATTCATCTGAGATTTCAGGTATTCTATTTTGAACATAACCAAACATAGCGGCGAAATTCTTTCTATAAAATTCACCTGCTTTGTCTTTTCCTTTTATAAGTACTTTAAAACGATCAATAACTTTATCAATGGTTTTGGTCATTTCTAAAGTAGCGAACTGGGCTCTTTTATTTGGTCGATATTCTAAAGTATCTAAATCTAAAGAAAGGATATTCTTTTTGCCATTTTCAACAACCATTTTGTAAAACCCTTGTTTGGTTTTACTTCCTAGCCATTTATTTTCCATCATTTTATCAATGAAAGTTGGCAATTTAAAAAGTTCATGGGATTCGTCATTTGGACAATTTTCATAAATACCATTAGCAACGTGAACCAAAGTATCTAAGCCAACAACATCAACAGTTCTAAAAGTAGCAGATTTAGGGCGACCAATAACAGGTCCTGTTAATTTATCTACTTCTTCAACTGTTAATCCTAATTCTTTTACTTGGTGGAATAAACTCATTATTCCAAAAATACCGACTCTATTTCCAATAAAAGCGGGTGTATCTTTTGCTAAAACAGAAGTTTTACCTAAAAACTTTTCACCATACATCATTAAGAAATCAGTAACTTCCTGTTTACAGTTTGGCCCTGGAACAACTTCAAATAATTTTAAATAACGAGGAGGATTGAAAAAGTGCGTTACCGCAAAATGTTGTTGAAAATCTTCACTTCGTCCTTCATTCATATAACTAATAGGAATTCCCGAAGTATTTGATGTGATTAAAGTACCAGATTTACGGTATTTTTCAATTTTCTCGAAAACAGATTTTTTAATATCTAGGCGTTCAATAACAACTTCAATAATCCAATCTACATCTTTAATTTTGTGTAAATCGTCATCTAGGTTTCCGGTTGAAATTCTTTCAGCAAATTTCTGATTGTAGATAGGAGAAGGTCTAGATTTTAATGAAGCTGTAAGGCTATCATTTACCAATCTGTTTCTTACCATTTTGTTTTCAAGTGTAAGTCCTTTAGCTTTTTCTACATCGTTTAATTCACGAGGAATAATATCAAGTAGTAAAACTTCTACACCGATGTTTGCAAAATGACAAGCAATGCCAGATCCCATAATTCCGGAACCTATTACAGCTACTTTTTTTATTGGTCTTTTCATCTTGTTTGTTTTTTATTTAGTAGTAATGTTTTCAAAAATTGCTTTTTCAGCAACCAATTTGTTGATAGTTTCAGTAACTTCAAAAAAGTTTTTTATTTTTTCTGCAGAAATATGGCTTCTAACGGTTTCATTAAAAAGAATCACATGTTCTTTAGACATATTTCTTTTTTCAATGCCAAATGCTGTTAATTTTATTAGAATTCCACGTCCGTCATCAGGATTCTTTTCTCTGTAAATAGCACCCTTTTCTTCCATGCTTTTTAATATTCTTGAAAGACTTGTTGGCTCCATTCCCATAAGGGGTCCTAGCGATGTTGATGGGGTTCCATGTTCGATATCAATAGTTAATAATACAAAGGCCATAGCCATAGTGCTGTTTTGTTTTACTGCCTGCTCATTGTACATTTTAGCTACCGCCTGCCAGGTTGCTCTGAGTGCGTGATCTATGGTTTGTTGTTTCTGCATTTACCAAATATATAAAAAAATACTATGCGTGCATAATAAATTCAATTTTTTTATATTGTATTGTAATTTTACTTGCTTATTATAAAAAAAATGGATAAGTTTAAAAACAAATCACAAATTAATTATTATGGGCTCATTAGAATATATCGGAAAGATTATTAAACAAGAAAATATAGATACAGTTGATGAAAATAAAATACCAAATACGTTTGTTATTAACGTACCCGACCCATATAAAAATTATTATGGGAGATTCACTGAAGTGGAGAAACCAAAATCAATAATTTTTGTTACTAAAACGCCTAATTCATTTGAGAAAATATTGAGAGTTACTAATGGTATCAATGAAAAATATGGATTGAATTTAGATGGTGCTAAATGTGAAGTTACAATGGGTTCAAGAAAATTAAATGGTATTCGTGTTAAAGGAATTAACAGATATCCCGAAATTGGTCAAATTCAGCAGTATTATTTTGATGAAGGTTATGATTTTGCTAAAAGTGAAAAATTTCATAATGTTGATGCATTAATTAGAATTAATAGATTTTTTAATATTGAAAAGTTGGACGAAGGAATCTTTAAATCTAATATTGAAGATGATGTATATTATATTACGGTACCAAGGTATATGACATGGGAAGAATTTAGAACTATTACTTTTGAAATTAAAAACAATGTTTCGGATAAAAACTATGATATTGCTAAAGGAGTTGTTTATTTAAATGGAGGTGTTAAGGAGTTTTTAAGAATTTCCAAACCTAAAGCTACCGTAGAATTATTAAAACAAATTCAGCAAAAATATATTGATAAACTTGAATAAATTTAGTAGAAACTTAACGCAATTCTAAAAAATTAACTTTATTTTCGTTTGGCAAAATAAAAAAAATAGAATGGAAAATGTTTTAACGGTTGATAATGTTAGTAAAAACTATGGAAATTTTACAGCATTAAACAACGTTTCCCTTTCGGTGCCAAAAGGAAGTGTTTTTGGGTTGTTAGGCCCAAATGGTGCAGGAAAAACTTCATTAATACGTATTATAAATCAAATTACTTTACCTGATAGTGGTCGAATTCTTCTTGATGGAGAAAATTTACAACCTCATCACATTCAAAATATTGGTTATTTACCAGAAGAACGCGGCTTGTATAAAAGCATGAAAGTTGGCGAGCAGGCATTGTATTTGGCTCAGCTTAAAGGAATGTCATACAATGAAGCAAAGAAGAAATTAAAATATTGGTTTGAAAAATTTGAAATCACTGATTGGTGGAATAAAAAAATTCAGGAACTTTCAAAAGGAATGGCGCAAAAGGTGCAATTTATTGTAACCGTAATGCACAGCCCAAAACTACTTATTTTTGATGAGCCTTTTAGTGGTTTTGATCCCATAAATGCAAACCTAATTAAAGATGAAATTTTGCAGTTACGCGATGAAGGTGCCACTATCATTTTTTCAACCCACAGAATGGAATCAGTTGAAGAAATGTGCGATTATATTGCCTTAATTGATAAATCAAATAAAATTTTAGACGGAAAACTGAATGACATTAAACAACAGTTTAAAACAAATCAGTATGAAGTAGGTTTAACATGTATAGATAAAACAGCATTGTTAACCGAAATAAGTTCCAACTTTACTACTGAAAGTCGGAAGGCAGTTTCATTCAATGAAGATTTAAGATTAATTGTGAGTTTGAATAAAGAAGAAACATCAAAAGATTTAATTCAGTTTTTAAACAATAAAGCGCAAATCACTCATTTTACTGAAGTAATTCCAAGTGCCAACGATATTTTTTTAAAAGCAGTTTCTAATAATTAATAATTTAAAGGGGATAATTAATAATTGAATCTTTCAATCATTTAGTCCTTCTGTAATATAAAATGAGCAAATTAAAATTAATTATAAAAAGAGAGTTTTTAGCAAAGGTTAAAAATAAATCATTTATAGTAATGACTGTTTTAAGTCCACTTTTAATGGTTGGCCTTATGATGTTGATTATTTTTTTAAATGAAAAAAATAGTGAAGAAATAAAAACAATTGCTTTTGTTGATGAATCGACACTATTGTCTTCAGCTTTTACAGAATCTGAATCAATAAAATATATAGACCTCACAGCTTTAGGTTTAGCTGAAGCAAAATTAAAAACTGAATCGTTTTATTATGGTTTAGTGTATATTCCGAAAAGTAGTAGTATTGAAGACTTATCAAAAGGCATTGAATTTTACTCAACCGACGCACCAAGTATCAATATTTTAAATAGTGTTGAAAATAATTTAGAAAAGAAAATTCGTGATTTAAAAATAGAACAACTTCAAATTGATATTAATAAAGTAAAGGCTGCGGAAACAAAGGTTGATATTGCTTCTGAAAATTATTCAGGAGAAAAATCCTCAAAAATTGGCAGTGTTTTAAGAATGATAGCTGGCGGTGGTTTTGGCTACCTAATTTTTATGTTCATTATTATTTATGGAACTTCGGTTATGCGAAGCGTAATTGAAGAAAAAACAAGCAGAATAATTGAGATTATTATTTCTTCAGTTAAACCATTCCAATTAATGCTGGGGAAAATAATAGGAAATGCTTTGGCAGGTATATTGCAATTTATTATATGGGCAATTTCCATAGGTTTAATATTAACCATAATAACCTATGTTTTTGGTATTGAAGCTGCAAATTCAGGTTCAGCAATGGGGCAAATGAATCCTGAAATGGTTCAGCAAGTGCAAGATTCCTCTGTAAGTGATTTGCAGTTGATACTTCAAGAAATTAAGAATTTACCAATATTAACCATGTTTTTTTCTTTTATCTTTTACTTTTTAGGAGGTTACTTGATTTACAGTTCAATTTATGCTGCTATTGGTGCAGCCGTTGATAGTGAAACAGATACGCAACAGTTTATGATGCCGGTGCTTATGCCTTTGATTATTGCAATTTATGTCGGTTTTTCTGTAATTGAAAATCCGCACGGACCAATAGCTTTAGCCTTTTCATTATTTCCATTAACTTCACCAATTGTAATGCTCATGAGAATTCCGTTTGGAGTGCCTTGGTGGCAAATAGCAATTTCCATGTTTTTGTTAATTGTAACTTTTATTGGAATTGTTTGGTTTGCAGCAAAAATTTATAGAGTTGGGATTTTAATGTATGGTAAAAAGCCTAGTTATAAAGAATTGTATAAATGGTTAAAATATTAATATGGAAACGGTAAAAAAAATATTAAACTATTCTTTTCAATTAAGTGATAGCATTCATATATCTGTAAAAGTAATTTTAGTCCTAATATTGGCATTTGTTATAACAAGTATTTTATTAAAAATAGTAAGAAAACTTGTAAATAAAAATTTAGAAGAAGAAGATAAAGGAAAATTTAAAAGTGTCTTTTCCTTTTTAAAATACATTATTTATGTATTTGTAATTGTTGCTGTTTTAGAATCTTCAGGCGTTAATATAAGTGTTTTTATAGCAGGTTCTGCAGCATTATTAGTAGGTTTAGGTTTAGGTCTTCAAACGTTATTTCAAGATATTATTTCAGGTATTTTTATAATTTTGGATAAAACATTACATGTAAACGATATTATTGAAATTGACGGTGTTTTTGGTAAGGTTTTTGAAATAAAGTTAAGGACAACGAGAGTTGTTACCGTTTTAAATAAAGTAATTATAATACCTAATCATAAGTTTTTAACAAATAATTTAATCAATTGGACGCAAAATGACACAATTACAACTGAAGTAATAGATGTTGGCGTAGCTTATGGTTCAGATGTTGAAAAAGTTAAAAAAGTACTTGTCGAAGCAGCTATGGAACATCCAAAAGTTTTAAAAATTAAAATGCCTGATGTGTTATTTATGGATTTTGGGGATAGCGCCTTAATGTTTAGGTTAAGATTTACAATAAATGATAGTTTCTATCAATTTAAATTAAAAAGTGATTTGAGATTTGCTATTTATGAAAAATTTAAAGAGCATAATATTCAAATTCCATTTCCACAAAGGGATGTTCATGTCTATAACAAGTTTGAAAGTTGAAAAGCCCACTCAGAAATATATAATAGTACACACATATCACCATACATACAAAAATAAAGATTTATGCCGAAAATATTAATAATTGAAGATGAAGCTGCCATTCGCAGGGTATTGACAAAAATAATTTCAGAAGAAAATGAAACCTATGAAGTTGAAGTTGCTGAAGATGGTTTAGCAGGTGTTGAAATGGTTTTGAAATCGGATTTTGATTTGGTATTGTGCGACATAAAAATGCCAAAAATGGATGGTGTTGAGGTGCTAGAAAAAATAAAAAAAATAAAACCTGAAATTCCTGTAATTATGATTTCAGGTCACGGAGATTTAGATACTGCAGTAAATACAATGCGTTTAGGAGCGTTTGACTACATTTCAAAACCACCAGATTTAAATCGATTGCTGAACACAGTTCGAAATGCATTGGACAAAAAAGAATTGGTAGTTGAAAATACATTATTAAAGAAAAAAGTTAGTAAAAAATATGAGATGATTGGTGAAAGTGAAGCTATTTCTTATATAAAAAATATGATTGAAAAAGTTGCACCAACCGATGCCAGAGTTTTAATTACAGGTTCAAATGGTACTGGAAAAGAATTGGTTGCTCATTGGTTACACGAAAAAAGTGAAAGAACTAAAGGTCCAATGGTTGAAGTGAATTGTGCTGCTATTCCTTCAGAATTAATTGAAAGTGAATTGTTTGGGCATGTGAAAGGATCTTTTACGGGCGCAAATAAAGATAGAGCCGGTAAATTTGAAGCCGCTAACGGAGGTACCATTTTTTTGGATGAAATTGGAGATATGAGCCTGTCTGCTCAGGCAAAAGTTTTAAGGGCGCTTCAAGAAAATAAAATTTCACGTGTTGGGAGCGATAAGGATATAAAAGTTGATGTTAGAGTTATTGCTGCTACTAACAAAGATTTAATAAAAGAGATTTCTGAAGGGAAATTTAGGGAAGATTTATACCATAGATTGGCCGTTATTTTAATTGATGTTCCTTCATTAAATGATAGAAGAGATGATATCCCTGATTTAATTCGATTTTTTGCTGAACAAATTGCAGAAGAGCAGGGGACAGCTAATAAAGTATTTTCAGATAAGGCTATTAAATTATTACAGGAATACAATTGGACAGGAAATATTCGGGAATTAAGAAATGTTGTTGAGCGACTTATTATTCTTGGTGAAAAACAAGTTTCAGACATTGATGTAAAGTTGTTTGCTAGTAAATAATAGTACAATATTTTAAGTGTGTAATTCAGTTTACTTAATTTCCATAAATTCTTCAAAAAGTTTATAGAATTTTTCAGGTTCTTCCAGATATGGATTATGTGCACTATCTTCAAACATAATAAACTTAGCTTGTGGCATAAATATTTTATACTGTATGTTAAATTCTGGAGTAGAAACTCCATCATATCTTCCAGCAGTAATTAGGGTAGGAGATTTCACATCTTTTAATTTTCTTCTAAAATCAATATCAATCATGCTGCCACTAACTTCAAAATCGCCATCTCTGCCAATAATTTGAGCATATACTGCATTGTTCCAATTTCTATAAGGGGTTTTAGGGTTGTTTCCCGTAATTTTTGTGTTGTGGTAATAAATATATTTTGTTGGAAAACTGCCATAAACTTTCATCAATTCTACATCGCTCGAAACGTAACCTAAACTTCTTAATGAATCAACTTTTGACCATAGTTCTGGAAAATGTTTTTTTGCATATTCATTGTAACTGTCGCAATTTGCCTGCCACATTAAGCCACTGTGAAAACCAGAAATTAAAACCATTTTATGGGTGTTTTCTGGATATTTGATTGCGTAATTTTGTGCAGGAACTGTCCCGTATGAATGCCCAACAACAGAGATTTTATCAAAGCCAAAATGTTTTCGAATTTTCTCAATTAAATCCGTATCATTTTCTACAGAATATTCATTTATATTTTTGGCATTATCTGATTTTCCTCTTCCTAAAAAATCAAAAAAAACAACCGTATTGTTTTTATAATATTGTCCAAATGCACCTTGCATATAATCATGAGAATTCCCAGGTCCTCCAGGAATAAAAAAGATAGGATCACCAGTACCTTTTAATTCAACATTAATTTTATAACCATCAATAGTTATAAATTTAGATTCAAATTCATCAAAAATAGTAGGGTCAACCTGCGCATTTAAATTACTTATAAAGCAAACAAATAAAATTATTGGTAAAATTTTTCTCATGATTTCTGTTTTATCCAAAACTAGATAATTTTTAAGTGGCGTACAAATTTTATATATTTATCAAAAATTAACCTTTACAAATGAACAATTACCAAATAACGGACCCCGTAGATTTAAATAATTTTACAACTTTAGAAAAAATTGATAAAGCCACTAAAAAACTTAGAAAATTAAATAAAAAACTAAGCAAATTGCAAGAAGCTATGTATGCAGAAGGTAAGTACGCGGTTTTAATTTGTTTGCAAGGAATGGATACATCGGGCAAAGACAGCTTAATTAAAGAGGTTTTCAAAGAAGTCAATGCTGAAGGTATTCAAGTGCATAGTTTTAAAGTTCCATCATACAAAGAAAAAAAGCACGACTACTTGTGGCGTCATTATATTGCGCTACCAGAACGCGGTAAAATTGGTATTTTTAACAGAACACATTACGAAAATGTATTGGTAACCAGAGTGCATCCAGAATATATTGTTGGTGAAAATATTCCGGCGGCAACAAGTGTAGCGGTTTTGGATAATGCTTTTTTTGATAACAGAATGGAAGAAATTAATAACTTTGAAAAACATATTGTAAATAATGGTACCATAGTTTTAAAATTCTTTTTGAATATTTCTAAAGACGAACAAAAAAACAGATTGTTGAGACGGCTACGTTTAAAAGAAAAGAACTGGAAATTTGAACCAGGCGATTTAAAAGAACGATTACTTTGGGATCAATATCAATGGTGTTATCAAGAATTATTAAATAAAACAAGTACAAATTTTGCGCCTTGGTTTGTAGTACCTGCTGATGATAAACTTTCAGCACGTGTTATTGTTGCTCAAACAATTGTTGATACGTTAAAACAATATGATTTTAAAGAACCAGAACTCCCAGAAAAATACCAATTAGAAATAGGAAACTACAAAAAGCAACTCCAAGGTGAATAAATTAGAGTTGTGAAGATTTGAAAAGGATATGAGAATTTGTAAAAAAATTCGCTAGCTTAATTTCATTAAATTTTTGTTAAAAAGTAAGGATAAACTTTTTGAGTATTCCTTAAATCGTAAATTGCAAGTCGTATATTTACAGATATATTTTACAAAAAAAACTATGGAATTAAAATTAAAAAAGCCAATCATTTTTTTCGATTTAGAAACAACTGGAATTAACATTGCAAAAGATAGAATTGTAGAAATTTCAATATTAAAAATTTTTCCGAACGGAAATAAAGAAAGCAAAACCTGGTTGGTGAATCCAGAAATGGAAATACCAAAAGAAGCTTCAGATATTCATGGTATTACCAACGAAAGAGTTGTAACAGAGCCTATTTTTAATGAATTGGCTTTGGAAGTTAGTAAAATGATTGAAGGTTGTGATTTGGCAGGCTTTAATTCTAACCGATTTGATATTCCATTATTGGCAGAAGAAATGTTGCGTGCTGAAGTGGATTTTGATATGAAAAACAGAGTTGCCATTGATGTGCAGGTAATTTTTCATAAAAAAGAAGAAAGAACCTTAAGTGCGGGTTATAAATTTTACTGTGGTAAAGATTTAAAAAATGCCCATTCGGCTGAAGCAGATACACTTGCAACCTACGAAATATTAAAGGCACAGTTAGACAAATATGAAGATTTAGAAAATGATGTTCAGTTTTTAAATGATTTTTCAACATTTAACAAAAGAGCAGATTTTGCCGGTTTTATTCAATTTGATGAAGAAGATGATGAAATATTTACTTTTGGAAAATATAAAGGACGTAAAGTTGCAGAAGTTTTAAGAAGTGATAAGGGCTATTTTTCTTGGATTCAAAATGCGGATTTTCCGTTATATACAAAGAAAGTTTTAACAGAAATTAGAGAAACTGTTTTTCCGAGAAAAACTGAAAATTCATTGGAAGATTTAAGAAATAAATTCAATCAAAAAATATAATTATGTTCGTAAATTATGAAAGTTTAGATGACGCTGCAAGAGTTTGGGTTTACCAATCAAGTAGAGAATTTTCTGATAATGAAATTAAAGAAATTGGTTCAAAAATCGAGGTTTTTTTATCGAACTGGAGACGTCATGGAGATGATTTAAAAGCTTCATTCAAAATTAAATACAAGCAATTTATTGTTATAGCTGTTGATGAAGCACACAATGAAGTTTCTGGATGTTCTATTGATGCCTCAGTAAATTTAATGAAACAATTGGAAAAAGATTTTTCAACAGATTTAACAAATAAATTAAATATCTCTTTTAAGGATAATGCCAATATTAACATTGTTAGCATGGCCGATTTTCAGAAATATATAAAACAAGAAAAAATCACTTCAAATACAGTAGTTTTTAACAATATGGTAACTACAAAATCTGATTTTGAGCAAAACTGGGAAGTTACTGCAGACAAAAGTTGGCACAAACGTTTTTTAGTTTCATAGAATAATAAGCCAAGAAATAACGTTTAAATAATTACACCATTTATTAAAAATGATTAAAAAAATTCTGGTCATAATTATGCTTTTGAATGTTGCTTTTTTAAAAGCACAATCAATAGATCCATTAATTGCCAAAGACGAATTTGAACAACAAAAATGGGTTGATTCTTTGATGCAACAGATGACTCTTGATGAAAAAATAGGTCAGTTATTTATGGTGCAGGCTTATTCGAACAAAGATGAAAAGCATAAAGCATCCATTGATAGTTTAATTAAAAATTATAACATTGGCGGGCTTATTTTTATGCAGGGAACACCTGAAAAACAAGCAATTCTAAATAATGAATATCAATCAGCATCTAAAACCCCGTTGCTTATAGGTTTTGATGGCGAATGGGGATTGGATATGCGTTTACAAAACACGTATAGATTTCCCTGGAATATGACTTTGGGAGCTATTCGAGATAACTCATTAATAACCGCATTTGGTGTGCAAGTTGGCAAACATTGTAAAAGAATGGGGATTCACATTAATTTTGCACCTGTTGTTGATATCAATACAAATCCTGAAAATCCTATCATTGGAAATCGTTCTTTTGGTGAAGACAGAGAGAATGTTACTCAAAAAGCACAAGCTTTTATCAATGGAATTCAAACTCAAAATGTATTAGCCAATGCCAAGCATTTTCCAGGTCATGGCGATACAGATACTGATTCTCATAAATTGCTTCCTGTTTTAGAATTTGACATTAAACGATTAGATTCAATAGAATTATATCCATACAAACAATTGGTTAAAGGTAATTTAACAAGTATTATGGTGGCACATTTAAGTGTGAATGCGTTAGAATCAAATGCCGAATTACCAACATCGTTATCATATAACGTAATTACAGAATTATTAAAAAATAAGTTACAATTTAATGGTTTAATTTTAACGGATGCCTTAAATATGAAAGGGGCATCAAATTATGCACAACCCGGAGATATTGATGTTGCAGCAATTTTGGCAGGAAATGATATCCTTTTAATTCCTGAAGATGTTCCGGCTGCGGTTTTAAAAATTAATAATGCATTGAATGAAAAAATTGTAACTATTGAAAGGCTGGAATATTCAGTTCGAAAAATATTAAAAGCCAAATATTGGGCAGGCTTAAATAATTACCAAGCAATTGAATTGAATAATTTACAAGATGATTTAAAGTCATTTCAAGATGAATTAATTCATAGGAAATTAATTGAAAATGCGGTGACTTTACTTAAAAATGAATCCACAATTTTCCCCATTAAAAATTTGGATAAAAAGAAAATAGCTTATGTGAAATTTGGTGATGCTGAAAATGAGGATTTTTTGAATATATTGAAAAATTATGCAGAAGTTGATGT
>BS_KBA_SWE02_21mDRAFT_10000333_pt1 | contig 17282 bp, 15 predicted proteins | sample BalSeasSWE02_21m_FD_9196 | JGI IMG/M metagenome (IMG submission 9196)
CAGGAGCCGTTTGTGGAATTAAGCACTGAAACACAACGGGCGAAAAACATCACCCCGCTAAAAAGATAGGGGAAATTTAAGTATCGGAAGGCTCTAGTGGCTTAACTGACGAATAGGTCTTCACCCTCACCACAGCCCTTTCCCTGGAAAGACGAGGGAGCTCTGAATCTATTAGTTGAAAGTTAAAATTCTATATCTCATTAATTGAGGGGGAATCTTACGAGTTGATGGTGCCAAATTCAAGAAATCAACCCAGAAGCGTCAATGCTGAAATGGAGATAACAAAATGGAAGGAGAATGTCTTAGGCACCAGCACTAAGCCAAAAAAGCAAATACAGGAAGGAATGCTCTTTATTTTTTGAGGAGAACGTTCGTCTTTTTTTGTGCGATTTGGACGGTTTGGAAGGCTCGGTCTTTTTGGCCGAGAGGGGCATCTTGTTCAACGGTTCTCAGAAATTCTTTGGGCCCATGAACGGGAGCATAGGTGAGCGTCACGACCACATCCATGGAAGGCGCATCTTTGGGTGTGGGGAAGGTAAACAGTTCTTTGCGCGTTTCTTCAGGCTTGAGAAGCGTATCTTGTAAGACCTTTTGGGCCTCGAAATCGAAGACCGTTTCTTTGCCATCCCCTCCGCCAAAGACTCGTTGATAAAATCGCTGTTCGGTATAGACGGTTTTCAAATTTTTCCCCATAATGGAAAGATCCACCACAATACGAGACCACCCTGGATGAGGCAACGGCAGGTTGTGGGGCACGAGACTTTTGATCGACACCTCCACCTGAGAGGTTGCCCCTTTGACCGTGGTTGCAAAATCAAGTTCGACCGCTTCGGCACGCACTTTCCCAAATCTCCCAGGGAAACTATGATTCGCCACTTTCCTAATTTTTTCGCCATTGGCTGACTCATCAACCGCTTCCGGCATATGGCACGATTGGCAAGGCTTCCCACTTGTTTCTGCTTGAGACGTCTTCCAAGCACCTAACCAACCTGGCAGATCGTTGGCTGTTTGTGGCGTCTGAGGCAAAGAATCATGACAGGTCACACAGAATTGGGAATTCCGAAATAACTCAAGCTTTTGGGATTGATGCGCTAAATTTTCGGCAGCGTTGTCATAGCCCCCAAAAATAGTTTTTCCCAATTGAAAAGTCGGTACGGGTGGATGGGCCTTGTCATCCACCTCATGAATCAAATGACACTGAGGACACCCGACTCCATCCATGTGGGGATCTTTGGATTGCACCTCTTTTACGAACCCAGGCAAGAGCTCGCCATATTCGGCAATATGGGGGGCATGGCATTGGAAACACATCCCCTGATCTTTTTTGTCGGCTTTCGCCAAATACCGCTCCAGCGTGACACGAAACGGCGCCGTCACGATTGATCTGGATTGAGCCGACGCTTCCCATTCTTCAAAAACCCGGAGGTGGCACCGCTTACATTTTTCGGAACTGGGAAAGGCCTTTTCCAAAGGCTTTTTCTCGGCATTCACGGATGGAACACCCCACGCGAACATGATGGCCATGAGGGCACACCCAACAATAGCCGTGATGGACAGAATACATCGTGTTTTAACAATCATTCTTTTATCCATGAGCCCATTCCTTTAACAAGAATATCCTGCTCCTGGGAAATAGCTCTTTCCCAGATCCCTAAAAATTCATGGTCCGGAAAGTGAGAAGTCGAGGGGCAGCATAGTCTTTTATGATGGCTTCCACTTTTTCACGATCTTTGTCAGTTGGTAAGGTTGCCAGATACGCGGCTTTCAATTCAGGAGTGGGTTCGGGAATCAAGGCATAGCTGACAACGGCTTCAAGCACCAATCCGCTTACGTCCTTTGGGTTTTTCAACGAAAAAGGGATATGACGAGTTGTCCCCCCGTTAATAAATGGCCGTGGAATGGGGCCGCGAATCAACTCCTCAAACGTCTTTCCAAATCGCTCTTCATATTGATCCACAATTTCTCCAGCTTTGGTCTTTAAGACCACGGTGACAAAAAATTGCTTCAGGACTGGATCCCCGCCAGGGAAAGTATGCGGGAGAGCTCCATTTTTCACTAACACTTCACCTTCGACGACTCCTTGTCCCGATTTCGCTTCAATATCGACACGTGAAAACCATTCAGCTTGTAGGTTGCGATTACTGAGCATAATCCCCGGAATCACAATGCCTTGAAACCAATGTCGCCCGATTGGCCTGGTTAAAGCCCCGCGTTGTGAGGTGGAACTGCCGGTCGACTGCTCCATGTGACAATCCTGACAAATGGTCCCCTTGAGAATTTGACCAGGAATATCCTCCCGCATCACATCTTTGACTTTTCCAAAGTGACAGGAGGCGCAGTAATTAGCACCACGAAACACATCTGACTGCTTCGAGGGATGAACAAGGTTCTCTTCCGGTTCGGCATAAGGACCAAAGATCGTTGCACCCGCAGAAATTTTGAACGTCGGATGTCCATTAGGATTTTTCTGCGTCCCGGAAATCAAATGGCAAGCACTACAACTGATGCCTTCAACTTTGACGTGTTTCCCACCCTTCATCACTTGATCAATGATTCGATCCGTATGTTGAGGAAAAACCGTCACGGAAGGGACATGACACGAAAGGCAACGATTACGTTCGTCGGCTTCCGGCTTGGTTTGAAGCCACAGGCCCAGGACCGTTTGAAACACCGGAGAGGTCAGTGCTGTGCCATGTAACAGGGCGCCATCCACACGACCGAAGGTTTTAAGATCCATGGTCTGCTCACGCATGCCCTTCCATTCTTCATAGTGTCGGTCATGACATTGCTTGCATTGTTCGGATGGGATAAACGTCTTTTCAATTTCTTCTATCCAGGATTGGTCTGCTTCGGCAGCCACTGGTTGTTCCTGCGCTGCAACGATTCCGGCAAGACCCAATGCCACCAAGGCAATTCCCAAAAGACCCATGGCAAGAACCCATCCCCCTACGTTCCGATGATCAAATTGGTTCAACATGCTTGGTTACTAATCTTGCAAAACCCGAACAAAATGGAAATTTAATCCGCCGGTTACCCCCTGATCACCAATATCTGCGGGCTCATATGTGGCTACGGTGAAATTCGGCGTTGACATGGTTTTTTCCAGCGCATTCCCCAAATCCAACAAGTTTTGAATTTCATAAATATCTACTTCTTTGATGACTGCTTTGACTTTAATGCCAGATAATTCGGCAGGGGACCCCCCGATGACCGCAAAGACCACCACCCCTTCAGCTTTGGTCAGCCCAAGCATTTCTTGAATTTCCTTATCAACAGCTCCAACATCGACGCCAAACTGCTCGGCAAGCTTAATGGCCTTCTCTTCCGTCATTTGCCCGTCCGCTGATTGTGCCAATATGAATGTGGGACTCATGCCCAACCCCATACCTAAGAAACACAGAATTACGAAAATTCTCATTCCTATTGTAGAAAGCCTTTCTTCCATAAATCGGCTACTCAATGAAAGAATGCATGCTCCTTATCCTTTGGAATTTCCGTCAGAACCACCAGCGGCCGGTCTCACAGGATCAATTTGTAATTGCATCCAAGACGCTACCGCCTTTTGTCCATTGCGTTCTTTGTTTTCTCCATTCCACACGGCAAAAGCAATCGCTTGCAGGCGACCAGGAATCAGCATGGCCTCATTCTCAAGATCATCGCCATCGACCGTGAGCGGTCGTTTCATCACCACGCGCCAAAGTCCCCGTTTCCACTCTGCTTGGCCCTTAATTCGCCCCTGCCGTTCCTTGCTCGTTAACGTGCTGAACCCACCACCTATCAAATCCTCGACCGAAGAAGGGCGGCGCGGAATGACTTCAAACCGACGTGGCCCTTTTCGATCCTCCTTGGATTCACTCGCTCTGGCAGCCCGTCGATCTACATCGCTTTGCCAATCCGCTTTCCAATGCCAAATATTCACATAATGGTCTAACTGCCCCATGCAAAAGAAGGCAGGAGCATCACCGACCGGAAGGGCTACGGCCGCTCCATCTCTGAAAACCCCAGGCGTTAATGACTCATTGACCGTGGCATCCTGCCATTCCATTAAAAATGCGACATCTTTTCCATTATGGATTGACCGGATGGATAATGCGCGGACGCTAGGCTCTGGCCAGACTGGCCGCGTAATGATTTGTCCGCTTAACGGGAGGGGAAGGGGAGCAACGGTTTCCCAAGCTGGATCAGTGGGATGGTCCGGAACATCGCCTTCTTGGAAATGAGCGCGAACCACCATACCTTGGGAACTGACTAAAGGGACTTCGAACCAGGTCAAGCCAACAAAGAGAGAAAAGCCCATGATGACCCAGCACAAGGTCGTCTTTTTTATTGTTGATTTTGTCATTTTTTTGAATCGATTTCGCACATGAAACGAAATCCACTCACCATAATTGGCACAAAAACTTCTCATAAATATTATAATCGATCACAGCACAGATGATCCAATATGCCGTGCTGCCGAATGATATCACCGGATTCATCCTGAGCGCCTATGAGATGATTCCATCTCACGTATGGAATCATTTCTACCATCCACAATCAAACTGAGCCTGCTGGCCTTGCATCCCGGCAAGCCAGATGAGAGAGGGAAGATAGACTTTATCTCCATACCCACATACACGTTTTCTCTTTAAAAGGAGGTATGAAACTGGTGGGGAAGGAGGAGAAGTCCTTCATTCATGAATAAAAGGAACTATCCAACTTTTGCTCGTCGAATTTTATTTTCGTTGCGTTCACAAATGTATAAATTTCCTTGGGAGTCCAAGGCTAACCCAGCGGGAGTGTTCACAATCGCCTCGGTGGCAATCAGACCATCCCCATGCTTCAGCATGCCTGCGTCTTCTTTAGCCACAAACCGAGCAGCCCCGCAGCCACCCATATTTTTATCATCATAGCCACTATCTCCATTACCAGCTACCGTTGTAATGATACCAGTTTGGGCATCAACCTTCCGTACCCGGTGATTCATCGAATCGGAAATGTACACATTCCCTTCTGAGTCCACGACAGCACTTTCTGGAACATTCAGCATGGACTGTACAGCTAATTTCCCATCCCCATCAAAACCATATCGGCACACGCCGGCAATGGTGGAAACTACACCAGTCTTCATATCGATTTTCCGAATGCGATTGGTGCCCTTATCCGTAAGGTATAGATCGCCATGGCGATCTATATCAATGCCCACAACATCATAAAACTTACATTCCATGGCCGGCTTTCCATCATCCAAGTATAGATCCAGATCCAATCCATCGGAACATTTCGGGCGCAACAATCCTTCATCATTACTAAAATCAATCCCAATCGCATCACCAGACAACACGATTAAGTTTTGCGCAGTCAGAGGACTGATTCGCTCATCATCCTCCTCAGTCCAACATCCACCAATCGTGGTCACTAAGCCTGTCTCGATATCAAACTTTCGAATACGGTGGGCTTGCGTATCGGCAATGTAAAGACAATCTTGGCTGTCAAAGACAATGGCCGCTGGATAGGTGAGATTCACCTCTAACCCAGGCCCATCACCATTAAATCCCCATTGTCCAGTGCCAACAACAGTCGTAATAATTCCAGTTTCCCCATCGATTTTTCGAATCCGATTACTGCCAGAATCACAGACATAGAGATTATTCTTGGAATCACATGCCACATCCAAGGGAAGATACAACCCCGCTTCCCCACAAGGCCCATAGTCACCGCTGTAGCAAGTTTCACCAGTTCCCGCGAAATTATGGAGGAGGCCGGTTTCCATATCCACTCGCCGAACCCGATCAGAACCGCATTCGGCGATATAGGCAAATCGCCCTTCTCGATCAATCGTGAGTTGATTAGGAAGTGGAATCCCAGATTTGATCGCTCGCTTGCCATCTCCGGTACTTCGAGACTTGCCATTCCCGGCAAACGTTTCAATAATCCCAACGTCTAATACGGTATCTGTTCCCATATGAATGAAACCTCTTCCCGTTTATCTAAAAGAACACACGGACTTCCTCTGCTTTTCAACCTCTATTTCCCCTGTCCCTATTCCTAATCTACGCCTTAGCTGGAGTGCCAACGGGCTCTGAATGCTCGGCACGAACGTTCTCAGGTTGAGACTGCAAAGGTGTGGGGGCAGACTCCGCCTGCATGGGCTGAGGGATTTGCGGAGGAACGCCCATTGCTGGGGATGTTCCCTCTTGATCCTGCGCTTGCGGGGCAACATCAAACGCTTCAGCCTCATGAATAGATTGCTTGAATCCTTTAATGGCTTTTCCGACACCTTCACCTAATTGAGGTAATTTCCCTGCTCCAAAAATAATGAGGACGATCACCAAAATAAGAATCAGTTCTGTAAAACCTAAACTTCCAAACATAGTCCATCTCCTTGCTAGAGTATTACTTTTTTGCGGTTTCTCGAGAACGTTTACTAAATCGCTCTTTTAGACGATTGCGTGTCTCTTCCGCTTGCTCAAACATCTGGGACTTTTCATACGTATTGATCAGATTATAATAGGCTAACGGTTCATCAGGATTGTTGTCGACCGCATCTTCCATCACTTTGACCGCCATGTCAGGCTTCTTGAGATTTAAAGCAATCTCCATGAGCTTGAAACTCGACTCTAAATGGTTAGGATCAAACTCCAAGACTTTCATATACGCCTGCATGGCCATATCCAAGGTATTGAAATCTGAAATCTGAGGGTCGTCTAATTTTTCGTACACACCGGCCAAATTATACCAGGCAATCGGATCTTCAGACGAAATCTCGATGAGACGCTCAAAGTATTCTCTGGCTTGCAAATACTCGGCTCTATCGTTATGCAACCGCCCCACGTTGAACAAGGCCAAGACATCATAGGCATTTAATTCCAATGCCCGCTTGAATTGCGCTATGGCGTCATCCAACATGCCTTTGGTTCCATAAATCGTCCCCAGGTTCGAATAATACATCGCCAAAGACCGATCCATTTCCACACGAAGGCCTTCGGCCATTTCAATGGATTTTTTGACTTCAGACAGGGCTTCATCCATGCGCCCTTTATTGAAATACAATTCACCTAACCGGCAACGGGCTTGAAAATCATCAGGCTCTTCACCCAAGAGTTTTTCGAGCTCAGCAATTTCTTCATCAACGGTTAATGGCCGTTCTTCGGCGGCCACATCACCAGGTTGCGCTTCCATTGTTTGGCTTCCAGCAGATTGTTCTTCCATTGCGTTATCCTCACCTACGGTGTTTGTTGCCCGTATTCTGGTTGAATCGGTTGATAGAGATGTCCGTCATGAATTTTCTTGCGAAGTCGCCCCAAGCTCCCTCGTTTATCGATATTTAACAACATTAACCCAAGCACTACCATCAAGGTCAAATGCGACAATTGGAGGGCATACCCCGCCATGAACATCAATCCCAGCCCATAACCTGCCAATCGACCAATAAGAACCAGTTTAATCACAGTATAGGCCCATAATGTGAACCCTGCCACATAAAAGGCAAAGGGCAGGTAAAAGGTATACCCCATCCCCATTTGAAAAATCCATCCGATGCCTTCACCAGCCTTCCTCACTTCCAGCGCCGTTTCAGGACTCCAAAGGGAGAGGAAATAGTCCATGAATAACAGGAGGAGGAAGACTCCCCCTCCACTAATTAATAGGGTGAGCCCCCACCGTCGTTGGGATTTATTTTTGGTCACAAAGGAGGTACTGCCATACGCCCAAAATACTAAAATGCTGGAAAGCACCATTAGGGCCTCTCCTAAGCGGTTCACTTCATGAACCAAAGGCGGGGCATCAAGAATATTCAACAACCCATAGGAGGTGGACATCGTTTGATAATAGAGCCACCCAGTAATTCCCAGGAAAAAGGTGCCCACCATAAGCCGTTGACTCAGCAAGCGATGCGTCCCCCAATATTCCACTACGAGAAAGACCAATATGCCAAATGCCAAGATGTTGTAGACAACCGACCCCAGCATGGCGGGCGGAAAAAACAGATATCCCACTGTGCACGCAACGAGGAGGGCAACCAAAGGAATGACCACTTTGTCCCACTGGCCAACCCACAGCTTGGTCCGCATTTTTTGGACGAGCAAAATAGCCAAAATCAAAAAAACGAGGATGGCGGTCATATTTAAGAGGACAAATCCTAATGACGACAAGGTCCGAAACCCAATGCGTACCGCTTCATACTTTTCTGCTAATTTCCCTAGATGCATCCCCAAACGAGACACCAACCGATACAACACCAACTCAAAAAATGCCGCAAAAAGTAGACTCTTGAGACCCCACTCAAACAGCAGGCCAGGATCCTCTAATTTTTCCGAGATTTTTTCTGTTACTGCAATCATATTGAAACCCTTGAACCATCAACAATCCTATGGTTGTGGTTGCCGGCCCATGCGAAAGAATACATAGCTTATACCCCCGAGAGCTGCGCGACTCGTTCTTTATTGTGACGGGCAATATATAACAATCCATCTGCCATAGAATAATTAAAGGGCAGTTCACAGACAACTTCACTAATCTTCTCATAGACATATTGATAGACTTTTTCAGCCTGATCCGGGGTCATACCTGATTTCACCTCGTAAAAGAACCCAAGACTTAAATCTTCTGAGGCCGGACGCATAATTCGCTGAACACCATAGGCTCCAGGATCACTCATAATCGGGGCTTCTTTTTCCAAATCAAAGAGGCACGGCTGGCATGAAAACCCATAGGAGGAATTCAGTTTGGTATTGTCCACAATGAAGTTCATCGTTTCCAGTGCTTCTTCTTCCGTTTCGGTTGGGAACCCAACAATCACATAACAATGGACGGCAATACCCAGGTCCACGCAATCAGTACAAATCCGCTTCACGTTCTCCTGCGTAATGCCCTTGACCATAAAGTCCATAAGACGGGCGTTGTAGGTCTCCAGTCCAAAGACAATTTTCTGACAGCCTGCCTCCCGCAAAGAACTCAAAAGCTCACGAGACAGATTTTTTTCGAATCGAAACTCAGCAGTCCATTGTAAATCTAACCCTCGCTTGATCAATTCTTTACACAATCGCTTGGTCGGTGAAAGAGCCAGGCATTCGTCCGTGAAGAAAAAATAGGGCGTGCCATGCATTTTAGACAACGCTTCCAATTCATCCACAACTTTCACGGGATCTTTTTGCCTGAAATTCTGATGATCCAAGGTCAATGCGCAAAACGCACAATCCTTGTAATAGCACCCTCTCGAAAATTGAACAGGCAAAACCGAGTAGGGAGCCAAATATTGTTCTAAGGGAAACCCTTTATAATTAGGAGCCGGGTGCTCCGCAAGGTTTTCGGAATAAAAAGGTTGATTGACAATAATTTTCCCATCCTGGCGCCAAATTAAATTAGGAACTTTACTGAAATCTTTTTTGCCTTCCAATTGATTAATCATTTCTAGGAGGGCAGTTTCACCTTCAAACACAATAAAATCATCGGTGATTTCAAATAAACGATCACAACGTCTCAGGTTATCAACTAGTCGAGTAAAGATGCTTCCCCCAACCGTGACATGAACTTGGGGAAATTTCTCTTTAATCAACCGACAAAGGGTGAGTCCAGGAATAATCTGTGAGGTGGCAGTAATGGAAACACCAACAAAATCAGGCGTGTTTTCAGTGAATCCAGGCAAAAAGAATCGACGATAGAGATCAAGATAGGGGTTTTGCCTTTCATCATGAAGAGCTTTAATAATATCGCGGGAAGAATAGATGGAATAGGAAAGTTGGTTGTCGACAACGGTTATTCTGGTTGGGAAATAAAGAGAAGAAACAACATCTAACCATCGATCAATGACAAATAAAGATTCCCGATACCGATTCTCATTAAAAAAGTCTTCCCCACGCAAAGCCGCTTTGGCCGGTTCCACCTCATCAATCAAAGAGGGAAACCGATCCAATGACTCAACAGCTTTAGCATAATGCTCTTTACTCCCTGGCCCTGTCTCACCATCAACTGACTGTTCAAGCTTTTTCACCAAGTCTATCAGTTGTTGATGAATATCTAGGCCAAAACTTTTGGTTAACATCCTATCTAATAATTCAATATTCAAATCCCGTTGCTCTTGAACGGGAATGCCGGATTGTTCAAGAAAAGCCGAAAGACATGGAATACTCAGGTACGGCTGAGAGGGATGCCAACTCGGTGGAAATAATAAAGAAATATTCACAACGTAGCTCCCAATTCATTAGGAAAGATAAAATAGCCCACTCCTGATAAGTTCCCTTAAATTTATACACCCCGCAATCTTCCCAAAGCAACTAGGAGAGTTGAACTATTTCCGTAAATAAATAAACCATTTCAAAAGCAATTTACGATCAATTAATACATTGCCCCTATTCCCCTATTTTCAGAACAAAAAAAACCCCCGGCGACTCACCTCATACATTGAGACAAATCACCGGAGGTCTTATCTAATTTTAAGAGCTCTAGTTACGTTAGCAGCTCTTAATAAACCATCTTACTTGACTGCTTCTGGCATCTGAGCAGTGAACCAGGTTGAAATCCCCTTCATGCCGTTCCGTTCCACGTTCGAACCATCCCATACGGCAAATGCCACTGGGAAGCTTGAACCTGCCTTGAACTGCACATCGTTAGGGTCATTCGTTGCCAAGCTCCGCTTCATTACCACGCGCCAGGTTGGACCACTGCAGCAGCCACCCTTCAACGCACCATACGGTTCCCACAATCCATTGCCCACCACATCCTGCGAAGCTTGAGTGGTCAATGTACTGAAACCGTTGGCATTTAAATCTTCCACCGAACTCAATCGCAAGTCCGGATCAGACATGATGTTGCCTGACCAAATACCAGGATTGAATGGTCCTAAGCTCCGACCAATACGATCCGGATAAGTCACGCCACCAGCTGGTTCCTCATAATAAAAGTCCCAGGCTATGGAAGGGTATTGGTTGTCAACATCCCACATACCAGCCACGCCACGGCCTTGGTCCTTTTGCCATTCGGCATTCCACCGCCAAATATTCACGGTTCCGCCAGATTGTCCCATACATTGGAAGGGGGGCGCCCCAGCTGTTTGTACAGGGAATTGCACCGCCACTTGATCCCGGAAATCTTGAGGACCAATGGTGGTGTTATTCAAGGTTTGATCTCCCCAGTTCGCCCACACGCCGATCTCTTTGCCATTGGTGGCCATTTTGATCATGACGGTTTTGACGGAAATGTTGGGGTGCATAGGAGTGGTAATCGTCTGCCCACTCAAGGGGGCAACGATCCCGGGAACAGACTCCCACACAGGATTGGCCGCATCCATTGGGATTGGGCCGGAAATTTTGCCAACCGGAATCGTTACCGGTTGCGAGACTGCTAACGGAATCTGCCCAAACGTTAACCCAACACATACCATTAGGACAGAGAGAAGAACGCCAAACACCAGTCGTTTGTTACGCGTCTGCACCAATCTCATAATGACGCATCCTCCTTTGATAAAAGATTAAAAACGAAAGGACTGCTAACAACTTGTCGCCTGAAAACTGTCAAACAAAAACGAAAGTCCATAAAAATTCACTAAGCATTCCCTGATTGCTCAGGTGCCCCACTTTCTTTATCTAGAAAAGCATCCGCACCTACTTCATTCATTAGCAAACTTAACTCGTTTCCCTTATCCTGAGCTCCGCATTCAAAAGTTTGGCCTTCAGGGTTCATATAAGAAGCTGGACGATAATCTGTTTCTGAATAGGGCTGAGGGGTCACGCCAAGAAATGCTATGTCAAAGGCCATCCAGTCAGTTGTGAAGTCAGCTAAGATTTTATAGAAACCGTAATCCGATTTTCGCTTTAACATACCCGAAAATAATGGCACCCAACGACCAATATGTTCTTTAACAAACTTTTTCTCTGCCTCAACCACTGTCTTCAATTTTTCTGCGCCATCATGAAGAATGGCATACGACTCTTTATAGGCCAAATAATGCATGAATTCTAATTCTACGCTTAAATGATCTAAACGCTCATGAATATCAGGAGATAGCTGAAGGCCGAATGCACTATAGAACCCTGCAATATCCCCCATAACGTAGGATTGGCCAAATACATGATCATTGCCAAACAACGTTTCGTAAGGAGGACAATCCAAAGCAATCACATTACTAAAGACTCGGCGATGTTCATCACGCAAATCTTGTATGCTCCAGTTTTCACCTTCAGATGAAATCCATTTCTCGATGGCATCAAAGTGGGCCGCCACTGCCTGAAGACGCTCTTGGCATTCTTGGCCGCCAACATTCTTCAGCTCCTTTATTAATCCTTCTAAAGCTGCACGCCCATCTTCTACAAACTCCCCGCTTTGCAGATAGTCCAAAAACTCCTCATCTTCAGGGTATAGATAACCCCAAGACACGAGAAGATACAACTTACTCCGACAAAGCGCACGATCAACGGCCGGAGCATCCTTCGGAGAAATTTTCACGACCTTTTGATCGCCGGATAAAGCCGACCCGTTCGCATTTATTTTTTTCTCTTCTTTAACTACGGTTGCCATGTGTCACCTAAAAAAGTAAAAAATTTTACTTATTCACGTCTTTTCATTTAACAAGATTTAAAAAGCTATACATTCATGAAAATGGGACCAGATCATAGGACAACAGGCCCATGAAGTCAAGACGTGAATATCCCAAATGGGCTTTCTCTTTCCACAATTTCACTAGACCGCTCACAGCTCCTTTCCTCTCCAAAACTTTAAAATTATTCAAGATATTATTCCTGCTTGCGCTCAAACATTATCATACCATCTCACTGACAAGCACTACGTATTTAGACTGGTATACCTGTTTATGCATTTTTGAGCATTGGTCAATTCTAAGTTCATGATCTAACGGGAGGAACAACTCGAATGGCTGAACGATCATTCACCGTTCCACATATGTATTGACAGATACCGCAACCCACACAAAGGTTTTCAGCCACAACAACGAGAAACGAACCAAAGTCCATGGAAATCGCCTCAGTTGGGCACTTAGACACACAGGCGTTGCACCCATTCCCTGCGGTACACATATTTCGGGAAACCTTGGCCACCCCCATACTGACTTCATGAATACTTCTAAACGGCACCAGAGCATCCGTTTCACAGGCTTGGATACAGGGAAAGTCCTCACATAATTGGCAGGGGACTTCTCCGGGGAAAATACCTGGCGTCTCATGTACCGCCAACGCCTCTATCGCATCATAAGGACAAGCATCTATGCAATCCCCACATTGCGTACAGCGCTCTAAAAACAACGTTTCTTCTACAGCACCGGGCGGTCGAAGCCATCCAGTCTTTTCTGGAACTGCTGGTTTCTGTAACTCTTGAGATGAAGGAGCGTCACGATGCTTGATAAATTCCTGAACCGTTGCGCCCAGCGAAACCAGAGAATGCCGAAGAAAGGTTCGTCGACCCAACGCCGGATCACTGGCAGCGCTCTCAGAAGATGAATCGGGGACTGCCATCAATTAAACCACACCAGACGCGCGCAATTTATACACTTCCACGCATCGGTCACAGGCACCGTACTCAACATCCCACCCCGGATGATTTTCACGAATAAAGTCTAGGACAAACCCCTCTAACGTCTCCTCCATATCTTCTACCCAGGTATAGGTTGGAAATCGGCAGAGAGGGCAAGGAAAGCCAGGAAGCAACATGGGCTTGGTCGAAATTTCAGGCACTTCACTTTCTTCAACTTCCACGGCCCGCTCCATGACCCGCGTCGTATCCGATGCCATTTCAATTAATTCAGCATGGGTAAGATAATCCGCCTGCCAAAGGCCTTCAAAGACTGATTCCGCTTGACCAGGGGGAATTTTTCGATACCACGAACGAAATTCTCGAAATCGATATTCTCGAGAAAACATCGGTTCTTTCCCAGAGCGGGCAATTCGACTATCAACATGCATACTCCACAACACACGGTAACGATTCAAAATCAAATGTTCTTCACCAGGGTTTAATCCCACTTTCGTATCGGGATCGTACCCAAAAGCCTCATCAAGCATATCCGAAATATGGGTCAATTCATGGCGCAAATATCGAGGAATCGCTGGGTCGTAAAATCGCCGTGGGACTAACTTAATACCCACGCCTCTTTTGCCAGCCTCTTCAAATTCCCGCGCTAGCTTTTCTTCTACAACTCCCCATTTCCGAAGAACATCGACCCCCTCTTGATCCTCCTTCAACACCCCGCGCACAAGAACAATACCTGTTTTATCCCTGAGGGCTGGAAAATCATCAAATCCGTCTCGGAGAATATCGGCAAACCCCCATTTCGCNAACAAATGTTGATAGAGCCTCTTAAACTCCGGATCACGATCATCAAGCGCATACTTTTCATAAATCGGATCAGCCAACTCATGAAACTCATTGTAGTATGTGGGATCGCCCTCTCGTTCAGTCTTCTCGGCAAACGAGTCGATCACTTCTTGAAGAAGGGCGGGCTGAAAGCGAATTTCCATGAACAAGCCTCCGTTTTCGTCCACATCACCTTAACTCACGAGCGTGATCCTGGTGATGGTTACTTAGCTAATACATTAATAATTTCAAACAAATGCGCCTTGACTCCCTTCAAAAGGGACGTTTAGTATCAAGTTGATTGGATTATAGAAATGGATTTTCCTATTTGGCAAGGGAATCACACGTTTCTCTCTCTAGTGACGGGTGCTGCCAATCTTCATGTATTGATTATTAGCCTACGACGCAAGGATTTTTCATGACACAGCCTATAAGCACCGCGACCCCTGCCCCTCAGATTGGCACTCCACCCCGCGAATTGGAATCGACGCCCCTTCTCGATTCTCTTGTCTACTGGAAAAGTGGGATCAAAGAGCTCAAATCTTTCCGCGGACATTCGCAAGAAATTTGGTCTGTGGCGTTTTCCCCTGACGGGCTCACCCTTGCCAGTGGAGGCAATGACCGCTTAGTTCGCATGTGGGATATTGAAACCGGGCGACTTCTTCGATCACTTCGTGGCCATACAGCCAATGTACGAGACGTCCAATATAGTCCTGATGGTCAAATTCTGGTCTCAGCCAGTGAAGATCGCACCATTCGTTTATGGAATCCGCAAACGGGAGAATCGCTCCGCCTACTCTTCACCCGATACGATCATGCTGTTACGAGTATTTCTTTTTCTCCTGATGGGTTAATGCTCGCCCGTTGCGGCCAAAATAAAGATATCAAAATATGGGAAGTCACCACGGGCACTGAACTCATGTCCCTATTGGGGAAAGATCAATACGACCATAATTGGAGTGTCTGTACGGCATTTTCCCCAGATGGCCTTCACTTAGTTGCCGGCAGTGACATCGGGAAACTCAAGTTATACGAAGTGCTTCCCAGCGGAGAAGAAAAAGTTTCTATTGAGGGGCACTGGCGAGATGAACCTGACGACGAAGAGACAGAAAATCGGGGATTCTATGTGGATGACGCGGGGGGCTTTCAAAGACCCATGGAATATTGGATTGGAGCACTGACATTTACCCCAGATGGCTCAACGATGATTTCTGGGAGCCGCGATTGTACCATTAAATTTTGGGACATGCCCAACCTTGAAGAACGTCGCACCCTGAAGGGGCATTCCGAATGGGTCAGAAATCTTCTGGTCACCAAGGATGGAAAAGTCCTGATCAGTGCCAGTGATGATGGGACCGTGAAAATGTGGGATATCCAGAATGGCCGCCAATTTCGGACCATTAAATCCCATAAAGGCCCAGTGCGAGGGATCGCACTTTCTGCCGATGGGAAATACCTCGCCACAGCTGGAAATGACCGGGTGATTACGTTATGGGAAGGTGGCGAATAACCACGGTGACTCGAGCAAGACCTCTTCCAAGATTGGCTTATTCTTCATGCCAATCATCTCGGCCTGAAGTTGCCACTTCTCCAGACCGGACGATCTCATAACGTTTGCACTTTTCCCAAAGACCCTTTCGAGACAAACCCAACACTTTAGCCGCATTGGTTCGACTCCAACCTGTTCGTTGAAGTATTTCAAGGATATGGGTTCGCTCAAATTGCTCTCGCGCCACAGCTAACGTTTCCATGGCCCCATTCTTCATATTTTTCCGGCCACCCAGGTCTCCGCAAAACCCACAGTCTTTTTGCGGTTCCCCTCCTAAATACGGGCATTGGCTTTGCCCACAGAGATCTGCGATCTGAATTTCTTGGGACTGCTGCGCCAGGGCGACCCCCCGCTCAATCGTATTTTCTAATTCACGAACGTTGCCAGGGAATCCATAACGAAAAAGGACCTCCCGAGCTTGACGAGACAACGTCTTGATTTCTTGATGGTTTCGATTTGCCATTGTTTGCAAAAAATGTTGCGCAATGGTCAAAATGTCCTCACGCCGCTCCCGAAGCGGTGGAATCTGCACCGGCACCACATTCAATCGGTAATAGAGGTCTTCACGAAATCGTCCCTGCTCCACTTCTTTCCGCAGGTCTTTCTGCGTTGCACAGACCAGCCGCACGTCGACTTCAATTGTTTCATTCCCACCCACTCTCTCGAACTGACGCTCCTGCAACACACGAAGCAATTTTATTTGGACAACCGGGGCAATTTCTCCGATTTCATCCAGAAATAAGGTCCCCTGGTGGGCCAATTCAAATCGCCCGCAGCGCTGTCGAATTGCACCAGTAAATGCGCCTTTTTCATGACCAAATAATTCGGCTTCCAGGAGCGTTTCAGGAAGCGCGGCACAACTCACTTTGACCAGAGCATGCTGATGCCTGGCGCTATTAGCATGAATAGCATTTGCAATTAATTCTTTTCCCGTCCCACTTTCCCCAACCACTAACACCGTGGAGTCCGTATTCGAGACCAGCTTGACCTTCTCCAACACCTGACGCATTCGTTCGTTTTTCCCCACGATCCCTTGGAAACTGAATTTATGCTCTAATTCCTCACGTAACACCCGGTTTTCTTCACGCAGGGCTACCACCGCACAGACACGTTCTACGCTCAATAATAATTCATCCATGGAAAAGGGCTTGGTAATGTAATCGTAGGCTCCACCTTTCATGGCATGAACGGCGGTATCGACCGAACCATGGGCGGTAATGACAATCACTTCGGTATCAGGCCATTGCTCTTTGCATTGCGCGACAATCTGAAGCCCATCAGCACCGGGCAATCGCAAATCGGTAATAACTAAATTAAATCGAGAAGCCTGCAATCGATCCAATCCTTCTAGACCCGTACTGGCTTCCTGGACCTCATAGCCAATCGCCTTCAGCGCATCCACCATAGACACACGCATTAACGGCTCATCATCAATGATCAGGATCGAACCATG
>BS_KBA_SWE02_21mDRAFT_10000334_pt1 | contig 17281 bp, 19 predicted proteins | sample BalSeasSWE02_21m_FD_9196 | JGI IMG/M metagenome (IMG submission 9196)
GAACGTAACCTGGAGGTCATTGCGTCTTCCGGTGCAAAAACGGTGCTTTTCAGCTGCCCTGAAGGATATGCCACATTCAAAAAGCATTATCCCAAAGTCTGCGGTGAGCTTCCTTTCGAGGTCCTGCATATGACCGAATTTCTGGCGCGGGAACTGCCCGGCTCCGGTCTTTCTTTCAAACCGTCCACCAATGGCGCTCTTACGTATCATGATCCGTGCCGTCTAGGCAGGGGAGCGGGCTTGTATGAACAGCCTCGAGATCTTCTCCATATGATTCCCGGAGGCAAGCTCATGGAAATGGGGCGCAACAGGGAAAACGCGCTCTGCTGCGGAACCAGCGCGTGGATGGAGTGCGGCGGCTGTTCAAAAGAGATGCGCATCGAAAGACTGAAAGAGGCGGTCCAAACCGGGGCAACGACCCTCATCACTGCCTGTCCCAAATGCCAGATTCATCTCACCTGCGCCCGTGGAACAGCGGAAATGGACCTGGAAATCAAAGATATTTACACCTATCTTTCGGAAAATCTGGAAGAGGGCTGATTCAAAACTTTTAAAGCTCTTCACAAATGGTGACTGTGAATGCGGCAAGTCCCTATTCAGTTGAGGTGATCAAAATGAAAAGAGAAACACCCGGAAGTGTTCAGGGTTCCGTGTGTATCATTGGTGGCGGCATTTCCGGAATGCAGGCGGCCCTTGATATGGCGGATGCAGGTTATTTTGTTTATCTGGTCGAGAAATCTCCTTCCATTGGTGGCGTCATGGCGCAATTGGACAAGACCTTTCCCACCAATGACTGTGCCATGTGAATTATCTCTCCGAAACTGGTCGAGGTCGGCCGGCATCTGAATATTGAGCTTCTCACCTTGTGCGAAGTCACTGGTATTGGCGGTGAAGCGGGAAATTTTGAAATTGAAGTGCTGAAACATCCGCGCTATGTGGATATGGAGAAATGTATCGCCTGTGGGACGTGCGCTGAAAAGTGTCCGAAGAAGGTGCAGGACCCTTTCAATGAAAATCTCATCAAGAGAAAGGCGATCTATGTGGAGTACGCGCAGGCTGTTCCTTTGAAGTATGCCATTGACGAGGAAAACTGTATCTATTTCCAAAAGGGGAAATGTCGCGCTTGTGAGAAGTTCTGCCCCACGGAGGCGATTAATTTCAGTGAGAAGGAGAAAACCGTCTCTCTGAACGTCGGTTCTGTTATTCTTGCCCCCGGATTCAAACCGTTTGATCCTTCCTCGTTTGAAACCTATCACTATGCTTCTTACGCGAATGTGGTTACCAGTATGGAGTTTGAAAGGATACTGAGTGCCACCGGTCCATATCATGGGCATCTTCAACGCCCCTCAGACNGCAAAGAACCCGCGAAGATTGCCTGGCTGCAGTGCGTGGGATCACGGGACATCAACAGGTGCGACCATGCGTACTGTTCTTCCGTCTGCTGCATGTATTCGGTCAAAGAGGCGGTGATTGCCAAGGAGCATTCGGATCAGGACCTGGATGCGGCCATCTTTTTCATGGATATGCGCACATACGGTAAGGATTTTGAGCGTTACTACAACCGCGCCAAGGAAGAAAAAGGGGTAAGATTCATCCGTTCAAGGATTCATTCCATCTCGGAAGATCAGGATAGCAAAGACCTCGTTCTGGAGTATGCCGATGAGGGGGGAGAGTTCCATTCCGAAACCTTTGACATGGTTGTCCTGTCCGTCGGTCTTGAAACCCCGAAAGAGCTCATGGAGACGGCCGGTAAACTTGGCGTGGAGTTGGATCAGGATACTTTCGTTCAGACCGATACATTTCACCCGGTGGAAACATCCCGAAAAGGAATTTTCGTGTGCGGGGCCTTTCAGGAACCCAAGGACATTCCCTATTCGGTTATGGAAGCAAGTGCCGCAGCCTGCAGCGCGAAGGCGATTCTTTCTTCGGCCAGGGGTACCCTGACGAAGGAGATTACCTATCCTGAAGAGCGGGATGTCTCTTCCGAGGCGCCGAAGATAGGTGTTTTTGTCTGTAACTGCGGTACCAACATCGGCGGAATTGTGGATGTTCCCGCAGTAGCCCAATACGCCCGCAGCCTTCCCGGGGTGCATTTTGTGGAGGAAAATCTTTTTACCTGCTCCCAGGATACCCAGGAGAAGATGAAAGAAGTGATTCTGCGGGAAGGACTGAACCGGGTGATTGTTGCGGCATGCACGCCCAGGACCCACGAAGCCCTGTTCCAGGAAACCTTAAGAGATGCAGGGCTGAATAAATACCTTTTCGAAATGGCGAACATTCGAAACCAATGTTCCTGGGTGCACAGCAAGGAAAAGGAAAGTGCCACATTGAAATCAAAAGACCTGGTTCGCATGGCAGTGGCCAGGGCACAACTCATTCAGCCCCTTCCCCAGCCGTCCATACAGGTGGATGACAAGGCCCTGGTGATCGGAGGAGGAATTTCGGGTATGACGGTTGCCCTGGGGCTCGGTGAACAGGGATTTCACACATACCTTGTGGAACAGTCGGACCGATTGGGGGGCAATGCCCTGCGCCTCATTGACACATGGCGGGGGGAAGATGTGCGTGCCGGTCTTGAGACGATCATTTCTTCGGTGGAAAATCATCCTCTCATTGATATTTTCAAAGATGCAACCATAAAGGAATCCAAGGGTTTTGTGGGAAACTTTGAGACCACCATTTCCTGCAACGGCAAAGATTCAAGCCTGAAACACGGTGCGGTGATTGTGGCGACCGGGGCTCAAGAACACGCGCCGGAAGAATATCTTTACGGCGAGGATGAAAGGGTTTTGACCCACCTTGGATTGGATGACGCCCTCAGGGGTGGGGACGAGAGGATCAAAAAGGCCGGGTCCGCCGTCTTTATCCAGTGTGTGGGGTCAAGAGAGCCGGAAAGGCCCTACTGTTCCAAGGTATGTTGTACCCATTCCATAAAATCAGCTATCGAATTAAAGGAAATGAATCCGGATATGGATATTTATATCCTCTACAGGGATATTCGGACCTACGGGCAGAGAGAGGAACTCTATAGGGAAGCGCGGCGCAGGGGGGTTCTCTTCATCCGGTATGATCTTGAACAAAAACCGCTCGTAACAAGAGAGGGAGAAGAGATCTCCGTCGTTGTCCGGGACCATATTCTTGGAAGAGACATCCGGATTGCTCCTGATTTCGTAGTGCTGGCATCGGCCATCGTTTCCCGGGATAACGGGGAACTGGCCCAGATGTTCAAGCTCTCCCTCAACGAGGATGGGTTCTTCATGGAAGCCCATGCCAAACTGAGGCCTGTGGAGTTTGCCTCCGACGGCCTCTTTCTGGCCGGCATGGCCCACTACCCCAAACCGATCGAGGAGAGCATCGCCCAGGCCCAGGCTGCGGCCTCCCGGGCATCCGTTGTCCTTGCAAAGAAAACCCTTACCGTTGAGGGAGTGGTTTCCCATGTGGACGAACACTACTGTCTTGGCTGTGGTATCTGTGTGGAAGCGTGTCCATTTGGCGCTGTCAACCTGGTGGAAAGGGAGGGAGGCCGAATGGTTTCCCACGTAGAGGCCGCCCTGTGCAAGGGATGCGGGTCCTGCGCCGCTGCCTGCCCCACCGGGGCGGCCGTGAATTATCACTATGATGACCAGGAAGTTCTGACGATGGTGAATGCCGCCCTCAATTGACGATTATAAATTGTTGGAGGTCGTTTCACTCCATGCATTCAACCATAAATAAACAACCATGAAAAGCGAGTTCTCAAATGGCTGAAGAGTTTTCTCCCCAAATTGTTACATTCGCCTGTAACTGGTGCGCCTATTCTGCCGCAGACCTGGCGGGCGTCAGCCGGTTTCAGTATCCTCCCAACATGCGCATTATACGGGTCATGTGTTCCGGCAGGATCAATCCCAATTTTATTCTCAAGGCCTTTCAAAAGGGCGCCGACGGCGTTCTGGTGGCCGGGTGACATATCGGTGACTGTCATTACCTGGATGGTAATGTAAAAGCCGAAAAGATGTTTGACATGACCGTTAAACTGATCAGTATCCTGGGTATAGATACCAACAGGCTGAGACTCGAATGGATATCTTCAGCCGAGGGTAACCGATTTGCCGAAGTTGCCAGGGAATTTACGGAACAGGTCAGGGCTTTGGGACCTTCCTATTTAACAAAAGCAGCCTGATACGGAACATAACCCAAGACAGAGGGTTTAGACAGGAGCAAGAAAGTGAAGAAAGACATAGTCGTTATTGGAGGAGGCATCGCCGGGATTCAGGCATCGCTGGATCTCGCCGAAATGGGGATGAAGGTGCATCTCGTGGAACGGTTGCCCAGTATCGGCGGGAAGATGGCGCAGCTGGATAAGACGTTTCCAACCAATGATTGTGCCATCTGAATCCTTTCGCCTAAAATGCTGGATGTCGGTCGACATCCCAATATTGAATTGATGGCCTACTCAGAAGTGGAGAAGGTGGATGGGGAGGCAGGTGATTTCAAGGTTACCGTGAGAAGGAAGGCCCGGTATGTGGAAGAGGACCGATGCACGGGCTGCGGGGCATGCAAAGAAAAGTGCCCGACTGCACTGCCGGATGTGTTCAATGAAGGCCTGGGAGATCGGAGGGCTATTTACAGCTGGTTTGCACAGGGAATTCCATCCACGCATACCATTGACCCGGATCATTGCAGGCAACTGAACGGCAAGAAGTGCGGCATATGCCAGAAAGTCTGCCAGGCCGATGCGGTAAATTTTGAGCAAAAAGACAGAATTGTGGAGATTGAAGCCGGGGCCATTATTGTGGCCAGCGGATACAAGGTTTTTGATCCCACACGGATTCCGGAGTACCAGTATCGGGAAATCCCCAATGTGATAACCGCCATTGAGTTTGAAAGACTGCTCAGCGCCAGTGGTCCCACGGGTGGGCATCTGGACCGGCCATCTGATTTGGCGGTGGAAGCGGAAATTCATGAATTGGAAAAGAAGGCCGAGAAATCCCGGAAAGCGATTGGTAAATTTGAAGAGAAATACGGGCAGGGTTCGGCTGAATTCTACGAGGCCTTCCAGAATGGCCGGTATGGGGACGATGAAGATCGAAAGAAGTGGGCGGAAAAATACGTTGCACACCTTGCCATTGTGGAACCGTTAGAGAGGCTCCAAAAGAAAGCGGAGACTTTCTCCGTGGCCAAGAGACTGGCTTTTATTCAGTGTGTGGGTTCACGGGATTTCCGATTCTACCCATTCTGCTCCGGTTTCTGCTGCATGCATTCCATCAAAGAAGCCATCATCGCCAATGAGCATGAACGGGAAACAACATCCGTCATATTCGGCATGGATATCCGGGCCGTGGGAAAAGGTTTTGAAGAGTATAAGGTCAGAGGGGGGAACCAGTCCGGGATCAGCTATATTCGAGGTCGGGTCGCGGAGATTACCCAGGGACCGAATAACAACCCCGTGATAACCTATGAGGATACAAAAGAGAGACGGGTCAAATCGATCGATTTTGATATGGTGATTCTGGCTACGGCCTGTGCCCCCAATGACGGTGTTGAGGATCTGTCGAAGATTTTGGACATTGAGATAAACAGGTTCGGATTTTTCCAGACCGGCACATCGCAACCGCTGGATACGACGCGTCCCGGAATTTTCGCCTGCGGTTGCGCCCATGGGCCCATGGATATTCCTGAATCTGTCGCACAGGCCAGTGGCGCTGCGGCCAGGGCGGCACAGGTCATCAAGGATTCTACCATGCGCAAAGCATCCTGAAGGAGTCTGATCCTATGAGTAAGAAGGAAAAAGAACAGAAGCTGTCGAAAGAGGATCTGCGGATCGGAGTTTTTATCTGTGACTGCGGTTCCAATATTGCCGGGCATCTGGACTGTAAGGCCGTAACCCAATACGCATCCGGTATCCCCGGAGTGGTGTATGCCAAAGAAAACCTCTATACCTGCTCGGAAGCCGGAATCGGCGAAATACAGAACGGAATCAGGGAACACAATCTCAATCGGGTGGTTGTGGCCTCCTGTTCGCCCCGTACGCACCAGCCGCTGTTCCAGAGTTCCTGTGCGGCCGCCGATTTAAATCCCTATCTCTTTGAAATGGTGAATATCCGGGACCAGTGTTCCTGGGTCCATATGCAGGAAAGAGATGCCGCGACGGCGAAGGCCAAAGACCTGGTGAGGATGGGGGTCTCGAAAGCGGCCTTCCTGGAACCGCAGACGGATATTGAGGCATCCTTAAACCCGAGAGTTCTGGTGATTGGCGGCGGAGTTGCCGGTCTGACTGCTGCTGAAACCATGGCGGGAATGGGGCTTGAGGTGGTGCTGGTTGAAAAAGAGACGGAACTGGGCGGCCTGTTGACAAAGATCCATCGGGTGGCCCCGCACGGCGAAGTGGCTTCAGAGAGTATTTCGGAGCTGATCCAGTCGGTTACAAACAGACCGAATATTTCTGTTTATGGTGGCGCCCAGCTGCAGGATGTGGGCGGCTATATCGGGAATTACGAAGTTACCCTCAGGCGCGACAGCGGGGAGACGGTGCAGGAGAATGTGGGGTGCATCGTGGTGGCTACCGGCGCCGTTCCGCTTGTTCCAGAAGGGCTGTATGGGTACGACGGGAAAAAAGTCATTACCCAGATGGAGCTGGAAAAAAGACTGAAAGAGGGGNCGGTCGAGACAAAAGGGGTCGTGATGATCCAGTGTGTGGGCGCCCGTTCTCCGGAAAGGCCATATTGNTCGAGAATATGCTGCCAGACAGCGGTGAAAAATGCCCGGTTGCTCAAGGAACAGAACCCGGACGCCCACGTGCATATCCTTTACAGGGATATGCAGATGTATGGAACTGAAAATGAACAGATGCTCTGGGATTCAAGAGGGGAGGGGGTCCGTTATGATGTGTACTCCGCTGAACAGCCCCCATCCGTGGAAGAGGGCAAGGTGCGGTTTTACCGGTCGCTGACCGGGGAAACTGTGGAGATTCCCTGCGATCTCGTGGTCCTGTCCACGCCTCTAATTGCCCGGGAAGATGCCCCTGGCCTTTCCCAGCTCCTGCGGGTTCCCATGGATCAGAACCACTTTTTNATGGAAGCCCATGCCAAATTAAGGCCCCTTGATTTTGCCACGGATGGGGTGTTTCTTTGCGGATCCGCCCGTTATCCGGCAAATGTAGAGGAGGCCAGGTCTCAGGGGCTTGGGGCTTCATCAAGGGTGGCCACGATCCTGTTCAAGGATAAACTGGTAGTCAGCGCTATCGTTGCTGAAATCGATACAAAGACCTGCGTAGGGTGTATGGGATGCATGGATATGTGTCCATACGGCGCCATTGATTACCTGCCGGAGAAATTGATTTGCCAGGTCAATACGATCTTGTGCAAAGGGTGCGGATGTTGCGCATCAACCTGTCCGTCCCAGAGCGCGATGCTCAAGGGTTTCAAGCCGGAGCAGATCCTGGCCCAGATAAGTGCCCTGTAAAACAGTCAACAAACCTTGATCCTGTAAAGGGGAATGGATATGAGTAATTCCGATTTTGAACCGAAAATAGTCTGCTTTCTGTGTACATGGTGAGCGTACGCTGCTGCTGACCTGGCTGGGGTTAGTCGACTGCAGTATCCTACGAACATCCGTACCGTTCGGGTCATGTGCTCCGCGAGTGTTTCGCCGCACCATATTCTGCGTGCTTTTCAGCAGGGGGTGGACGGCGTATTCGTGGGTGGGTGACATCTGGGCGACTGCCATTACCTGTACGGTAATTACGCTACGGATAAACGGGTTCGTTTTCTTAGAAAACTACTTGCTTTCAGCGGTATTGGAGAGGATCGTCTCCGTTCCAGATGGATATCATCCGCGGAAGGTCCGGAATTTGCCGAGGAAATAAAACATTTTGTCGGTGCATTAAAAGAGATGGGGCCATCGCCGATTACAGAGCAGAAAAGAAAACTCCTGGCTGCCTGACAGCTTTGGGGCATGAACGTTCGGCTGCCATTGGGAATGAAGGGCGTTTAATTTATCTCCGTCTTGGCCTAATGAGGGTATTTCGATGAGTGAAAAAGTAAGGGAAAAGGTCAGGGAGCTTTTGAAATCGGGAGAGATCAAAGGTTTTCTGGGCCTCAGCAATAAATATGGAAACGTGGGACCCCACCTGTTTTGTGAGGGGGATGATCTGAACAATCTGGTGATCGGAGACTGGAAACGATCCGGAGATACCCGGTATTCGCTTAATAAACAGTTGATCCATATCGCCCGGCGCTATCCGGAAGATTCCTTCGGCGTTCTCGTTCGAGGATGCGATGACCGGGGGTTGAAGGCCCTGTATACATGGAATCAACTGAATCCTGACAGGGTCGTCCCCGTTGGGGTTGCCTGTCCGGAGGATCTGGCAGAGGCCTGTGAATGCCTCAAACCCTATCCTGAAGAATTCGTTGAAGGAGAAAAGGCAAAGGGGTTCGCTTTTGACTCTGTTTCCCGTGTGGATGCCATGAATCTTGACGGCCGGTTTGATTACTGGTTCAAGGAGTTTTCCAGGTGCATCAAATGCTACGGTTGCAGAGATGTATGCCCCATGTGTTTCTGCCATGAGTGTACACTTGAAGAAGACGACCTGATCCGTACAGGGGATATTCCACCTGAAAATCCCGTTTTTCATCTCACCCGTGCCGTACATATGGTGGGAAGGTGTATTGACTGTGGGCTGTGCAATGAGGTCTGTCCCGCTGACATACCGCTCAGGACCCTGTACAAGAAGGTGGCGGAGATCATCGATGATGAATTCCATTACCGCACCGGCCAGGATGCTTATGTGAAATCGCCCCTGAATGTGCTGCGTGGGGCCGCTGAGTAAGATACAAATAGAAAGAGCCAGTTTCAAAATGCTCAATTTTGTTCGAGGTCAAGGAAGGCGAAAATTTTAACCACAGGAATATATTTGATATTTCGAGGATTAAAATTTGAGCCTGACGCAGAGATCGGGCAAAAGGGGGCGTTTTGAAATTGGCTCAGAAAGAGAGGAGCTTTTATGGACTACAAGACCGTGCTGACCACTTGTACCTATTGTGGATGCGGCTGTGGTTTCTATCTGGAAGTGCTTGACGGTCAGATCATAGATACCATTCCATGCAAGACCAGTCCCACAAACCAGGGGAAACTCTGTATCAAGGGATGGAACGTACATGAATTTGTACAGAGCCCGAATCGACTTACCGCACCCCTAATAAGAAAAGAGGGACATCTCGTGGAGGTTTCCTGGGACGAGGCACTGGATTATACGGCCACCAGGTTAAAGGAAATCAAGGAATCCGCGGGAAGCGACAGCGTCGCCTTTCTTTCTTCGGCGAAAGTGACCAACGAAGAAAATTATCTCCTCCAAAAATTTGCGCGGGCAGGGGTGGGGACCAACAATGTGGACCATTGTGCGCGCCTCTGACACTCCTCCACTGTGGCAGGTCTTGCCGCAGCTTTTGGAAGTGGAGCCATGACGAATTCCATGGAGGAAATGGCAGATGCGGATTGTATTTTCGTGATTGGTTCGAATACCACCTCTTCTCACCCGCTTGTTGCCACTCGGATTTACCGGGCGAAGAAGAAGGGGGCGAAACTGATTGTAGCGGATCCCCGAAGGATTCAACTTGCCCGGGAAGCGGATGTGTATGTGAGCCAGAAGCTGGGTACGGATGTAGCTCTTCTGAACGGGATCATGCATGTTATCGTTGAAAGAGGTCTCCATAATAGTGCTTTTATTAATGAAAGAACGGAAGGCTTTGAGGAACTGAAAAAGGTCATTGCGGATTACCCANCGGAAAAGGCTGCGGAAATTACGGGTGTCGACGCCGAGGATATCATTCGCATTGCGGAATATTATGCAAACGCGAAACGCGGATCCATTGTGTACTGCATGGGGATTACCCAGCACACCACCGGTGTGGACAATGTGAAATCACTGGCCAATCTGGCGATGATTGCGGGGCATATAGGAAGGGAAGCGACCGGAGTGAACCCGCTTCGCGGGCAGAACAATGTCCAGGGGGCCTGCGATATGGGCGCCCTTCCCAATGTTTACCCGGGCTACCAGCAGGTGAACCTGATGGACAATCAACAAAAATTTGAATCCGCCTGGGGCGCGAAACTTTCCGGGGAGATCGGTTTGACGATCCCTGCCATGCTTACGGGTCTTTCCGACGGGTCGGTAAAGGCGTTGTATGTGATGGGGGAAAACCCCATGCAGAGCGATCCGGACGCAAATCATGTGGAAAAGGCCCTTAGAAAGGCGGAACTTCTTATCGTTCAGGATATCTTCCTTACGCCTACCGCCGAACTGGCCCATGTGGTATTGCCCGGCGCTTCCTACGCCGAAAAGGATGGGACATTCTCCAATACGGAAAGGCGGGTCNTGCGCGTGCGGAAGGCCATTGAGCCAGTCGGCGATTCCAGGCCTGACTGGGAAATTATCCAGGAAGTCTCGAACCGTTTCGGTTATGCCATGAACTACGATTCGCCCGAGGCGATTATGGAAGAGATCGCGTCGGTTACCCCATCGTACGGAGGCATACACTATGATCGACTGGAAGGGGAAGGGTTGCAGTGGCCCTGCCCGGACAGGAATCATCCCGGGACAAAGTTTCTGCACAAGGATGTTTTTGCCCGAGGCAAGGGACTTTTTCATGCCATAGAGTATAAACCGCCCGCCGAGGTCGTGGATGATGAATATCCGTTCTGGCTGACCACGGGAAGGGTTTACGCCCATTACCACACGGCCACCATGACGCGCAATTCGCCTTCATTAGATAGGGAGGTTCGCGAAGGATTCCTGGAGATGAATCCCGGAGATGCGGAAAAGTTAGGGGTTGCCCAGGGTGATACGGTCAGCGTGACATCGAGACGTGGCACGGTGACCCTGAAAACGGCCGTAACGGATCGGGTGGGCGAGGGGTTGCTGTTTATGGCATTTCATTTCTTAGAGAGCAACGCCAATATCCTGACGAATCCGGCCATGGATCCCATAGCGAAAATTCCTGAATTCAAGGTGTGCGCGGTTAGACTGGAGAAAGCGGGGTAATAAATAAAAGACGGTTCTAATAAAAGCGCCCGTATCTTAGAAAGGATCGGGCGCTTTTTTTTGTTTTATTTCTCGATTCCCATTCTTGCTTCAACCCCACTATGGTAATAATGCTTTATCTCCTTCATCTCCGTGACCAGGTCCGCTCTTTCGACGATCTTCGGATCCGCATGCCTGCCCGTGATGATCAGTTCAATGCTCTCAGGTTTTGCATCGATAAAATCGAGCAGGTCTTCTACGGAAAAAAGTTTGTAGTAAACGGCAATATTGGCTTCATCTAAAACGATAAGGTCATATTTTTTGGAACACATAATCTCTTTAATTCCGCGGAGACCTTCGGAGGCCACCTTCCTGTCCTCTTCATTGGGTTCTTTTTCAACGAAGTATCCCATTCCGTATTGTTTCAGGGTAATGGACTCAGAGAGATATTTTTCCACTGCATGGCATTCACTGTATTTCATTCCTTTAACGAATTGCGCGAAATATACTTTGAGCCCGGCGCCTGCGGCCCGCAGAGCGAGACCAAAGGCCGCTGTTGTCTTCCCTTTGCCTTTGCCGGTGTATACCTGTATATAACCTTTCAAAATAGTTCTCCTATGTTTTCTGAGTTCGTTTAACGCCGATCCCTGAGGAAGCCGGAAAAAACCCAGACAATTCCCCAGATCAGGGCTACGGGGCCGACGGCGGCATAGAGGAAGGAGTCCCAACGGCCGTTCCAGGGTTGCATAAGGTATAAGGCAACGGCCGGCCAGACAACGGAGGCCACAATGGCCAGTCGCGTCCATCCCTTGGGCCTGAAACCGCCATCATGGCCCACCGTATTTTTCTCCTGATTCCTGGACATGACCCTTGGCAGCATGAAAATGCCCAGAATAAGAGCAAGGATCAAAAGGATTTCCATCAGTCCCGACATATTTCATACCGTTAAAAGCTGGTGGCGATCCTTTTGCCTATGTTTATGGCGCTCATGTTGCCGCTCTTTCTCTTCNCTGTATGGGAATTCTCTTCTTTGGGGGAGAGACCTTCTTTTTCCGCTGTGGCCGGGGGCTTTCTTTCCCGGCCATTTTCGGAGGCAGGACAAGCCATTCCTGGTCGGGTTCGATGCAGGGCAGTTTACGTTCCATGAACTCTTCGATTGCCGGGATGAAAAAGGCGTCTCTTTCATCTGCGAAACTGATCGAAGTGCCTGCCGCGCCAGCCCTGCCTGTACGGCCGATGCGATGCACGTAATCTTCAGGGTCATGGGGTAATTTGAAATTGATTACATGGTCCATCCCCTCGATATGAATACCGCGCCCGGCAACGTCCGTTGCCACCAGGACGCAGATCTTTCCCGCCTTGAATTCTTCCAAACGCTGAAGTCTCTGTTTCTGGGGAACTTCGCCGGAGAGCGTGGAACTGTTGACGCCGTAACGTGTCAACACGCTGGAGAGCTGTCTTACCTCATCCCGGCGGTTACAGAAGACCAGGACCCTCTCAAGGTTCTTTCGAAGAATAATGTTCAGGAGCAGAGCAAGTTTTTCGTCGGTGGTTACATTGTAGACGATCTGATCCACCGTATCCACGGCAACCTGTTCGGGCTGGATTTCCACGGTTACCGGATCAGAGGTCCATTGGGCGGCCAGTCTGGTGATCTCTTCGGTGAGTGTGGCGCTGAAAAGAAGGGTCTGACGATTGTCTTTTCGGGGCGTACTGTGAATGATTTTTCTGACGTCGGGGATAAAGCCCATGTCCAGCATGCGGTCTGCTTCGTCTAAAATCAGGACTTCAACTTTGTTCAGAGCGATGTCGTGTTGCCGCTGAAAATCCAGCAGCCTTCCGGGGGTAGCGACGATAATGTCCACGGGATCCGCGTTCAACTGCTGTCTCTGTTTTTGATAATCCATTCCGCCGAATACGGAGATGATTTTGTGGCCGGAATATTTGGATANCTGGCGCGCTTCCTCGCTGATCTGTAGAACCAGTTCCCTTGTGGGTGCGATGATGAGAATCCGTGGGGTTCCCGGGTTTCGACTTTCCTGGATGGGATTATTGAGCATTCTGGTAATGACGGTGATCAGAAACGCTGCGGTTTTTCCCGTTCCGGTCTGAGCCCGGCCGCTTGCGTCTTTTCCGGACAACGTGCTGGGCAGGATTTCAGCCTGGATCGGTGTGCAGTATTGAAACCCGAGATCACTGATGGCATGCATAAGAGAGGGTGAAAGATCAAAGTCGTGAAAACGGATTTTGCCTTCCAGGGGAGGGACTTTAAATTCTGAGACATCCCAGTCTGTCTCCATTTCAACTGGGGAGATTTGTTCCGGTTTGTCGACTGCTCGAATACTTTTCGGTTTTTTCTTCCGTGGGGACCGCCTGCGAAAAGGGCGAGTCTTCTTGTCAGTACCGGACGCTCTTTCCTTTTCTGGTATGGCGGTTGTGTTTCCTTCCATTTATTTCCTTTTCAGATGTGTTAGTCGATTATTAAATCAAGCATTTTAACCTTTCCAATGTAGCTGTCAAGCAGTTTCGGTAAAGGACTGTGATTATTATTATAATTTATTTAGATTTCGATCTGCAGGCCGTCTTCTGCTGCTTCCTCTTCTATTCGGCCCAGATGATCCAGCATGTCCTGGCTCATGTGGGTGATGAGGAGTTTACCTGGTTGCAGGGAGTTCAGGTGATTTTTCAGGGTCTGGTAGTTGAGATGGTATTTAATCTGCTTTTCGTAGAAGTAGGCTTCGGCGATCAGCAGATCGGCTTTGGTTGCTGCCGGCACAAGGGCTTCACACCACTCAGTATCCCCGGTGAACGCGATGGTCTTGCCGCCGATCTCAAGACGGAGGGCCAGTGCGGTATCGCCGCTGGGATGGCAGACTTCAAAGGGGTGAACAGTGATTTCGTTGTAGGTCCAGGAGCGTTGTGGCGCAAGTTCAATGATATGGATGGGGAACTTCTGCTGAATTTTTGAAGAACCGGGAAAAAAGACCTCCATGGCGCCTGTCAGTCTCGCATCTGTTCCCTCAGGCCCGGCTATGGTTAAAGGGGATCTGCGTTTGCTGTGCAATTGAGCATCCAGGAGGAGAAATGGCAAGCCCCCGAAATGGTCTCCGTGCAGATGGGAGAGCAGGATCATTTCGATGCTGTTGGGATCAATTCCGAAACGATTCATGGCGATGAGAGCAGTGGCCCCGCAATCCACCAGAAAACGGCGTGAAACCGTCTGGATCATGACACAGGGCTGCAGACGTCCACCGTGGCCGAAAGCGTCACCAGTACCCAAGAATGTCACTTTGATTTTTTCCATTGTTCTTTCCCTGTATTCATTTTTCGGTTGCTCTGTTTCTAATAGATCCAGGTCTTTTCGTCCGTTTGATGTTGCGGATCTTCAAATGGCTTCACGTATAAAACGCTGGCAGCGTCTCCGACCTCCTCTTTTAGACGACGGCTCAGTCGTATACCCTCCTCATGAAATGAAGACCACGGGAATTCCGGATTGTCGAGTGCATCTCGCTCGAAACGGTCAATCCACATCGCAAAGTCTACTTCAAGTTGTTTAGAAATTTTGAAATCGGTCATGCCAGTCTTGAGGTTGGCTATGTTTATCCCAACGTAACCGGATTCATCGGAGGCATCCTTAAGCCAGGCATACGGCCCGAATCCAAAGTCCGCCATGATGGTAATTGTCTTATCGGGTTTCATATGAATGTCTTGTGCACCGAACTGAGAGCTGAGGGTCCGGGCAATGTATGTCCGAGGTTTGGGCCGGGAGCTATGAGTATAGGTGAACTATGGCTTCTTAAAACGGCACAGTGTTGCCCGGTCCCTCTCCAGCGTCTGGTTGGCTTCCTTTCGTCGCCTTCAATTGCCTTTGTTTATGTTCAGGCTGTTTGCGTTTTTTGTCCTTCACCATTTGTTCGATAGGTCGAACATTTTCCGGCCTCTCCCTGCCAAACCTCTTAAAGTATAAGTTTTCAATGAATATTGGTAGCGGAGCCTTCCAAGGCTCTTGTTTATGATTATCCAGTTTGCCGAATTTCTTCGGATTCATCCCAAGTTCACGCGCCATTTGAATGTGCGCGTGGGAGAGCTTGTGCCTTTTCCGCGCATCAATCCATGCTTGAAATTTCGGGGATGGTTGCTTTTGTTTTGCCATATTTCTTCTGAAAACGTTTGAAAGCCAACGTTTTGCATAAGCGCGGGCGGGTTTAAAATGAGAAGAGGCAATAACCCACTATGCCAATTCCCTTGAAAAACTCCAAAAACAGCGCTGTCCAGCCCGTCCGTTTTTAATGCGATTATTCGGCCTTGATCGCCTGGCTTCTTAATTGATGTAGCGAGGTTTGGGTTCCACCGCGTCGAACAACCGNTCAATCCGTGCNGCAATTTCATCCGCAGATAGCATAGTAGGGTCTCCAAGGTATTCTGATGACAGTTCGCATGATATGTAATCGAGCTTTTCCTCGATCAGTCGCATCCTTTCTTCCAGAATTCGGGAATCTCCTGTTTCCCAGTACTCCCCTTCGTCCTTCACGATAATGCATTGAGACTCCCATTTCTACCTCTCTGGCTATGTGTGTCAGGCGATCGAAAAAGTGAGGGCCGGGCAGGTTTAAAACAATATGTTTTGGCTACCGATGGCCACTCCAAGAAATAACAGAGTCCAATAACCGCACAAAAAGATAGCCCGGTCGCCTCCACCGACGTGTTAGCGATTTGGTGAAGCTGATGAGTTACACCCTGACATCTAACGCGTCACGGCCCTGAGCAGCGAGCAATGCGTACTCCACTTCTTGTGGAAACCCCACCACTATGAAGTAGCTCTTATGATAGAGATAATCCTCTCCACTCTCATCGACGAGCCTTAAGAGATCGTCTTTATCACCTATCTCATCCGGAATGATTTCATATATCTTTCTCAAGATCAGAGATGCTTCATAATCCGTATTGTCGACGCAGATTGCAAAATGTTTTTTGTGCTCACTCATTGTCTTATTCCAAATAACGTTTAATTTTAATGTCTTTGCGGCCAACCCCATGAGCCTCGTACCAGTGTAACTCAACCCATGTGATATTTCCATTGGGAAGTCTGATATGGGCTTTTCCCTTGAGTTTTCTCCATCGCCCCGAACCATGGATCTTTTTAAGATACGCTAAATCATGAATGCTGGTTCCGACCGCGATAACTTCGATTTCATCGATTTGGCCAATAATCTCAAATTTCAACCTATTTCTCCCTGGGAACCTCCTGCAGATGTTCCGAGATGGAAACGTCATTCCTCGTGCGGTCTGCACCCGTAATTGACCGTTCTTTCAGGGGCGCTAACATATATTGGACAGAAAAAATATATTGCCAAAAGTTTGACAAAATAATTTATCCTATGATATTAGGCAAATAGCCCATGGACATCACCCGCTTTAAAATAAAATTGTTAATATTTCAATGTGTTGCCGTACATAAAAGCCAAGTGATATATTTATTCTGCCTATTACTATACGGTAAAAATGACTGTAACTATTTGAAGTTGTGTTGTTTTATGGCCTAAGAAGCTCCAATCCAAGCGAGAGCCGCTCAAATATTTTACGATCCTTTTAGGGCCTGTGTGGAGGAAAACCGGATACGGGCTGACAGTTCGCCCTTTTATGTGAAATGGGCGCAGGCTTTTGTTGATTTTCTTCCTGGCCATACCCCTGATAGGAAAGGGGTTATCGCTCTCATGGCCGGTTTGATGTATGGGAATCATAATCTGCCTGTCGCTGTTCCACTGTCCCGGGAGAACATACACCGAGATGCCCTGCCTCCAGTTGGAATGCCGTGCTGATTATTCCTCACTTTCTCCTTTTCTAATCCCGATTGTCAAGTTATGATATTGTGGTATACATGACAACAAAAACCTTTTCCTTCAGCAACTCTCATTTTAAAATCATAACCTTGTGGGAGCGGCTTTTATGCACAATCCGTTGGGTGGGCTTGTCCACCGCCCGTTTGGTGGGTTCCAGCCGCGAAAAATCGTGGCAAGATGCCACTCCCACAGCGTTTTAAGACAACATCCACGTCATGATGAGAATTACTGCTGATTCGTGGTAAATATTGACAAGGAACAAAGGCTCATATATGCATGGAAAAACCCTGCGCATAAAATTAGGAGGAAAAGCCCTTATGAGGAAAGCGATTATCATCCTGGCCCTATTGGTCACTGTGTTGTTTGGTTACGGGTGTTCGGACAAGGCACAGGAACTCTATGAAACGGCCCGGTTTGAGGAACTCCAGAAAAACAAACCACACGC
>BS_KBA_SWE02_21mDRAFT_10000335_pt1 | contig 17264 bp, 12 predicted proteins | sample BalSeasSWE02_21m_FD_9196 | JGI IMG/M metagenome (IMG submission 9196)
TTATTTTTATTAACAGGCTGACTCTAAATACATTAGAGCCCCACATTAAGTATGTTCATTTTTAACTTAAAAAACCGAAATTATGAAAAATCAAATTACTTCGAAAATTTTAAAATTTGCATTTGCATTTTTGTTTATCCTAACCGCTTCTTCATGTAGTGAAGATAACGATGCCATGGGGGCCGCCGCTTTGGCACAAGAAAACGCTATTAATGAAACATTGGCTAAAGGAGCTAAAGAAACTCCTACAGCTTTTACTGAAACTTATAGCTCTTCAATAACATGGGATAATCCAACAGAACCTGTATGTATAGACACTGAAATTACTTTTACTTTGTCTGGATGGATTGGTACCCAAGAACTTAATGTTAAAATTTATGATGCAATAACTGATAATTGGGTAAGCATTGATAGTTTTAATGGTGCTAAATTCCTAAGTCCTCAAAGTCTTTCCTACACATTCAATTCAGAAGGTGTGTATAATTTAAAATATCAAGTTTCTGGAAGTCCTGCTAATGGAGGAACTCAAGGGTTTATTGATTTTAATGTTACTGCTGAAAATTGTGCTCCTTGTACAGAATCTGAATCAGATACTGCTTATGCGGGTAATGGTACAGGTGGAACAGATAGTGGCAACAAAGCATGGTGGTATTATTTAGATATTGCTGATGGATCAAGTGATGTTACTGCAGATGTTTGGAGAGGTCAATCAAATGATATTGGTGATGTTTCTTATAATGCAAGTACTAAAATGATTACCATAACACTTGATGATTGGTTCTTAGAAACCGATAATTCTGAAAGCGTGAAATGGTATAGTTATGCAGATGGCGCATTACCAACAAATGGAAGACCAATACCAGGTCAGGCACCATATAAAGGCACGTCATTAACATTCTCAGCATCTACAGATCGCTACTATGCAATACACTTAGATGTAGCAACTTGCGAATAAAACCAATTTAGTTTTAACGAAATAATCCTTAAAAATAAAAAAGGCGAAAGATTTAAATCTTTCGCCCTTTTTCATTTAACATATATTTTTCTATTATATTCCGAATCTTCTTTTACTGTTCCAAGTTGAACTTTTTGTATTTCTAAAATCTGGCATACCTACTTTTCTTCTATTATCTTGAATCGCTTCTTTTTTAGTTTCTTTCATAATGTATTTATTTAAGCTGCAAAATTACAACCTAACTAATGCTTGGGAAGCAAGGAAATTATATTAAAAAACTATAAACTCATAGAATAAAGCTATGGATGATTTTTTCAATTTAAAAGAATAACATTTAGTAAATGTTATATTTAAATCCAAACATAACGTTTCCCTTTGGCATAGGAACAAGGTTCGTTTCTGTATATTCCGCATTAAAAATATTATTGGCTATAAAAGAAAATTCCATACCATTTTTTAGATTAGCAGCTATTTTTGCATCTACAACATTGTAACTTTCTCCATCGGTTCTTTGCACATATCTATAAGATATATTTTCAGTGAAAATCGGACAAAATTGAAAATCAAATCCTGAATTAAACTGATGTTTTATACTATTTAAAGAATACTGTGTATATTCAACATCTGCATCTAAAATATCATCATTAATATAGGTATAGCCAATATGCAAATTTTGATTGTATTTTTTAAAATTGAAATTGTAGTTGATAGTTGTTTCAATACCATTTGTTTTAACTTCACTAAAGTTTCTTGTCTCCCATTTATCACCAACATTATCCTTTGTCCAGTCGATTAAATTCTCAGATTTTCTATTGAAAACGGCTACATCAAAACCAAAATGCGCGCTTCTTATTTTAATTCCAATTTCTTCAGACAAAGCAGATTCTGGCTCTAAATCTGGATTCCCAATTGTGGTAGGGCCTATATAAAACATTTCTGTAAATGTTGGCACACGATAGGTATACCCAAAATCACCATACAATCTAACCACATCTGAAACTTTATATCCAATATCAATTCCTGGAAAAGCATGAGTACCAAAATCTGAAAAATAACTAACTGCAATACCTGGTGTAATATCTAAATCATTATTTAATAATTCAAAACGTTGTTCTAAAAAACCAGTAACTGACGTTCTATTGTGATCTCCTAAATTATTACTCACTAAAAAAGCCCTGGATACATCTACACCAACACCTGTTTTACCAGCCTTTGTGGTTGCTTCCATATTTGCTTCAGCACCTATGGTATTTGAAATGTGCAAGTTTCTATAATAAGAAGGGTTTTCACGAATAAACAAATACATATCTTGGTTTCTTCTCCAATAAATTCTAGGTTTTATAATTACTTTTTCAGAACCGTAATCTGCTGAAAGTGCGACTAAGCTTGTTTGTGTTTCTTCATATTGATCTTTAAAGGCTGGACTTGCATAAAACCCATTTGCACCAAAATCACGTTGAGCAAACGATGTTACTAAGTGATAGTTTTTAAANTTAGATTTTACAAANGCCANNANATTTTTAAAATCGGTATTGTATCTGTAACCATCTGACTGTTGATAATTAAATGAAGCAAAAACATCACCATCCCCTTCTGAAAAATTCTGAGCGACTGCAGTTCCAATCTTAATATTGTTATAAGAACCATAATTAACAGCAACATCTAAAGTGTTATCTACTACTTTTTTAGAAACAATATTAACAGCTCCAGTAAAGGCATTTTGACCAAAAACACGTGCTGCAGGACCTTTTATAATTTCAATTCTTTCAATATCACCAAAATCTAAAATTCCGTTCATGGTATGATGCCCCGTTTGAACATCATTCATTTTAACACCATCAATTAACAACAATGTTTGGTTAAAACTACCACCTCTAATATATAAATCTGATTGCATTCCATCAATACCACGTCTTCTAACATCAACACCCGCAACATTTTGTAATAAATCAGCAACATTTGTTGTTGAAGATGCTACTATATCTGCTGTAGATATCAAATTAATGGTGCGTGAACTTTCCGAAAATGGGATAGAAATTCTATTTGATGTAATTAAAACTTCTTTAAGTTGAATGGTATCCTTTATAATGGTATCATTCTGTGCATATATCGATGCACAAGTAAATAATAAAACATATATTATTTTAATTGAAATTTTCATAAATAGTGATTTAAAAACGCCGCAAAAGTAGTAACTTTTCGGACTATTAATATAGTCCAGTTTTAAAATGATAGATAGTCCGGTCAATACGCTGTTTAAACAGCTAATTAATTTAGATAAATCTATATCACAACCTCTATATTTACAAGTCTCGAGACAAATTATAAATGCTATACAGCGCAACTATTTAACCAAAGGCACAATGCTGCCAGGAACCCGTGTATTAAGTCAATTATTAAAAGTTCATAGAAATACTGCAGTTGCTATCTACGAAGAGTTAGCCTCACAAGGTTGGGTTGAAATTATACCAAATAAAGGCACATTTGTTTTAGAACCAGAGCAAAAAACAGCAAAAATAAAAGCAACTTCTCAAAAAATAAATGAAGCATATATATATGCTAAAACAACAGGATTTCCTTTTCAAAAGTCATTTCATTTAGCATCAACTGTTCAGTTTACAAATGCTAAGTATACCATAAACGATGGTAAACCCGATTTACGCTTGCATCCTGTGCATCAATTTACAAGGTGGTACAGTGCTGCCATGAAACGAAAAACGTTAATAAATAAATGGAACAGACCAGACGAATTTTTCAATTCTTTATTCCAAACTCAACTATGCAATTACTTAAATGCAACTAGAGGTTTTCATATTAGTCCAAATAACCTAATAAATACACGTAGTACAGAAATGAGTTTATATGTAGTATCTCAACTCTTAATAAAACAAAACGATGTTGTATTAGTAGGACATTTAAGTAATTATGCATCTAATATGATTTTTCAACAAACAGGTGCAAGCATAAAAACAATTCCAGTAGACAAAAATGGTTTAAATATTGAATATATAAAAAAGCATTTTGTAAAACATAGCATTAGATGTGTGTATATATGCGCTCATAGAGATTATCCAACTGTTGTTACATTAAGTGCAGCACGCCGTTTAGAGTTACTACAATTAGCTAAAGAGTATGGATTTGCTATTATTGAAGATGATTATGATTATGATTTTCAATTTGACGGTTCAGCAATGTTACCAATGGCAAGTGCAGATGCAAACGGTATGGTTATTTATTTAGGAAAACTTGGGCAGTCCTTATTTCCAAGTTTTCAAACAGGATTTGTAGTAGCCCCAGAAAATCTGATCTCGGAAGCTAAGAATTATTTAGAATTACTAGATAAACAAGGCGATTTAATACAGGAACAAATGCTATCAGAATTAATTAATGAAGGTGAAATTTATCGCCTCATGAAAAAGAATATTATAATATATAAAAAAAGACGAGATGTTTTATGTGACCTTTTAACAAAATATTTTTCAGAAACCGCGCAATGGGAAATTCCTTCAGGTGGGTTAGCTATTTGGTTACAATTTCATCCTAAAATATCGTTACTAAAACTAGCTAAAGAAGCCGAAAAAAACGATTTACTGCTACCAAAAACAATTCTCTATCAAGACAAAAACACTTGTGCTATTCGTTTTGGTTTTGGACATTTAGATGAAGAAGAAATAGAACCTGTTATTAAAAAATTAAAAAGGGCTTATGATGAGGTAATTCTAAAATAAAAAAACCCGAACAAATGTTCGGGTTTTTTATTATTTATGCTTCTCCTGTAGGACCAAAATTCATTGGTATTGGAGGTTGTTCATAATCTTTAATTTCGCCATGACTTTTCTCAAACCTTTTTACATTTTCCGCAAGTGCTTTCGCTAAACGCTTGGCATGCTGAGGCGTTAAAATAATTCTTGATTTTACTTTAGCCTTTGGTTGCCCTGGCATTACACTAATAAAATCAACTATAAATTCTGAAACCGAATGATTAATAATTGCTAAGTTAGAATAAGTTCCTTCCGCAGTTTTATCATCTAATTCAATATTTAATTGCCCTTCTTTTGTAGGTTTTTGATCACTCATAACTATAAAATTGCGTCCATCTCATCTTTAGAGCCAACAATTATATTGTCATATGCTCTCATCCCTGTACCTGCTGGAATACGCTTACCAACAATTACATTTTCTTTCAATCCTTCCAAATCATCAACTTTTCCACTTACAGCAGCTTCATTCAACACTTTTGTAGTTTCTTGGAACGATGCTGCAGAAATAAATGATTTCGTTTGTAATGAAGCTCTTGTTATACCTTGCAAAATTTGTTCAGCTGTTGCTGGTTGAGCATCTCTTGCTTCAACCAAAGCCTTGTCATCTCTACGCAATACAGAATTTTCATCTCTTAATTGACGTGGTGAAACAATTTGACCAACTTTTAAACTGGTTGAATCTCCTGCACTTTCAATAACTTTCATTCCATAAACTTCATCATTTTCTTCAATAAAGTCGTTTTTATGAACCAATTGATTTTCTAAGAATAAGGTATCTCCAGAGTCAATAATTTTAACTTTACGCATCATTTGACGCACAACTACTTCAAAGTGCTTATCATTAATTTTCACCCCTTGTAAACGATATACTTCTTGAATTTCATTTACTAAATACTCTTGAACTTTTCCTGGTCCTTCAATATTTAATATATCATCAGGTGTAACTGCTCCTTCCGAAAGTGGCATACCTGCTTTAATATAATCGTTTTCCTGAACTAATATTTGGTTTGATAATTTGACTAAATATCTTTTTACGTCACCCAATTTAGATTCAACAACTATTTCACGATTACCACGTTTAATTTTCCCAAAAGAAACAACACCATCAATTTCAGAAACAACTGCAGGATTAGATGGATTACGTGCTTCGAATAACTCAGTTACACGAGGCAAACCACCTGTAATATCTCCAGATCTTCCTGATTTACGAGGTATTTTAACAATTACCATACCTGAAGCAATTTTATCACCATCTTCAACAATTAGGTGTGCACCTACTGGTAAATTGTATGATCTAATAGTTTCACCTTTTTTATCTTTCAATAATAAAGTTGGAATTGTTTTCTTATTTTTAGATTCGATAATTACTTTTTCTTGGAAACCAGTTTGTTCATCAATTTCAACAAGGAAGTTTATACCTCTTTCAATACTTTCGTATTGAATTGTACCAGAAAATTCAGAAACAATAACACCATTAAATGGATCCCATTTACAAATAATATCGCCTCTTTTCAATTTTTGACCATCAGCTACGTAAATATAAGATCCATAAGGAATATTATTTGTACTTAACGTTAACTTAGATTTTTCATCAACAATTTTTATTTCCGAAGTTCTAGAAATTACAATATCAGCATCATTTCCTTCATTGTCTTTTCCTTTTACAGTATGCAAATCTTCAATTGAAGCAATACCACCAAATTTCGTATCCAATGTATTTACTTCTGAAATGTTACCCGCAACCCCACCAACGTGGAACGTTCTTAATGTTAACTGTGTACCTGGCTCACCAATTGATTGTGCTGCCACAACGCCAACTGCTTCACCAATTTGTACCATTTTACGTGTTGAAAGACTATGTCCATAGCATTTAGAACAAATACCTTTTTTAGATTCACAAGTTAATGCTGAACGTACTTCAACACTTATAATTGCAGAATTTTCAATACGTTTTGACACCTCAGTTGAAATTTCTTCACCTGATTTTGTATAAACTTCTTCAGTAATTGGATCAATAATATCATGCAAAGAAACACGACCATCAATTCTTTCACTTAAAGTTTCAACAATCTCATTATTCTTTTTAAGCGCTTCAACATTTAATCCACGTAAAGTTCCACAGTCAAATTCGTTAATAATAACATCTTGTGAAACATCTACCAAACGACGTGTTAAGTAACCAGCATCGGCAGTTTTTAATGCCGTATCGGCTAAACCTTTACGAGCACCGTGTGTTGAAATAAAATACTCTAGAATTGATAAACCTTCTTTAAAGTTCGATAAAATTGGATTTTCAATAATTTCACCTCCACTTGAAGTAGATTTTTTAGGCTTTGCCATCAATCCACGCATACCTGTTAACTGGCGAATTTGCTCTTTAGAACCCCTTGCACCAGAATCTAACATCATAAATACAGAGTTAAATCCTTGTTGGTCTTCACGTAAACGTTTCATAGAAAGTTCAGTCAAACGGTTGTTTGTAGAACCCCAAATATCAATTACCTGATTGTAACGCTCCTTATTTGTAAGCATACCCATATTATAGTTAACCATAATATTTTCAACTTGAGCATTTGCCTCAGCAATCATTGTATGCTTTTCTGGTGGAATAATAATATCACCTAAACTAAATGATAAACCTCCCTGGAATGCAAAAGAGTATCCCATTGTTTTCATATCATCAAGGAACTTTCCAGTAGTAGGAACATCGGTTAATTTTAAAATTTGACCAATAATATCTCTCAATGACTTTTTATTCAATACTTCGTTTACATAACCAGCAGCTTCAGGAACAACTTCATTAAATAAAACTCTACCAACTGTTGTTTCAATAATTTGATTAACAAGTTCACCTTCTGCATTAAAATCTTTTGTTCTAACTTTAATAATTGCATTCAAGTCAACTGCTTTTTCATTGAAAGCTATTGTTACTTCTTCAGGAGAGTAGAATGTCAACCCTTCACCTTTTACAGGATATTCCGGAGTATTTCTTCTTTCTTTGGTCATATAATATAAACCAAGTACCATATCCTGAGATGGTACCGTAATTGGCGCACCATTTGCAGGGTTCAAAATATTATGAGAGGCCAACATTAATAACTGACACTCTAAAATAGCCTCAGGTCCTAATGGTAAATGTACAGCCATTTGATCACCATCGAAATCGGCGTTAAATGCAGTACATACCAATGGGTGTAACTGAATCGCTTTCCCTTCAATTAATTTTGGTTGAAAAGCCTGAATACCTAAACGGTGAAGTGTAGGTGCACGGTTTAATAATACAGGATGTCCTTTTAAAACATTCTCTAAAATATCCCATACTACCGGCTCTCTTTTATCAATAATTTTCTTTGCAGATTTTACTGTTTTTACAATACCTCTTTCAATTAATTTTCTAATTATAAATGGCTTGTACAATTCAGCTGCCATATCTTTTGGCAATCCACATTCTGATAATTTTAATTCTGGTCCAACAACAATTACCGAACGTGCAGAATAATCAACACGTTTTCCTAAAAGGTTTTGACGGAAACGCCCTTGTTTACCTTTTAATGAATCGGATAATGATTTTAACGGACGGTTAGATTCTGTTTTTACTGCTGAAGATTTACGTGTGTTGTCAAATAATGAATCAACTGATTCTTGTAACATCCGTTTTTCGTTACGTAAAATAACTTCAGGAGCTTTAATTTCAACCAAACGCTTTAAACGATTGTTACGAATAATTACTCTTCGGTATAAATCATTTAAATCTGAAGTTGCAAATCTACCACCATCTAATGGCACTAATGGACGCAATTCTGGTGGTGTCACCGGAATTACTTTCATTATCATCCATTCTGGACGGTTTTCTCTATTTTTATTAGCATCTCTAAATGCTTCAACAACATTTAATCTTTTTAATGCTTCAGTTTTACGTTGTTTAGATGTTTCTGTATTTGCTTTATGACGTAATTCATAAGACAATTCGTCTAAATCAATACGATTGAATAAGTCAATTAAACATTCAGCTCCCATTTTAGCAATAAATTTTGCTGGGTCTTTATCATCTAAATATTGATTTTCAACTGGAAATGATTCAAGAATATCTAAATATTCTTCTTCAGTTAAGAAGTCCATTTTTTGCAATGGTTCTCCGTCTGAATTTTTAGCACCTGCAGGTTGAATTACTACATAACGTTCGTAGTAAATAATCATATCTAACTTTTTAGAAGGTAAACCTAAAAGGTAACCCATTTTGTTAGGTAATGATTTAAAATACCAAATGTGTGCAACAGGAACAACTAAATTAATGTGTCCTACTCTGTCTCTACGTACTTTTTTCTCAGTAACTTCAACACCACAACGGTCACAAACAATTCCTTTATAACGAATTCTCTTGTATTTACCACAAGCACATTCAAAATCTTTTATAGGGCCGAAGATTCTTTCACAAAACAATCCATCTCTTTCAGGTTTGTGAGTTCGGTAATTAATAGTTTCTGGTTTTAATACTTCTCCGTTTGATTTCTCAAGAATTGCTTCTGGAGATGATAAACCAATTGAAATTTTATTAAACTTTTTTACAGTGTATTTATCGGTTTTTCTTGCCATAATAATGATGGATTCGAATTTTAAAAATGTAAAAATATATAACAGTTAGAAAGCATTGCTTTCTAACTGTCTAGTTGTTATTCCTCTAATCTAACGTCTAAGCCAAGCCCTCTAAGCTCATGCATTAATACGTTAAATGATTCTGGCAATCCTGGTTCTGGCATCGGGTCACCTTTTACAATAGCCTCATAAGTTTTAGCTCTACCTAAAACATCATCAGATTTTACTGTTAAGATTTCACGAAGTGTACTTGATGCTCCATAAGCTTCAAGTGCCCAAACCTCCATCTCACCAAAACGCTGACCTCCAAACTGAGCTTTACCACCCAATGGTTGTTGTGTAATTAATGAGTAAGGACCTATAGAACGTGCGTGCATTTTGTCATCAATCATATGACCTAATTTGATCATATAAATAACACCAACTGTTGCTGCTTGGTCAAAACGTTGTCCTGTTCCACCATCATATAAATAGGTATGTCCAAATTTAGGTACACCTGCTTCTTCAGTTATTTGGTTAATCTGATCAATAGTAGCTCCATCAAAAATTGGTGTAGCATATTTTCTATCCATTTTTTGACCAGCCCATCCAAGAACTGTTTCATAAATTTGACCAATGTTCATACGTGAAGGTACACCAAGTGGATTTAATACAATATCTACTGGAGTTCCGTCTTCTAAGAAAGGCATATCTTCTTGACGAACAATACGAGCAACAATACCTTTGTTACCGTGACGTCCTGCCATTTTATCACCAACTTTTAATTTACGTTTTTTAGCAATGTAAATTTTAGCTAATTTTAAAATTCCTGCTGGTAACTCATCCCCTACTGAAACAGTAAATTTTTCACGACGTAAAGACCCTTGTAAATCATTTACTTTGATTTTATAGTTGTGAATTAATTCCGTTACAAGTCCATTTATATGGTCATCAGTTGTCCAAGTTCCTTTAGTTAAATAACTGTAATTTGGAACTGAGTTTAACATTTTTAATGTAAACTTCTTACCTTTTTGAAGTATTTCCTCACCCAAATCATTCATAACTCCCTGAGAAGTTTTTCCACTAACTAAGGTAAATAATTTATCAATAAGAACAGTTTGTAAGTCCTCTAGCAGAGCAGTATATTTACTTTCTAAATTGGTAATACTAATTTTATCTTGGGTGCGCTTAACTTTATCTTTAACTGCACGTTCAAATAATTTTTTATCAATTACCACACCTCTTAATGAAGGTGAAGCTTTTAATGATGCATCTTTTACGTCACCTGCTTTATCACCAAAAATAGCTCTTAGTAATTTTTCTTCAGGAGTTGGGTCAGATTCACCTTTTGGTGTGATTTTACCAATTAAAATATCACCAGGTTTTACTTCAGCACCAATACGAATCATTCCGTTTTCATCCAAATCTTTTGTAGCTTCTTCTGAAACGTTTGGAATATCGTTGGTTAATTCTTCAGCACCTAATTTAGTATCTCTAACATCCATTGAATATTCATCAATATGGATAGAAGTGAAAATATCTTCTTTTACAACTTTTTCAGAAATTACAATTGCATCCTCAAAGTTATACCCTTTCCAAGGCATAAATGCTACTTTCATATTTCTACCTAAAGCTAATTCTCCCTGTTGGGTTGCATAACCTTCACAAAGAACTTGACCTTCTTCAACTCTATCTCCTTTTTTAACAATCGGTTTTAAGTTAATAGATGTTCCTTGGTTTGTTTTTCTAAATTTAATTAAGTTGTAAGTTTTGGAATCTCCATCAAAACTAACCATACGCTCTTCATCTGTCTTATCGTATTTAATTTCAATAGTATTTGCATCAACATATTCTACAACTCCAGCGCCTTCAGCATTCATTAAGATACGAGAATCTTTTGCTACTCTACGCTCTAATCCAGTTCCTACAATTGGTGCTTCAGGTTGTAATAATGGTACAGCCTGACGCATCATGTTCGATCCCATCAATGCACGGTTTGCATCATCATGCTCTAAGAATGGAATTAACGATGCAGAAATAGAAGCAATTTGATTAGGAGCTACATCCATAAAATTAACCTTTATTGGGTCAACTACAGGATAATCCGCTTCTTCACGAACAATTACTTTATCAGCTACAAATCTACCTTCATCTGTTAATGGAAGATTTGATTGTGCAAATTTCATTCCTTCTTCTTCTTCAGCACTTAAATATCTTGGCTCATCAGTAATATTTACATTACCATTAATAACTTCTCTATAAGGAGTCTCAATAAATCCTAAGTTATTCACTTTTGCAAATACAGCCAAAGATGAAATTAAACCAATGTTTGGTCCCTCAGGAGTTTCAATTGGGCATAAACGACCATAATGTGTATAGTGAACGTCACGCACCTCAAATCCAGCTCTTTCTCTAGATAAACCTCCAGGTCCTAGTGCTGATAATCTCCTTTTATGTGTAATCTCAGCCAAAGGATTGGTTTGATCCATAAATTGAGATAACTGGTTGGTTCCAAAGAATGAGTTGATTACAGATGATAATGTTTTAGCATTGATCAAATCAATTGGTGTAAACACCTCATTATCACGCACATTCATACGCTCACGAATGGTACGAGCCATACGTGATAAACCAACACCAAACTGACTTGCTAATTGCTCACCTACTGTTCTAACACGACGGTTAGACAAGTGGTCAATATCATCAACTTCAGCCTTAGAATTTACTAATTTTATCAAGTTTTTGATAATCGTAATAATATCTTCTTTCGTTAAAACTTTCGCATCTATACTAGTGTCTAAGCCTAACTTTTTATTCATTCTGTAACGTCCAACTTCACCTAAATTGTAACGTTGTTCTGAGAAGAATAATTTATCAATAATTCCTTTGGCAGTTTCGAAATCTGGTGGTTCAGCGTTACGTAACTGTCTGTAAATATGCTCAACAGCCTCTTTTTCAGAGTTTGTTGGATCTTTTTGCAAGGTATTATGAATAATTGCATAATCGGCCATTTCATTATCTTCTTTATGAAGTAAAATGGTTTTTGCCCCTGATTCTACAATTTCCTCTATTTGTTCTTTTTCTAAAATGGTATCTCTATCTAATACAATTTCATTTCTTTCAATAGAAACAACCTCGCCTGTATCTTCATCAACAAAGTCTTCAAACCATGTTTTTAAAACACGCGCAGCTAATTTTCTACCAATATACTTTTTAAGTCCACTTTTTGAAACTTTAATTTCTTCGGCAAGATCAAAAATCTCTAAAATATCTTTATCTCTTTCGTAACCAATTGCTCTAAACAATGTAGTTACAGGTAATTTTTTCTTTCTATCAATGTAAGCATACATTACTTGATTGATATCCGTTGCAAATTCTATCCAAGATCCTTTAAAAGGAATTACTCTTGCAGAATATAATTTAGTTCCGTTCGCGTGGAACGATTGGCCAAAGAATACTCCAGGAGAACGATGTAACTGAGAAACTACAACTCTTTCAGCACCATTTATAACAAAGGTACCACTATGAGTCATATAAGGAATTGTTCCTAAATAAACATCTTGAACAATTGTCTCAAAATCTTCGTGTTCAGGATCTGTACAATATAGTTTTAAACGTGCTTTTAAGGGAACGCAATAGGTTAAACCTCTTTCAATACATTCTTGAATAGAATATCTTGGAGGATCTACAAAGTAGTCAATAAACTCTAACACAAATTGGTTACGAGTATCTGTAATTGGAAAGTTGTCAAGGAAGGTTTTATATAATCCTTCGGTACTTCGTTCGTCAGCTTTTGTTTTAAGTTGGAAAAAATCTTGAAAAGATTTTACTTGAATATCTAAAAAATCTGGATATTCAGTTACCAATTTAGCTGATGCAAAGTTTATTCTTTCTGTGAAATTTTTTGGTGCCAATGGACAAAACTTTAGGTTAAAAAAACTATTAAAATATAAAGAACGAATATATACGCAAAAATGGTTTAGGTCTTGGGGAGTCCCCAGACCTAAACCTTAAATTGTTTTAGCTGTTGAAAGCTTACTTAAGCTCAACCTCAGCTCCCGCTTCTTCTAATGCTGCTTTTAAAGCTTCAGCTTCGTCTTTTGTTACACCTTCTTTTACTGGTGCTGGTGCGCTATCTACTACACCTTTAGCCTCTTTTAATCCTAAACCAGTTAATTCTTTAACTAATTTAACAACTGCTAATTTAGATTGTCCTGCTGCTTTTAAAATTACGTCGAATTCAGTTTGCTCTTCAACTGCTGCTTCTGCACCACCTGCTGCTGGACCTGCTACTGCTACTGCTGCTGCTGGTTCAATACCATATTCGTCTTTTAAAATATTAGCTAACTCGTTTACTTCTTTAACTGTTAAGTTAACAAGTTTTTCTGCGAAATCTTTTAAATCTGCCATTTCTCTTTGTTTAATTTTTATTATTTAGTTTATTAGTGCGCTTATTATTTCTCTGATAATGTTGTAAGAATTCCTGACAATTTATTACCTCCAGATTGTAATGCTGAAATAACATTCTTAGCTGGTGATTGTAAAATTGTAATAATATCTCCAATAAGCTCTTCTTTAGATTTGATATTTACTAAAGCATCTAATTGGTCATCCCCAACATAAATTGCTTCTTCAATATACGCTCCTTTTAATAAAGGCTTTTTAGATTTTTTACGAAATTCTTTAATTAATTTTGCTGGAGCATTTCCAGTTTCAGATATCATTAAGGAAGTATTTCCTTTTAATATTTCTGGTAATTCTCCAAAATCTTTATCAGATTTTGCCATTGCTTTTTCAAGCAATGAATTTTTAACAACTGCTAGTTTTATATTTGCTTTAAAACAAGCTCTACGTAAATTAGAGGTCTCTAAAGCATTTAATCCTGATATATCTGCTAAATAGATAATGTTTCCTTCAGTTAACTTTGTTGTTAAAGCTTCTATTACTTGTGATTTTTCTTCTCTCGTCATAATTACTAAGTTTTAACTGTATTAAACTGTTTTAGAATCAATACCCACTCCAGGACTCATAGTACTAGACATGTATATACTCTTAATATAGGTTCCTTTTGCAGCGGTTGGTTTTAATTTAACCAAAGTTTGAATTAGTTCATGTGCATTGTCTATAATTTTATCTACATCAAATGATGCTTTTCCAATTCCAGCGTGTACAATTCCTGTTTTATCAACTTTAAAGTCAATTTTACCAGCTTTTACCTCAGCAACAGCTTTTGCAACATCCATAGTTACTGTACCTGTTTTTGGGTTAGGCATTAAACCTCTTGGTCCTAAAATACGACCTAAAGGACCTAATTTTCCCATAACACTTGGCATAGTAATAATAACGTCAACATCTGTCCATCCTTCTTTAATTTTTTGAAGGTACTCATCTAATCCAACATAATCAGCACCCGCTTCTGTAGCTTCGGCTTCTTTATCTGGAGTTACTAATGCTAATACTTTAACATCTTTACCAGTTCCGTGAGGTAATGTTACTACCCCTCTAACCATTTGATTTGCTTTACGAGGATCTACTCCTAATCTAACAGCTAAATCAATAGATGCATCAAAATTTACGCTAGTAATTTCTTTTACTAAAGCAGAAGCATCCTTTAAAGAATAAGCTTGATTTTTATCAACCTTTGCATATGCTTCTTTTTGCTTTTTTGTTAATTTTGCCATTTTAATAACTGTTTATTTTTTAATTGGAGCTTCTCCTTTTACTTTGATTCCCATTGAACGAGCTGTACCTGCTATCATTAATGTAGCAGATTCAATAGTAAATGCATTTAAATCTACCATTTTATCTTCAGCAATCGTTTTCAACTGAGCCCAAGTAACTGTAGCTACTTTTTTACGGTTAGGTTCTGCTGAACCACTTTTTAGTTTAGCTGCTTCTAATAATTGAACAGCAGCTGGTGGAGTTTTTACAACAAACTCGAAAGATTTATCCTTGTATACAGTAATTGCAACAGGTAAAATTTTTCCTTGTTTATCTTGAGTTCTCGCATTAAATTGCTTACAGAACTCCATAATGTTAACCCCGGCAGCTCCTAAAGCAGGTCCAACTGGTGGTGACGGGTTCGCCGCTCCTCCCTTTACTTGTAATTTTACTACTTTACTAATTTCTTTTGCCATCTTTTAATCTTAAATTAGATATTACATATTTATGGAAGCAAAATGTAATACCATATTATTGTAACAATTATGAAATTTTTTCAACTTGCATATAGCTTAGTTCTAATGGAGTTTTTCTTCCAAAAATTTTCACCATTACTTCAAGCTTCCGTTTTTCTTCGTTTATTTTCTCTATAGTACCATCAAAACCATTAAATGGTCCATCAATTACTTTTACAGTTTCTCCTATAATATAAGGTATGGCTACGTTATCATTTTGAACTGATAATTCATCAACCTTACCAAGCATTCTGTTTATTTCAGATTTTCTCATAGGTACAGGATCTCCTCCTTTAATTTCACCTAAAAATCCAATTACACCAGTTATTGATTTTATAATATGTGGTAATTCACCACTTAGGTTTGCTTCAATCATTACGTACCCTGGAAAATAAACACGTTCTTTGTTTATTTTTTTCCCATTACGCACTTGAATAACTTTTTCCGTAGGCACAAGAACTCTTTCAACATAATCAGTCATACCTAGACGAGCAATTTCATTTTCAATATAAGTTTTCACTTTATTCTCTTGCCCACCAATAGCTCTTACAACGTACCACTTTTTTACAGAATCAGCCATAAACTCTATTTAAAATAATTTAAAATACTCAGTTAAACCTGCTTGGAAAAACTTATCTACTGCAAATACTGCTAATGCAAATATTACAGTAAATATAGCTACAACAACTGTTGATTTTTGAGCTTCTTCCCAAGAAATCCAAGACACTTTATTGCGTAACTCCTCAAATGAGTCTTTTATATAGTTAACTAAATTCATTTTTTTAAATTTTGAAGGTGTGAAAAATTTCTTTGATTTGGTATCAAAGTTAATTTTTATATCACGCTATTTATATTTTGCACGGGTGGAGAGACTCGAACTCCCGACACCTGGTTTTGGAGACCAGTGCTCTACCAACTGAGCTACACCCGTAAATATAAGGTGCTCCTCTAATAAGAAGCACCTATATTATAACTTTAAGGTGTATTTAATTAGTCTAACATTTCTGTTACCTGACCTGCACCTACTGTTCTACCACCTTCACGGATTGCAAAACGTAAACCAACGTTTAATGCAATTGCTTGATGTAGTTCAACATTTATTGTTAAGTTATCACCTGGCATAACCATTTCAACTCCATCAGGTAACATAATTGTTCCTGTTACGTCAGTTGTACGAACGTAAAACTGTGGACGGTAGTTATTATGGAATGGTGTGTGACGACCACCTTCTTCTTTTTTAAGGATATAAACCTCAGCTTTAAATTTAGCGTGTGGAGTTACTGATTTTGGCTTACAAATTACCATACCTCTTTTGATATCTTCTTTTGCAATACCTCTTAATAAGATCCCTACGTTATCTCCAGCTTCACCTCTATCTAATATTTTACGGAACATTTCAACTCCTGTTACTGTAGAAGTTAATTTTTCAGCACCCATACCGATAATTTCAACAGCATCACCAGTGTTAGCAACACCTGTTTCAATACGACCAGTTGCAACTGTACCACGACCTGTAATTGAGAATACATCTTCAATAGGCATTAAGAATGGTTTATCAACATCACGAGTTGGTAATTCAATCCATGTATCAACAGCATCCATTAATTCAAGAATTTTTTCTTCCCATTTCAATTCTCCATTTAAACCACCTAAAGCAGAACCAAGAATAACTGGAGTGTTATCACCATCATAGTCATAGAATGATAATAAATCTCTAATTTCCATTTCTACTAATTCTAATAGTTCTTCATCATCAACCATATCCACTTTATTCATGAATACAACTAATCTAGGAATACC
>BS_KBA_SWE02_21mDRAFT_10000336_pt1 | contig 17250 bp, 22 predicted proteins | sample BalSeasSWE02_21m_FD_9196 | JGI IMG/M metagenome (IMG submission 9196)
ACCGCCAGGTTACAACTGCTGTTGCTGATGGAACAATTGCCGCATTAAGTGCAGCAGAATATATAAACGATCTCAAAAAGGAACTTAGTGAACAAGAGCTTGTTCACTGAGTAAACAAATTTGAATGGATCAAAATAAAAATCATTGGTATGATGGCTGGTTTTATGATAAGCTTATTGCTCCAAATCAGGATCGCATCTTCAACGAAATAAAAAATGTTATTGAACCAAACAGTAGCGTAATAGATGTTGGTTGCGGCACCGGAAGATTTTCATTTACAATAGCAGATAAAGCAAATAAAGTTGTTGGTATTGATTTATCAAGCAAGAATATAACAACTGCAAATCAAACACTTCAAAAAAATCCAAATAATAAAATTTCATTTCTTCATACAAATCTTGCAAATCTAATTTCACAAAATCATCATTTTAATTATGCTGTGATGACCTATGTAATTCACGAAGTTAATCCAGAAGATAGAATTACTTTGTTTAATGAGATGGCACAAATTGCCAGATAAAATTATTATCGGTGATTATCTGGTTCCTGTTAACAAGGGATTTTGGAATGTATTAAATGAAGTTGTAGAGTTTTTAGCAGGGAAGGAGCATTATGGTAACTTTAAACATTTTCTTGCAAATAATGGTTTAGCCGGATTAGTTGATAATGCAGGTTTAAAGATAATTTCTGAAATTAAAAACAAACCAGCAACCAGCCAACTTTTAGTTTTAACTAAATAAAGAACCGTCAGCTAATTTATCAAATTTTTATCCTCCAAATGTAATTTCGTGCTAATCTTCATTAAAGAACACTTTTCCAATTACTTTTATTGGAAGCAGTATTAATTACCCTTTATTGATTGTTGAAATCCTTGGAAGATTGGGCACTTTAGTGTTAAATTTGCCCACACTTTTTTGAATATTTTACACAGGATTAAGAATGTTAACAAAACAGAAGAAGCTTTCAAGAAAAGAGATTAAAGAAGATAAACTTGTAGTATTTTACTATAAATCATTGTCTTTTTTTGAAGAAAATAAAAATAAAATTTTTACTTATCTGGGCGCAATTACATTAGTTGTTATTGCAGTAATTCTTTTTATGAATTACAGAACCGGACAAAATGAAGAAGCTGCAGGCCACTTATCTAAAGTAATGGATATGTATGATATAGGTGATTTCCTTGGAGCAATCGAAGGTAAAAAAGATGTAAAGGTATTGGGATTAAAAGAAATTGTTACCCAATACGGCAGCACAGAAAACGGTGAAATTGCAAAAATTTATCTTGCAAACAGTTATGCCAATCTTGGTAAATCTGATGAAGCTCTAAAGTATTATGAAGATTATAGTGGCGGAATTGATATTTATACAGCCGCTTCCTTAGGCGGTCAGGCTGGCTATTATGCCGCAAAAAATGAATATGAAAAAGCTGCTGATCTTTATATGAAAGCCTCCAAAGTATCAAAGACTAATGTGATGAATTCGGATTATATTTTTCAAGCTGCTGTAAATTATTTTGATTCAGGTGATAAGGATCAGGCTAAAAATCTTCTTCAGACTATTAAAGATGAGTATAAAACTTCCGCAGTTTACTCTCAGGTTGATAGATATCTCTCTCAACTAAATTAGGTGATTTTGATAGATTTTATATAAAAACCGTGAAGAAATTCACGGTTTTTTGTTAATAATCATAAAAAACCGGTTCTTGACATTACAGACTTCTATCTCTATTTTTTTCAAGTCATTTATTAACAATTATTTTAGAGCATTATGGCAGACACTTCAGATTTTAGAAATGGTCTTATTATCAGATATAAAAACGATCCTTTTGTAATTACGGAATTTCAGCACGTTAAGCCTGGCAAAGGCGGTGCTTTCGTTCGCAGTACTTTGAAAAATCTTAAAACAGGTAAAGTATTAGATAACACTTTCAGATCAGGTGAGTCTATAGAAATTATCAGAGTAGAACGTAAAAAATTTCAATACCTTTTTCGTGAAAATGAATTTCTTGTCCTTATGGATAATGAAACATTCGAGCAAATAAATGTTTCTGTTATTTTATTTGGTGATGGTGTTGATTATCTAAAAGGAAGCGAAGAAATTGAAATACTGTTTAATGGTGATGATATAATTACTGTTGAGCCCCCCATTTTTGCTTATCTAAAAGTTTCAGAAACTGAGCCGGGATTTAGAGGAAACACAGCAACAAACGCCTTTAAACCCGCAAAGTTAGAATCTGGTGCAGTGGTTAACGTTCCATTATTTGTAAATGTAGATGATATGCTTAAGGTAGATACACGAACCGGGGAATATGTTGAACGAGTAAAATCCTAAATAAAGGTAAAACAAATGGATCTAAATCTTATAAAAAAACTCATAAAAATTCTTGAATCAAGTGATGTAACTGATCTTGAAATTGAAGAGAATGGTACAAGAGTTAAACTTGCAAAGAAAGTCCGTATTACTCAGGCTATTTCTTATGCACAGGCTCCAATTGCAGCACCTGTGAATCAACAGACTTCAGTATCATTGTCAAAAACTGAAGATAAAAAATCTGCTGATGAGAATACTGGATTACATGAAATTAAATCTCCGATCGTTGGTACATTTTACAGAGCCCCTGCTCCTGACGCTGACTCTTATGTTCAGATAGGAGATGTGGTTTCTACTGGATCAGTTTTGTGTATTGTTGAAGCAATGAAGCTAATGAATGAAATTGAATCTGATGTTAGCGGTAAAATTGTTAAGGTATTGGTAGAAAGCGGCAAACCGGTTGAGTACAATCAACCGTTATTCTTAGTCCAGATAAGTTAATTCAACAGAAATTGAGACATTGTGTTTAACAAAATTTTAATCGCTAATCGTGGTGAAATTGCTTTAAGAATTATCAGAACCTGCAAAGAGCTCGGTATTAAAACAGTTGCTGTTTTTTCTGAAGTTGATCGCGAATCTTTACATGTAACCTTTGCTGATGAAGCAGTATGCATAGGACCCGCCTTAGGTAAAGAAAGTTATCTAAAAATTCCATCAATTATTTCGGCAGCACAAATTACAGGTGCTGATGCTATCCATCCCGGTTATGGATTTCTTGCGGAGAATGCTGATTTTTCTGAAATCTGTAAAGAATCTGATATAACATTTATCGGACCTTCTCCAGAAATGATAAGAGCAATGGGTGATAAATCTTTTGCAAAAGATACGATGAGAAAAAATGGAGTTCCCGTTATTCCTGGGAGTGATGGTGTTGTAACAGATATAAGTGAAGGTATAAAAATTGCCCATGAGGTTGGATTTCCTGTAATTGTTAAAGCATCTGCCGGTGGTGGTGGAAAGGGAATGCGAATTGTTTGGGAAGAAAAAGATTTTGAGAAAGCTCTGCAAAGTGCTCAAACAGAAGCTGGAGCTGCCTTTGGTAATGCTGATGTTTACATTGAAAAATATTTAGAGAATCCACGCCACATTGAATTCCAAATTATGGGGGATAGTTTTGGAAATGTATTTCATTACGGTGAACGTGACTGTTCAGTACAAAGAAGACATCAAAAATTAATTGAGGAATCACCATCACCTGCTCTTGATGAAGGACTAAGAACTAAAATGGGCGATGCCGCTGTGCTTGGCGCAAAATCAGTAAATTACCTTGGAGCCGGTACGATAGAATTCTTGTTGGATAAGCATAAGAATTTTTACTTTATGGAAATGAATACAAGAATTCAGGTTGAACATCCCGTTACAGAAACTGTTTACAGTGTTGATTTGGTACGACAGCAGATTTTAGTGTCGGCTGGTAAAAAAATTGATGTATCACCACAAGGACCATTTGGACACAGTATTGAATTCCGAATTAATGCGGAAGATCCTGATCATGATTTTAGACCTTCACCGGGAAAAATCACTTCACTAAATTTTCCAGGCGGATTTGGAGTTAGAGTTGATTCACATATTTATCAATCATACACAATTCCTCCTTATTATGATTCTTTAGTTGCAAAGCTAATTGTTTGGGGCAGAACAAGAGAAAAAGCTTTAGCAAGAGGTAAACGAGCGCTTGAAGAATTTGTTGTTGAAGGAATTAAAACAACAATACCTTTTCATTTAAAAGTTCTTCAGGATCCTCGTTTTATAAGCGGTCACTTTGATACCGGATTTATTGACAAATTTAATGCAGATAATTAATTCTAAAACAGATAAATTTTAAGAGGATAAGATGAGTATTCCAAATAATCTAAAATATACAAAGGAACATGAGTGGGTTCTTGTTGAAGGAAATATAGGCACAATTGGTGTAACCGATTATGCACAAGGTGAATTGGGCGATGTTGTTTACGTAGATATCGATCCATCTATAAGTGAAATTAAAAAAGGTGAATCAATCGGAACGATTGAGGCAGTTAAAACTGTAAGCGATATTTTTGCACCTTACACAGGAAAAGTTGTTGAGATAAATGAAGCATTAAAAGACAGCCCTGAAGATGTAAACTCTGATCCTTACGGAAAAGGCTGGATGATTAAAATTGAAGTTAGTGATGCTGCAGAACTTAATGATTTACTTGATGCATCTGCTTATCAGGCTTTAATCGGTCAATAATTATTTTCTTTGAAAACTTTAAAAACAAAATTCGGTTAACCGGGTTTTGTTTTTTTATTTTTAAACGATAGAGACTTGATGAAACAAAAAGAAAAAATACTAATAATAGATTTTGGTTCTCAGTTTACTCAGCTTATCACAAGAAGGGTAAGGGAAGCCAATGTTTTCTCTGAAATCCATTCCCACAAAATTACTTTTGACGAAATAAAAGAATTCGATCCAACAGGAATTATTCTTTCCGGTGGCCCAATGAGTGTGTATGATACTGATGCTCCTGATCTGGATGAGCGAATATTAAAAATAAATGTTCCTGTTCTTGGTATTTGCTATGGTCTTCAACTAATCTGTATAAAACTTGGCGGCAAAGTTGAACCAGCAAAGGATAGAGAATACGGCAAAGCTATTCTAAATGTGGTTGAAACTTCTCCTTTATTTCGTGATGTGAATCCAGAATCAAAAGTGTGGATGAGCCATGGTGACTATCTTACTATACTACCTAAAGGATTTGATATAATTGCAAAATCAGATCACTCCCCAATCGGTGCTGTGGCAAATGAATCTGAAAGAATATATGGAGTACAGTTTCATCCGGAGGTCGCCCATACTGATGAAGGAAAGAAAATAATTCATAACTTTTTATTTGATATTTGTAAATGTTCAGGTAATTGGACTCCGCATAATTTTATTGAAAACAGTATTGCTGAAATAAAAGAAAAAGTTGGTAATGCAAAAGTCATTTGTGCGTTAAGCGGCGGTGTTGATTCTACTGTTGCGGCAGTGCTAGTTAAACAGGGTATTGGTGATAATTTAATTTGTCATTCACATCGATACAGGCCTGATGCGTAAAAATGAAAGTTATGAAATAAGTAAAATATTTAATGAAAAACTAAATCTAAAACACATCCACATAGATGCTTCAAAAAAATTCATAAGTAAATTAAAAGGTATTTCTGACCCGGAACAAAAAAGAAAAATTATTGGCAACACTTTTATTGAAGTGTTTGAAGAAGAAGCTAAAAAAATAGATGGTGCTGTGTTTCTTGTTCAGGGAACATTATATCCTGATGTGATTGAATCTGTATCCGTTAAAGGTGCTTCGGTTACAATTAAAACACATCATAATGTTGGCGGTTTACCCGATAAGATGAATCTTAAATTGATTGAACCATTCCGTTCTTTGTTTAAAGATGAAGTGAGAAATGTTGGCAGGGAATTAAACATTCCTGAAGAGTTTATTGAAAGACATCCTTTTCCCGGTCCGGGATTAGCTGTAAGAATTCTTGGTTCTGTTGATGAAGAAAAACTTGATATTTTAAAAGAAGCAGATGATATTTACATAAGTGCAATTAAAAAAGCTGGAATTTATAATGAAATCTGGCAAGCATTTGCAGTGCTTCTGCCGGTTCAATCTGTTGGAGTTATGGGCGATGCAAGAACTTACGAGTTTGTTCTTGCCCTGCGTGCTGTAACTTCTGTAGATGGAATGACAGCAGATTGGTATAATTTTGAACACGATTTTTTGTCTGATATTTCAAGTAAAATTATTAATAAAGTTCGTGGTATTAACAGAGTAGTTTATGATATTAGTTCTAAACCTCCTGCAACTATTGAATGGGAATAAGTGGACGAAGAGAGAATAAAATTTAAACTCAAACTTGCTTCAGCTTTTATTTCTGAAGGAAAGAATCTTCATGCTGTTCAAATATATAAGAATTTAATTGAAGAAACAGGAAAAGAAGAAATTTACTTTCAACTTGCAGAGTTGTATGAGGATATGGGGTTTATTGATTCAGGTAAAAACATTTTATCGGATCTCGTAGGATTAAAAAGCGATAGTAATGAGGTGACTTTATACTTTGGGCAGTATCTTCTAAGGAATTCCAGATGGATAGAAGCAATTGAAGTGTTGAGTGGTATTGTAGATTCAACACCTGCAGCATTATTCTTAATTGCATATTCTTATATGATGCTTAATGAGTTTGAACTTGCTAAAGAATACTTTTCAAATTTTATAATTTCCGATGAAAAAAATGAACTTAAACAGGAAGCTAATCTTTATCTTGCAAAGGTAGAATATGAGTTACACAATTATAATTCGGCTTTAAATTATGCAACAAACGCTCAATATCTTTATTCAGATTTTTGGGAATTGAATTTGATACTTGCAAAAGTTTATTACAGTCTCGATATGTTTACACACGCGGTTAATCCAATACAAAAAGCTCTTAAGCTAAATTCCAAAGATGCCTCTGTGCAAGAGTTTGCTGGAAAAATATTTTATCAATTGCAGGATTTTAAAAAGGCAGAAAAGTTTTTTTCAGAATTTATTGAATTGAGTTCTGAAGTTTCTGCAGAAATTTATACTTTATTAGCTAAATCTTTTGTAAAGCAGAGAAAAATTGATGAAGCCAATTATTCTTTGAACTGGCATTGCAGACTGACCCTGCTTATCAACCCGCAATAGCTGGTAAAGGTAATCTTAATAAATAATACACGCATATGAAAAATATTCTTATCATTTTTATCGTTGCCGTTTCAGTTCTGTATCCTCAAAACATTACTGTGGATAATAATAAGGATTTTGAAAAAGCGCTTAGCTTTTATAACTCTAAAAAGTATGATGATGCATTAAACCTTTTTAAAAAAATTGCAAGTAGAACAGAAAAAAATACAAAAAATACTGCGTCTGCTTTTTTTGTAACAAAGATTTTAGTCGAACAAAAAAAATATTCTGAGGCTGAAAAATTAAGTATTGATTTTCTATCCAAATATCCTCAAAGCAAATATGCTGATGAGATTAAAAATCTTTTAATAAAAACTTATGTTGATAAGGAAGATTATCTTCGTGCTTTTGAATCCTGTCTTACTTTTATTGAGTCATCCAATTCAATTGTTTTCAAGAATGAGACAAAGTATACTACTGAAAAAATTGCTTACGGAAATCTGAGGAGTTCAGAAATTGAACACTATATTAGTATTGATAAATATGCATCACTTAAGCCATTCTTACTTCTATTAACAGGCAAATTATATTTAGCTGAAGGTGAAAACTCTGATGCTATTAAAAAATTTGATGAGATAACGTCAGTGCATATTACTTCGGATGAATATGTTGAAGCACTTAATCTTAAGAAAACCCAAAGTGTTACACAAACTAATACCGGTTATCCGATCGTTGGCATTCTGCTGTCTTTAACTGATGAAAATGAAAGAGTAATTGAATCGGCTAAAGAAATTTTAGAAGGGATTAAATTCGCTTTTCATGAGTACAACTCCGAGCATAGTGAAAAAGTTGGAATTATAGTCAGTGATATTCAGAGAGATAAAACGAAAATATCTGAGGCAACAAATAATTTTATTGAAAATAGTGACGTTCGCTGCATAATAGGCCCTGTTTTTAGTGATGATGTTAGAGATGCTCTTAATGAGATAGATCGTTCAAATATCATTCTTATCTCACCAACAGCTACTGATGATGATTTAATTTCTCTAAGTGAAAACTTTTATCAGGCAAATCCATCTTTAACTGCTCGTGGAAAAATATTTGCACAATACTTGTACTATGTTGAAAATAAGAGAAATGTTGCTGTGTTAAACTCAATTGAGGGCTATTCACCGTTACTTGCAGCAAGTTTTAGTCAGGAATTTGAACGATTAGGTGGAAAAATTGCAGCTAAAGAAACTTATAAAAATAAAAATTTTTCACTCACTGAGCAGATGACACGAATATCTTCAGTATCAAATTCCTTAGAAGGTATTTATGCACCGATATCAGATGGAAGTGATGCGAATGCAATATTATCTCAGATGGTTCAGAGTGGTTTAAATCTTGAAATTTATGGCAATCAGGATTGGTTTCTTGGAAAAGGGTTTGAATCATCACCCGAACTTAGTAATAATTTAACTTTTGATTCAGATTATTTTATAGATTTTAATGACGCAGCTTTTAAACAATTTTCAACGTCATTTAAAAAAACTGCCGGAATGGAAATTAATAGAAATATACTCTATGGTTATGACACAGCAAAATATATATTAACCGTAATTAGAAATATCGATCCAACAAGAAAAAATATTAAGTATAAAATAGAATCGGGAATTAACGTAACAGGATTTCATAACAACATCTCATTTGATTTAGACCGAACAAATAAATTTATAAATATTGTGCGTTTTAACAATGGAGTTTTTGAATTAGTTGATAAATTCCGTGCAGGTAAATAGTAGAAAGGGGAGAAATGTCTAAAGTAAAAGATCTTCCTATAGATGACAGACCACGCGAAAAACTATTATTACGCGGTCCTCAAAATTTAACTGATGCCGAATTGATTGCTATTCTTTTACGAACCGGAACTAAGGGGAAATCTGTTATTACTATGGCGCAGGATATTATTACAAAAGAAAGCAATCTTGCACAGCTTGCTTCAAAATCATCAGCAGATCTTATAAAATTTTCAGGAATTGGTAAAGATAAAGCCGCAACTTTATTAGCAGCTTTTGAAATTAGCAGAAGAATACTATCTCAGACAAAATGGTTTTCCCCCCAAAAAATAACCTCACCCGCAGATATTGCTGAAATATTTATTCCTCTGTTACGTGATGAATTAAAGGAACAATTTATAGTTGTATGCCTAAGTTCTGCAAACAAAATAATTAGGTATGAAAAAATCTCATTGGGTAACCTTAACTCAAGTGTAGTCCATCCTCGTGAAATATTTAAAACCGCCATTGAAAATAACTCGGCAAGCATAATTCTAATCCATAATCATCCCAGCGAAAATCCGGAGCCGAGTAATGAGGATATAGCAATAACCAGAAAGATTGTAGAAGCTGGAAAAATGATGGATATTCCGGTTTTTGATCATATAATTGTTGCAGGTAGCTCATACACTAGTTTTGTGGAAAAAAGGTTGATTTAGCATTATCTTGGAGGTGCAGGTTTTTCTCATCCAAAAGATGTAGTTCCTTTTTCATCCCTTTGCTTGATTGAATTATTTAGTCAGTTTAGATAAGTTATACCATAAAGTAATCCAATAAGTTCAAAAAATATTATTTAGATTTTGTTTAGGTGAATTTTCTGACGAAAAAGGACATAAATGTTAAAAAAAAAAGTTTCTTTAAATCATTTTTTTTTATAAATTGCATTAGGGTAATACTTGTTTTGGTACAAAAAGACTATTTTTCTAAAATTTAATCACTAACCATAATACTCGGAGGTATCGAATGAACATAACTAAATCATTGAGAACTGCCGTATTGTTCGGCGGTATTGCACTTACTACTGCCTTCTTTAGCGGATGCGGCGGATTGAGTGATGCTCAAATAAAGGAATTGAGCGATCTTAAGACTCTCACAGCATCTCTTGAAGCAGAAGCTAATTCTTTAAGAGATGAAAGAGCTAAACTAGAAGCTCAGATGGAAGAAACAAACAGAAAACTTGCGGAATGTGAAAAGCAGAAAGAAGAAGCAAGAGCCAACTTAGAAAAACTACCTAAGTAGTAAATTAATTAATTGATTTTTAAAATTATTCAGAGGAAATAAATAATGAATCTTAAAGTAAAGTTATTAGGCATAGTTTCCTTGTTTCTATTATTGACTGCTGTAAATTTTGCGCAGGAAGAAATGACTAAGGAACAATGGGAATCTGAAATGACTGCTTACAAAAACAAACAAGCAGCATTAGAAACCGAAATCAGTGCTCTTAAAACTGATATTGATAATCTAAAAGCTATGGATCTTCAGGATCCAGAAGAATGTATAGATGAATTATATCAACTTGTTGGTGCTACACGTAATGACGTTAACAACTTTAGAAAAGCTGTTAATGAATTAGATGGTAAGACCAAAAGAAAAGAAGGCCCAAAAGCTGACAGACAAACTGATCTTAACACTCTTAAAATGAATAAAATTTCTGCATTACCAGAATTTTACAACAAAGTTCACAACCAAATGCAAAAAGACCTAGACAATTGGGTTGAAGCTCCAACAGAGATTAACTACGCAGTTGCAAAAGGTGATTGTCTTTGGAATATTGCAAAGAAAAAAGAACATTATGGTAATGGATTTGCTTGGCCTGTAATCTATCAAGCTAACAGAGATCAGATTAAGAATCCAGATTTGATTTTCCCAAATCAAACTTTCAAAATTCCTAATCTAACTGAAGAAGAAAAATCAAAATATGAGAAACTAAGAGTAAATTATAAACCTTCTCCTGTTCAATAATTGATTTTTTGTTCTCTTAAATTTATTATAAGCCCTTATCTTTATTGATGAGGGCTTTTTATATTTAAACCTGAAAATGACGACAGCAGAAAAAAAAATAACTCTTAACGGAATTGATATGCTCGCACTTCTTGGAGTAAACGATTCAAACCTCCATATTCTTGAAGACCGTTTTAATTCGACTATTAGTGTACGTGGTGATATCGTAAATATTAAAGGCGTACTTGAAGAAGTTGAACTTGTTGAAAAAGTGATTAGGGAAATGGCTTATGTACTTAATACTAGCGGACGATTAATCAAGAGTGATGTTGAAACAATTCTTAATCTTACAATTGAGGGAAAAGAAATCATTAATGATGAAGAATTTGATTCGATAGTTTTATACACTAAAAATGATGTTGTAAAAGCTAAAACTCCGGGACAAAAAAAATATTTTCAGGTTGCTAATAAAAATGATATTTGTTTTGCTATTGGGCCTGCGGGAACAGGTAAAACATATCTTGCAGTTGCGTTGGCAGTTTCCGCACTAAAAAGAGGAATTGTAAAACGAATTGTACTTGCTCGGCCCGCTGTTGAAGCTGGTGAAAGTTTGGGCTTTTTACCAGGCGATTTTCAGGAAAAGATTGATCCATATCTTCGTCCGTTATATGATGCGCTTGATGATATGATACCTTCTGAAAAATTAAAAGGCTACATAGAAAAAAGTATTATTGAAATTGTACCTTTAGCCTACATGCGCGGCAGAACTTTGAATAACGCTTTTGTTATTTTAGATGAAGCACAGAATGCAACCGATGTTCAGATGAAAATGTTTCTTACTCGTCTTGGTGCAAATTCTAAGGCAATAATAACCGGAGATATAACACAAATCGATTTACCCTCGAAGACAATAAGCGGGTTAATTCAAGCCAAAGAAATACTAAATGGAATTATAGGTGTTGGTTTTGTCTATTTTGATAGAGAAGACGTCGTAAGGCATAAATTGGTAAAGGACATTATTGATGCTTATGATAAATTTAATGGCAACGGAAAAAATTAATCAAAGCCATTAAGCTTCTTGCTCTCATTCCAATACTTATCCATCTCATCAAGATTTGATTCATTTATAGCTTTACCAGTTTCTTTAACTTTTTGCTGTACGTAATTAAATCTTTTGATAAACTTTTCGTTCGTTAGTCTTAATGCGTCTTCCGGATTTATCCCAAGAAATCTTGCATAATTAACCATTGCAAAAAAAACATCACCAACTTCTTTTTCTAAATTTTGATTTAATTCTTTTATATTTTTTATATCTAAAGTTTGTGATTTGATATTTTCAATTTCGTGCATCTCTTCAATTTCTTCAATCACTTTTTTCCAAACATCTTCTTTCTTTTCCCAATCAAATCCTACCTTTGCTGCCTTTTCCTGCAATCTGTGTGCACGCTGTAATGCAGGCAATTTACGCGGAACACCGTCAAGCACAGATTCACGTCCTTCACTTAACTTAATTTCTTCCCAGTTTTTCTTTACTTCATTAGAATCTGCTACTTTAATATCACCGAAGACATGTGGATGTCTTCGAATCAACTTTTCCTGGATGGAATCGATAACATCATTTATAGTAAAGTGCTTATCCTCCTCTGCAATTTGAGTGTGGAATATTACGTGAAGTAAAAGATCACCTAACTCTTTTTTTAGTTCCTCAAAGTCTTTATTATCAATTGCTTCAACAACTTCGTAAGCTTCTTCAATTGTATTTGCTTTTATAGAATTATTAGTTTGTTCTCTATCCCAAGGACATTCTTTTCTTAATCTTTTAACAATTTGTACAAATTCAGTAAATTTACTTTCAGTCATTAGTTTTCCTTTTTATAAATTTCAATGTAACAAAATTAAAGAAAAAATATTCACACATTTGGAGTTATTATGATAGAAGAAAAAATAAAAGATTTTGGTTTTGAACTTCCTGAAGTTGCAAAACCGTTGGCGGCATATATTCCTGCAAAACAAGTTGGCAATCTTGTTATGACTTCCGGACAGGTTCCTTTAATAAAAGGTGTAATAAATTATACAGGTAAAATAGGATCTGATCTTTCTGAAGAAGATGGACAAAAAGCTGCACAGATTTGTGCACTAAACTGTCTTGCTGCTGTTAAAGGCGTCATTGGGAATCTTGATAAGATTACTGAAATTGTAAAGCTAACAGTGTTTGTTGCAAGTGTCCCAGAATTTACTGCGCAGCCGAAAGTTGCAAATGGAGCTTCGGAGTTAATTGGGAAGATATTTGGTGATTCCGGAAAGCATGTTCGGAGTGCGGTTGGAGTTACTGCTTTACCTCTAAATGCTAGTGTTGAGATTGAAATGATAGTTAGAGTCGAATAATTATTTTTTAATATTTTAAGCTCGTAACCAGTTGGAGATAATATTATCGCCGAATTCTGTCAGCACTGATTCAGGATGAAATTGTATTCCTTGAATAGGGTAGGATTTATGTCGGATTCCCATAATTATTCCATCAGCAGTATATGCTGTAATTACAATTTCATTTGGTAAGGATTCTTTTCCAACAATCAAAGAATGATATCGCATAACTTCAATGTTTTGCGGAATATCTTTAAATAACTTTTTATTGTCGTGTAAAATTTTAGAAGTCTTGCCGTGAACCGGTTTTTCGGCCTTAATAACTATACCGCCAAAAACTAAAGCTATTGCCTGATGTCCCAAACAAACTCCAAGTATCGGAATTTTTGGACCCAACTCTTTGATTATTTCTAATGAAATATTTGAGTTTTCTGGTTTTTTAGGTCCGGGTGATATTAAAATTTTATCAGGTTTGATTTTGATTATTTCAGTTAATGATAATGCATCGTTTCTTCTAACAATAACCTTACAACGGAATTTTCCGAGTTGTTGAACCAGATTAAAGGTAAAGGAATCGTAATTATCTATCACTAAGATTTTCATACAGCAAGATAAAAAAAAGTTTTTGTAGAAATAATCATCAAACGAATGGAAAAATAGCTTTTGGTGCGTCTAAAGTACATTAGCATTCATTGACATTAAGTAAGGATTTGCATAAAATCGAAGTGAAAATTTTGAGAAAATTATGAAAAAGCATTTATTAACATTATTTGTCTTATTTTCAGTTTCTATTAACGCTCAGTTTAAGGATCCCGTCTTTGAAACTGAAAAACCAAAAAATGGAATTATGAATAATTCATCTAATTCATTATTAGGATTTATTAATCCTGATAATTTTAGTATGCATCATTCAATTGGAATGTCTTATTCCACAATGGGTAATTACGGAACCAGTTTGGCAACTTATACAAACATTATGATGTACAAATTTTCAGATAATATGAACGTACAATTGGATGCAAGTTTTGTAACAAGTCCGTATAGTTCTTTAGGTAAAGATTTTCAAAATTCCATTCAGGGGGTTTATATAAATCGTGCAGCATTTAACTATCGTCCGTGGGATGATTTTTCAATATCCATTCAATACCGAAACATTCCCAACTATTTTTATGATCCTTTCAACAGGTATAATGGTTTTTACGGTAATTCATTTAATGATGGATTTTTTGGTTCAGGTTACAATTCCTTTATGTACTAATTGCCAGGAATAATAGTGAAGGAAAAAGAAACGCAGAAAGATAACATCTCAATAAATCCTAACTCAGAAAAAAATACAAACCTTTTCTTTATTACTGCATCAGTAATATTAGCCGTATTTGCGGTGTTTTTACTTTTTTCTGTTTTAAATAAAACAGGAATCATAAATACCGACGATAACAAAACAATTAAACCACAAAATGTTCAGCAGTTAATTCAGGTAGAAGTATTAAACGGTTGTGGTGTTACCGGCGTTGGTGATGGTTTAACAGATATTTTACGAGCAAAAGGTATTGATGTTGTTAAGACAGGTAATTATCATTCGTTTGATATAGAGAATACATTTATTATTGATCGACTTGGAAAAACTGAAACTGCAAACCGGGTGGCTGATTCATTAAATCTTGACAAAAAATTTATCATTACAGAAAAAAATAAAAGGTACTTTTTAGATCTTACTATTGTTATTGGAAAGGACTATAAAAATTATTTTCAAAAAAGCGGGAGTTAATATTGGATTCAAAATTATTTGTTGAAAAAATTGCTGATCTTATTTTTAATAAAAAAGGTTACGATGTTCGCATTATAGATTTACGCAGCCTTACTACATTCTCAGATTTTTTTGTGATATGTTCTGCTGATTCTAATACGCAGGTTAAGGCTATTGCTGACGAAATTGATAAAAGTTTGAGGGACGAAGGAATTAAGTGCTGGCATAAAGAGGGATATATTGCATTAAGCTGGGTTCTACTGGATTATGTTGATGTTGTTGTGCACGTATTTAAAAAAGATGCACGCGAGTATTACAATATTGAAAAACTTTGGGGCGATGCTCCATCTGTAGATATTGTAGATCCTGAATTAAGAAAAAAAGCTGTTAAACCAAAAACCAAAACGGTAACTAAAAAGACAACAAAAACTGCAGTTAAGACAACAAGAAAAAAGATTACAAAATAAATTTTAACTAAACTTAAGTTGATATCATTTGAAAGAATACCTCTACTCCGCATTTAAAGAAGCTGAAAGCAAAATACCTCAACTAAATGAAATCCAAATCGCTTTTGATATTCCAAAATCAATAGAGCATGGTGATTTATCAAGCAATGCTGCGATGCTTCTTACTAAAATTCTTAAAAAAAATCCCAGAGCCATAGCGCAAGAAATTATTGATTCTTTAAATCTTAATAGTTCAGTCATTTCCAAAACTGAAATTGCAGGACCCGGGTTTATAAATTTTTTCTTTACACCTTGGTACACTTCAAAAATCATTAAAGAAATTCTTGAGAAAAAAGAAGAATTTGGGAAATCAGATAAGTACAAAGGAAAACGCGCTAATGTTGAGTTTGTTTCTGCTAATCCAACTGGACCTTTAACTGTTGGTCACGGAAGAAATGCGGTCGTTGGGGACACAGTTGCAAATCTTCTTGAATGGATTGGATATGAAGTTGACCGCGAATACTATTTTAATAATGCCGGAAGGCAAATGCGTGTTCTGGGTGACTCAGTTAAACTTCGCTATCTTGAAATTTTAGGTGAAAAGATTAATTTTCCTGAAAAACATTATCAGGGTGATTACATTAAGGATATTGCTAAGCAATTATTTATTAAACATGGCGATAAACTTCGTAAAGAAGATCCTGAAGGAATATTCAAAGATACTGCTCAGAATGAAATATTTACTGATATTAAAAAGACTCTTAAAAATCTTGGAATACATCATGATATTTTCTTCAATGAAAACTCCTTATATGATGATGGGAATATTAAAGAGTTGTTAAATATATTTAAGAAAATGAATCTTTCTTATGAAAAAGATGGAGCAGTTTGGTTAAAATTTTCAGAGTTAGGTAGAGCTAAGGATCAAGTAATAGTTAAGAGCACCGATGAACCAACGTATCGCTTACCTGATATTGCATATCATGCTGTCAAAATGGATCGTGGTTATGATTTAGTATTTGATCTGTTTGGATCTGATCACGAAGGAACTTATCCTGATGTTTTGGCAGGATTGAAAGCAATAGGTTACGATTCTTCTAAAGTGAAAGTATTGATACATCAGTTTATTACAATTATGGATGGCGGGGAAGAAGTTAAAATGTCTACAAGAAAAGCTAATTTTATTACTCTTGATGAATTGAATGATGAAGTTGGAAAAGATGTTGTGAGATACTTTTTTAATATGCGAAATGTTAATTCACATATGATTTTTGATCTTGCTGTTGCAAAAAAACAAACTGATGAAAATCCAGTTTTCTATCTTCAATATGCACACGCAAGAATTAGTTCAATAATGCGTGAAGTAAAAAGAGAGAGTCTGGAACCATCGATAAAAAATTTGAATCTTCTAGTAGATTCACATGAACAAAATCTGCTAAAAGTTGTACATAACTTTAAAGAAAAACTACTATATAGTGCCCAAAATTTTGAGACAAATTTAATTTGCCACTATCTTGAAGAATTAGCCGCGACATACCATAGATTCCATCATAATTGCAGAATATTAGGAACAGAAAGAGATCTAGCGGAAGCAAGATTAGCACTTGCGGTAGCGACCAAAATTGTTTTGAAGAATGGATTGAGCATACTCGGTGTTTCTGCACCCGAAAGGATGTAAATCAGTCAGCAATTGCAATTGAAGCAGCGTAGATTTTATTAGCTCCAGCTTCTAAAAGAATTTTACCGCACTCAGAAATTGTTGCTCCGGTTGTTATAACATCATCTAACAATAAAATATTTTTTCCAATAACTACATTTTTCTTCTTCACTTTAAACGCCCCAGAAATATTTTCTTCACGTTCATTTAGATTCATTTTTGTTTGGGATTCTGTGTACTTAATTCTTTT
>BS_KBA_SWE02_21mDRAFT_10000337_pt1 | contig 17243 bp, 13 predicted proteins | sample BalSeasSWE02_21m_FD_9196 | JGI IMG/M metagenome (IMG submission 9196)
TAGGTTATAATGAGAAGGTATTTCTATTTTATTTGGTTTCTGTTTTTCCCTCTGATCCTGTCGTGTTCATCCGGCAAGAAGTCTGGGGAGGTCGCTGTCGTACAAACGGAGGCTTCTCCGCCGCCTGTCCTTGTCTTGGGTGCAGGCGACGAGATAAAACTCAATGTGTGGCGACAAGACGATCTCAGTAGAACCATCCGCGTAGACCCTTCAGGAAACATCTCCCTTCCTCTTGCCGGGGAAATCAGCGTATCGGGGCTGACCGTTTCCCAGGTAAGAGAGAAAATCACTCTAAGCCTTTCCAAGTACTTTGTTGATCCGAAGGTCGACGTCGCGCTGGTTACGCTGCGCAGTCGCAACGTTTATGTTTTAGGTGAGGTAACCGCCCCGGGGGTTTTTGTACTTGACAGAAGAATCTCGGCTTTGGAAGCCATAACCATGGCGGAAGGTTTTACAACCGAGGCCAATCAAACGGCTGTACTGCTTTTGCGCGCAAAGGAGGGGCAGACTGAGGTGGCGGCATTGAATCTGGATATTCGGGAAATGTCTGAAGAGGGCCTGCCCATCCAGAATGTGTATTTGAGAAACAGGGATGTTATTTATGTCTCTCCCATGAAAATTGTGGACCTGGAGAGATTCATGCAGCGCTTGGCAGGAATCCTTTCCCCGATCCTGGATATCCAAAGGAGCGCCCTCATGTGGAGCACTATGTATGATATTTTGAGTGGAAAAGAGGTTTCCACAGGGGTTGTTTACTAGGCCCTTAGGAAAAAAATGCCGAATAATCATAATGGAAATTGGCTTTTCGATATCATAAGAATCAAATTACCCCTGATTTTTTGGGGTGTTTTTTTGGTCGGCGTNATTGTTACGTCTTTGATTTTCTTTCTNCCCCCCATTTACAAGGCAACCACTATNCTTACCCTGGATTCGGANGCNGAAAGGGTGTTGAGGGAGCTTGAGCTTTCATATCCTGCCGCCACAATGAACGACTATATCCGGTATGAATATTTTGCTATCCATAATGTTACTTTGATGCGGTCACCCGATCTTGCGAAAAAGATCGTTTCGGACTTTCAGATCAAGACTTCTTCCGGCAAAATGATATTTCCTGAAAACCTGGTGGCCCCTGGTCTCTTCACGTTACTTTTCAAAAACAATGGGCAGGGGATCAAGGTAGACTGGATTGCCGATACACAGCAATTCGGCATAACCGGCTATTCGATGGCGCCTGCAAGGGCTGTTGCGTTTTCGAAGGGGTATACGGAAGCCTTTTTAAAAAAGAATGCAGGTCAGTTCAGTGGCATGATTCAGGTTTTGACGACCAGATTGAAAAGTCAGTTAGAAACGAGCACGGAACGGATTGGTGAGCTGGAAGGTAAAATCCGGGAAATTAAACTTAAACACGATATTTTTGAAGCCTCTGTTGAATCTGAAAAACTGACCGCACGCGTTTTGGAAATCGGAAAGCGGCTTTCCTCCATTACGCTTGCGGAAGAAACCTATCGTAAAAGGATGGAACATCTCACATCCGAAGCGAAATATCATGAAAAACTGCTAACCTATCAACGCATTATCAGAACAAATCCACTGATAGATGAGTTAAAGTCAAAGGTCGTTAATTTGAGCGGGAGTTTGTCGGCCTTATCCGTTGAATATACCCCGACACATCCGGAGTATCTCAGCATTAAGAAAAATCTCGATAACGCGAAAAAAGCCCTTAGTAACGAAGCACAAAAATATTTTTACCAGGAAACCCGGGAAATTTCTACGGTGCGAGATCAGATCTTATCAAGCATATTGGAACTGGCCCTGGAACATCAGATCGCCGAAAGCGAAATCAAACATTTGGAGTCGCAACAGAATACTTACCAAGAACGCATCAACGAATTGACGCAGGCCCAGTCTGACCTTAATCTCCTGAACCAGGAATTGGTCACTTATAATAATCTGAAAAACGGTGCGCAGACGAAGCTCGTGATCATCAGCAATATCGCCAATTACCCTCTCCCTTTCTTCAGAGTGGTATCAAATGCCCGGATCAATGGGGACAATCTAAAATACTACAAGTACTTTCCGCGTCGTAAAACGATCCTGTTGGTTTCCCTTGTTCTATCCGTGATGGTGTTTTTGTTTCTTGTGATTGCCAGGGAAATGTGCATGGATTTATTTTACTATTCCCGGCACCTGTCGGGCGGTAATTATGATTTCGGAATTGCGGAAATACCAACTATACCGAATTCAGAAATGATGGGGCCGCAGTGTGAATCTGTAGTTTGCGGCTATATGCGGGATGTTCTAATGCAATTTGTTGATGCGAAACTCATAAGGATTATCAGTGAACTGAAGAATGAAGGGAAAGCGACAATTGGACAATCTCTTGCCTGGTACTTAAGCCGGTTAAACAAATCCGTAATCCTGGTGGATGGCGATAACGTTCATCGCTCCTGTTCAAGGGCCTTGGGAATGGGTACTCGGCCCGGGCTTACGGATTTTCTCCTCGGAAAAATGGACATCAATAGTGTTGTAGTCCAAGATCCGGAATTAAATATCAGTTTTATTCCAGCAGGCGCCGGCAGCGTTTCCATGGGCAGTCGGGGCAGGGGAAAATCTTCGGCGGAGATGATTTCGACACTTTCTACACGCTATGACACGATTATTTTTCTGGATACGCCTCTCTGCAACACCCTGTTCCCCTCGGTTGAAAATGTAGACCATGATGTGATTATTGTATTGAAATCCGGGGAACATTCCATCTCCAAGGTGAAGGAGATCATCCAAATGGGCGGCAGGACATCGGGCGGTCACTCCGCCAAAATCGTAGGAATGGTTCTCAACAAACTGCCATTTGCCGCAGATGTTTTAACCCTTGGGGGTATTTGTAAACTGGTGTCGCAACTGATCAAACAACCCTTTTATCTGAAACGCCCAAAATGAGTGCTTCCCGACGCTTTTCCCATGCGGTTTGTTTCAACCCTCCAATGGGGTTATTCGTTCCGATTGTTATAATCACAAGCTTTTTCGTCGTGTTTTACCCATTTCATCTTGCTTTTTTCCTCCTGGTAACAGGTTTATTGATGAGCTTTTTTGCCAGGCCCATGTTAGCGGTTTATGTCACGATTGCATCATACTCATTTCAGAGTTGCGCCGTAGAGCTGCATTTTGAAAATGCAAGCTATTATTTTTCCTATGTTTGGATTCACCTTTACGAAATTCTCAACCTGATTAATCTGGTCGTGATTATTCTGTGGTGCTTGAACGGCGCTCATGGTCGAAAAAATAGAGAAATTTTCTCGAAATCGCATTTGCATCAATGGGTAATTTTCCTTTTTTCAGCATTAATTGTTTGGACCGCCTTTGCAACCATGCTGTCGTCCAATCTTGATTCGGGATTTTTTGGATGGTGGAAATTGAATTGTAATTTCGTGATGATGGCATTGATCGTCATGACTTTGGATCGATTTGACAAATACATCGGTTTAATGTTTTTTTATTGTGGTGTGGCTACGGTCTTTTGCCTTATTTCAATTTATGCAACGCATCATGCTTTTTTAACCAACAAGATTATTTATGTGTCGCCTTCGATTTCCGTATCGGCGAGAATCTCCCTGTACAACAGACCCGGAGGGTATTTGCCCCATCTGGATGGACTGGTAAACGGGCTTGGTCTATGCGGAAAACATGACTTGGCTCTTTTAACTGCAACCGCCGTATTTTTCGTAGCATTCTTGATTAAACACCATAAATCATGGCCTATCAGATCCGTGTTAGTGCTGATGATTTGCTTTTTTGAAGCGATCCTTTACAATCACTCCATGAAATTAGCCCTTGTTTCATCCTTCCTTGTGGTAATGTTTATGGGCCTGACAGTTAAGTCCTTTCGGAAGTATTATATTCAGATATTTGCCGTATTTGTTTTCTTGAATTTTATGGGTTGGTTGGGGTCAAAAACGATACAGGCGCCCCATAAAAAAGCGACCGACGAAGTCATGAGTAAAATAATAAAAAAACTGCCTGTCAAGAGCCGCTTTGAGGCAGGTTCCATCAGGCAGCGTGTCTATATTTGGGAGCAGACCCTAAGTAGAATTATGGACCACCCTTTTGTAGGACGCGGCCCGGGAAGTATAACGAAAGACCTTACTCTTTATTTTCCACACGGACATAATCTGTTTTTAACATTTGGCGCCAATTATGGAGTTGTTGCAGCTCTTCTTGTTTTCTCTGCCCTGTTCTTCGTCCTGCAAAAGACCTGTCGCGGTATTTTTTCCAAAAATCGAAGTTGTGGAAAATCATGGTTTCTTCAACTTACATTATTTGCCGCTACAAATTGTGCGTTATTTGAATACTTTTTTGATTGTGAAATATGGTCTCCTCACCTTTGGGTGATGCTCGGTTTATTATTGGCGTCAACACGTTTGGAAAATTATGCCGTGAAAGATCGAACCGGTCTAAATTCGTTTCAGGAGGTATGATTTTATGAGAGTGCTTTTGGTTCAATCCTATTACGGAAGACATGGCGCTGATGGTGTTATATTCCCCATTGGATTGTGCTATATCGCCAGTGCCTTGAAGGAACATCAAGTTGAAATTCTCGACTTAAATACATCTGATGAGCCCTTTAGGATGTTAACTGGTAAACTGCGTTCATATAATCCTGAAGTTGTGGGCATTTCCCTGAGAAATATTGATACCACCCAAAAAAGAGACCCTTTTTACTATTTTCAATCATTGGCGCCGACCGTTCGGCTTGTCAAAGTGGAGAGCTCTTTTTCAAAAGTCATCATAGGGGGAAGCGGTTTTTCCATGTTTGCCGAGAAGATTATGAAAAGAATTCCCGAAATAGATCTTGGCGTATATCTTGAGGGAGAAGAATCTTTTCCTGAACTGCTTCTAAGCCTGGACAAACCGGAAAATGTCAAAGGGATTTTCTTTAGGAGGAACGGCGCTGTTCAATTTACGGGTTTAAGACCTTTGCCTGATGTTGAAACCCTCGTGACACCGTACCGGCATGGTGTGGACATTCGGAAATATGAGGACCCCGTATATACAAACATAGGCATACAAACAAAACGTGGTTGTTCTCTGACATGCACCTACTGCAGCTACCCCTTTTTGAATGGGCGGCACATGCGAACCAGATCCGCCAAAATGGTGGTTGATGAAATCGAGAGCTTGTATAAGGAATTCGGCGTAAGACGCTTTATGTTTGTTGACAGTGTTTTTAATCTGCCGGAAAAGCATGCCGAAGACATTTGTTTCGAGATTATTGAAAGAGGACTGAAGGTCGAATGGAGTGCGTTTTTTCACTTAAAGCAGTTTTCAGAGGATTTGATGAAACTCGCTATAAAGGCCGGCTGCAGGAACTTTTCTTTTTCACCCGATGCCGTTACAAACGCATCGTTGCGCGCGTTGCGCAAAGGTATTACCGAGGAAGATATCTCAAAGACGGTAAGAATGTTTCTGAAAGCAAAGGGCGTAAGAATCGAATTCCACATTTTCTGTACTCCTCCGGGTCAAACCTTTTTCGGTTTTCTGAAAACGTTACTTTTTATTTTGAAGGTGAACCTCCTGTTTAGAGGGAAGGCGGTTATACAGCTTGGCTGGATAAGGATAGAACCGGAAACTAAAATTTATGAAACGGCAAAATCCGAAGGCGTAATTTCAGAAAAAATCGACTTGTTGCCTCTTAAACAGGACGAACTCAAGCAATTGTTTTACAGTTGCCCGAATACAAGTTACTATGCAGACCCATTTTTTGAAGTTTTTTTGAAAATAGAGGACCGTTTGCGCCCTTTTGCCAAGCGCCTCTTAAAAAGATCTTGAGGAAAAGACCCTTGAAAATATTACTTATCCTATCCTATTACGGCATGGAATCAATTCCAACTTTTCCCCTTGGGCTGTCATACCTTGCCGGCGCCCTGGACAACCACCAGGTTGAAGTTCTGGACCCCAATATTGAGGAGAATCATCTTCAAAAAATAGAGGATGCGCTAAAGCGGTTTGCTCCGGATGTCGTTGGGATTTCACTGCGAAATATATGGTCCTACAACCTGGGCCTTTATTATAGCGATGCCGTTCTTCCCATTTTGAAACTGATAAAATCGTGTGGCAATTATCCCGTCGTTTTTGGAGGGAGTGGGTTTACGGCTTATGCGAAGGAAATTATGGAGGCGGTTCCGCAAATAGATTACGGTGTGTATGGAGAAGGCGAGGAAACATTTCCTCAACTTTTGAACCATCTAGACCATCCTGAGGCAGTAAAGTGTGTATTTTACCGAAAAGATGGAAAAGTATGCTTTTCCGGCGCCGGGATCCTGAAGAATTTTGACGAACTGCCAAGTCCCAGGCGGGATATTTTTAAAATCGATTCCTACAAGAATTTTCCAGCGGCCATGGGAGTTCAATCCAAGCGAGGCTGTATATTAAAGTGCGCATACTGCATCTACCCCAAGATAAGTCGTTACAAGCTTTCCTCACGTTCTCCAAAGGAGGTCGTGGATGAAATTCAGTATTTAGTCGATACACATCACCTGAAAGAGATTATTTTCGTGGACTCTGTTTTTAATATACCGATGAAACACGCTGAGGAAATCTGCCGGGAACTCATCAAAAGAAACCTGAACATAAAATGGACCGGCTGGTTCTGTCTAAAAAATATGACCCGAGAGTTTATTCAGTTGGCGGTAAAGGCCGGTTGTCGTCTGTTCGAATTATCACCTGATGCCTACACGGATAAATCACTTATGTTGTTGGGAAAAAACATAAAAACGTCTGATATCGTAAGAACCTACAAGTTGTTCAAACAAACACCCGGCGCAAACGTCCACTATAATTTCTTCTATAACGGGCCGGGGGAAAATATTTTTTCTTTTTTGAGGCTGCTTTTATTTTTTCTGAGGGCAAAAATTTTTCTGGGTACCAAACTGAAACATTTCGTCATAAGCCATGTTCACATTGAGCCCCACACGGAACTGTATCGCTTATCCGTCAGTAGGGGAATGGTGCGTGATCAGGCAGGTTTTTTGGGACCTGCAGAAGACTACGACAAAAACATTTATATCAATTCCAAATTCGTAGAAAGCGTCTTTCATTCGTTGGTAACCGTGAAAAGGCTTTTTAAATGTTCTATACACCTCATAGCGGGAAGAAAGAAAAGGGATGAAAAAGATAAAATGCTTCTTTACGGTAGAATCTAGTCTTTAAAGCGTTTTTAAACACTTTTTACATAACATGTTTTTCATGGAAAGTGGCGATGAAAGTTCAAGATAATATTCTTAAAGATATGGGACGGTTGATTTTCTGGTATCCCATACGTTGGATGGCGCGTCTGGCGCCTTTTCAAATCACGGGGCTCATCGGAAGATTGACGGGGCATCTAGATTATTTCCTGTTCAAAGGCAGGTCCGGAAGAATTAAGCACAATCTTTTGCATTCGCTTGGGAGTCCTTTATCGGCGCATGCCGCATCTGAAATCGTGAAGAAGATTTTGGCCAATCACTATACCCTGATCCTTGAATTTTTCAAATATCCACAGATAAACTCCCGTAACATTAGTAATATTTTGAACATTGAAGGTATTGAAAATCTCGATGATGCGTTAAACCTTGGAAGGGGGGCCATTATCGGGCATTTTCATTTTGGTTCCAAGCTTCTCCTCATCCTCGGCCTGGGCCTCAAGGACTACAGTATTAATCAGATTGCCTATCACATGCCAAAGGAAGAACTTACCTTTATAAGGGAAAAAGTGTCGCTCAAACAACGGCTGAAAATTGAAGAAACCCTTAAGGTCAATTATGTTTATCTTAGCGAATCAATGCGGCAGGCCTTTACCTGCCTGGATAATAACGAAATTCTGATGGTTGCCGTCGATGGAAAAGGACAATTTCATAGAGCCGGCGCCCGTTCGGTATCTGTTGAATTCCTGGGACAAAAAACTTACTTTTCAGGCGGTATTGCGGCTTTTTCAAGGAAAAAAGAAACCCCTGTTTTGCCTGCCGCGGTCTTTCGGCGGGAAGATGGCCGATATAAACTTGTCATTCACCCCCCATTGAAACTGGACTATAAAATGGGGAGTCGTGAGTTTACCAAGAACGTTGTTGGGAAACTTGTCGACGTTTTTGAAGAAGATATCAGGCAACATCCGGACCAATGGGAATATTGGGAGGAATTTGTACCTCACGAGGTGTGGGATGGGCAAGAGCGATAGAAAGATCGTTATTATTGGAGCCGGCCTGGCTGGATTGAGAATCGGACAACTCCTGGCGATCGAAGGCATGAACGTTGAAATACTGGAATCCGGCGCGGTCGTCGGAGGAATGTTGCAAACGGTCCAAAAATTATTCATGGGCGACTGTTATCGGTTTGACCTGGGCCCCCATCTTTTTTTTAAGGAATATGCGTCGGTATATGAGTCCCTGTTAAAAAACGCAGGCGGGGAATCCCTGGATCTTGTTCAAGGGGAATTCATCATTAAAATCAAGGATAAAGAACTTCTCTACCCTTTGAAAACCATGAACATGCTGGGCCGCCTCCCCATATCCTTTACCAAAAGAATCATTTGGGATCTGATCAAAACAAGGTTTGAGCGGAAGGGGGATATGGGAAATACCTCTGTCAAGCTGTGGATGATTCAAAAATTTGGAGATACGCTTTTTGAAAGCTTTTTTGCGCCCTATATTGAGAAATGCACTGGACTTCCGGCCGAAAGGATATCTCTCAAATGGGCCACTGAAAGAACAACCGTAACCGGCGAAAGTCTCGCACAAACCTTACTGAAAACCGTAGTCGAATCCTTCAGGAAAGTAAAGAGCAGTAACCTGCCGTCCTCTGAACGGATGGTGGCCTACTATCCGGCTTACGGCGCAGGCCGGATTCCCTTGGCCATGGCGGCGGATATCGAAAAACATGGCGGCAGCATTAGACTCAATTCCAAACTTTCGAGTTTGAAACTTGACAAATGCGAGATAAAAAGCATTGTCATTACCGATTGTGAAAACAAACAAAGGACAATCGAGGGTGATGTATTTATTTCTACCATACCGTTGCCCAATTTACTTGATGCGTTTCCCCGTGAGATCACAACGGGTATTTCTGAGGCGTCAAAGCGGTTGAATTACAGGGCCCTGCTTCTTGCCAATATCATTGTCAATCAGGATAACATTCTGGATCACTTAGAGGTCTTTTATCCGGATAGGAGATTTCCCTTTAAACGGATATATGAACCCAAGAAAATGAGCCGGAAGATGGCGCCGAAAGATCGCAGCTCCCTTGTTCTGGAAATTTGCTGTTCCAACAGGGAAAGCACAGACCCCCAAATTCAGAAGCACCTGATTGAACGTTCCATTAACATGCTTGAATATGAAGGGCTTCTCAAAAGGCAGGATGTACTCGATGTCTTCGCCATCATTCTGCCCGCGGCCTATCCCATATATGAATTGGGCTTTGAGGAAATCATATCGACCATGGAGGCATTTCTGTCAACCATCGACAATGTTGTCAGTTGTGGTCGTCAGGGACTTTTTGAATACCATGCCATGACCAACGAAACTATGGAGATAGCTGAAAATGTTGCACACCTGATTTTATCCGGCAAACGGAAATCGGATGTCAAGGTGAGTGGTAAGTGGAGCAAATATTTCTATTAATTCATGCAACTTGATTAAGGTGGCTTCTTGCTGAACCGCATCATGTGAGAAACAGAAGGCTGAGACAATGAGTAGATACCGCAGGTCGCCGGGATGGGCCATAGAGCAGGGTATGAACCACATAGCGCAGGGAATATCTTATCGCTATGATTTATCCTGGTGCAAACCGTCAAAGATAATTTTTTGCCTCACCCTCAGGTGCAATCTGAGATGCAAAATGTGCGGCATTTGGAAAGGCCCCAAAGTCAGGGAGCTATCCCTTGAAGAGTGGAAGAACGTTATCATCAAGCTCAAAAGGTGGTTGGGCCCTTTTCGAGTACAGATGGCCGGAGGAGAGATTTTTATCCGGGATGATATCTTTGATCTGGTCAGGTTTGCCGCGGAAAATAATGTGTTGGCAGGCGTTGTTTCCAACGGAACGATGCTGGAAGCGGAAAAGGCCGAAAAATTGATCGATGCGGGTCTCGGATATTTCGATGTTTCTCTGGACGGGATAAATCCTGAAACCCACGACTTCATCAGAGGATGCGAAGGTGTGCATGAAAAGGCCATTTCCGTTATCAGGCACGTAAATGAATTGAGAAAAGAGAAAGGGAGCAACCTTGTCATGTACACGCCCGTCATTGTCTGCGGCTACAATATGAATGAACTGGTTGACCTGGTTCATTTTGCTGAAGCGGAAGACCTGGACGCGGTCATGTTCAATCCGCTGGGTCCTGCGTGCGATGCCGACACGATGTGGTGGGAGAGAAGCGAACTCTGGCCCAAAGGGAGCCAATTGGCGGAACTGAACACAGTCATAGACAGGTTGATCTCCATGAAAATGAACGGCGCTAGAATCATAAATTCCATTGATCAGATGAATGCGATGAAAGCCTATTTTTCCAATCCATCATTCAATTGTAATGAAGAATGCATGGTTGGCATGACGAACTTTTTACTATCGGCTGACGGCAACATTCATCTCTGTTTTAAGATGCCGCCCATCGGCAACCATACTGAGGATTTTTCCACCGTGTGGGCTTCCGCAAGAGCAAGAACCGTTCGGAAGGAAATAAAGGGCTGCACGTATGAATGCTCACCGGGAAATCTGCCTTACAGGAGGAGCCTGTTGAGAGAAATTCAACGGTATTTGGGATTCAAATAAACAAAGGGTGGTTTTCTTGAGATTGATAGTCACTCTTTCTTCGAAAATTCCGTTCAACGCGGTCGAACATACGCTTTCCTTAAAGGAAAATATGATTGGTCTCATCAGAATAGCCAAAAACTCAACGCTGGTATTGATTGCCAGGGCGACCGATGTATTTTCAAGCCTCTTCATTGCAGGGATTTTAGCGCGGTACTTAGGGGTTGAGGATTACGGAAACTATTTGTTCATTATCGGGCTTGTGTTGACAACTACGTCTTTTGCACATTTGGGCTTACCTCAAATTCTTGTCAGAGAAATGTCTCAAACGAGGGGGCTAACCGGGAAATTAATTCAAACAGGCCTTTTATTAACAGGCGTTTCCTTTTTGTTGTCAACATCCATTGCTTTATCGATCGGGGTTTTTTCAAATTGGACCTCTGTTATGTTCATAGCGGTTTCCGTGGCGCTTTTTTCAGAATTAATGTCACTTCTATCGGGTCCATTCGTTTCCGCTTTCATATCATTTGAAAAAATGCAGTATGATGCGTTGGCGACGATTTTTAACAGGGTTATCATGATCGGACTGGTGATCGGCGTTGTTTCCCGGGATCTGGGTTTCGTATCTGTCTTTGCTTCCATAACAGCAGCCAACAGCGTCAGGTTGTTGATCGTTTTGTATATATCGAAAAGGATAAAGATCAAACTTGATGACGCCGTAACCCGCCAAGACTTTGTATATCTGCTTAAGGAAACCCTCCCCATTGGAATATCGCTTATTTTGATCCAGGTTTATTTATACACAAACCTGTTTGTCCTCAAAATGCTTAAAGACCCCGCAGAAGTCGCCTTGTTTCAGGCGCCGTTCAGTATTGTTCTGAAGCTGCAAGTCCTACCGACGCTGTTTATCGTCGTATTTGAACCGGTTATGGCTCGCATGGCAGCCAGTGAAACATTTGCGGACCTGAAATTCGTTTATATGTACATATTGAAATACCTGTTTATTTTCTCATTGCCCATTGCGTGGGTTGGCGTCCTATTGGCAAAGGACATCACCACTTGCATCTTTGGGGATGGATTTCTCCCTGCAAGCATCTCTTTTCAGATCAGCATTTGGATGGTTGTTTTTCAGTTCTTAAATATTTTCTCCGACATGGTTTTGCAGGTGATCTCAAAGCAGCGGTATCTGATCATCAGCAGTGGTGTTGTTCTTTTATGCAACATTGCATTCTCTTTTGCCCTTATCGGTCAGTATGGTTATGTTGGAGGGAGCATTGCCGCTTTGATGTCTGCCATAATTCTCTTCGGATTGAACTTTTATTTTGTATCAAGATATCTGAAAAATGTATCTTTGGCTTTTATGATCAAGCCGCTTCTGGCCTTTTTGGTTATGGTGATATTTGCCTGTGCTCTAACGGGAACGAACGTTTTATTGATAGTATTTTTGGGCCTTACCCTATACGCGGGAATCCTTTTCAAGTGCAATATGTTTTCGAAAACGGAATTTGAGCTTCTTTCAAACGCCATTAACAAATTTGAACCAAGGCGGATTACATGAAGGAGGCCAAAGATGGATTGATATTTTAGGGCTTTCACGCCATGAAAAGCTGACAGGTTGCCCTAAGCCGAAATTGACGAATTGTTAGGAGAGGATCATGGCAAAAAATCTAATGATCGCACCTTTGTTCTGGATATGTCGGGTGGGATTTATTTGTTTTTGGTTGGGATTTGAGGGTAGTGGATTAAAATTATTTCCCGCGGATCTGATTAGGGGTTTTAAGAACATCGCTACTTTCAATGTGGCCTGGGCCGAACAAGAACGCACTCAATCGCCCGCACTAAAAGCAACCGGGAATAAGGCAACCACCAGTACATCAAATGCAGTAAAGGGAAAGGTGAGAAGCCTGAAGAGCATTGGAAACGGTGGGGAGATAGTGTTGGATGGTAATTTCGAATCACCTGTTGTTACGCCAACGTTTCCAGACCGGATTTCGGGTAAAAGCGTAAAAGATTTCGAGTCAGCCGGGGTTTCAAAAAAGGTTTCGGTTAAAGATAATAGGATCATAATGGCACTGTCTTCCGTACCTGTTTTTCTGGAAGATGAGGGCAAAGAAACCGAATTTAAAAATCACGTTGACTCCCCCTTTGGAATTTCGGGGATCAATGGCTACAGCCCCTTACTTCGTGAGTTGGGTGTTTCCTGGGTCAGATATATGGGCGCCGCCGGCATTGTGTGGGGTGCCGTTGAGCCACAGAGAAATCATTATGAGTGGCGCCAAAATGATAAGATATACGCTGAAACTTATCAGAATCATGTAAATATTGTGGTAACAATACTGTCGCCCAATGGGTGGGATCAAGGCATTATTCATGCTAGACCTGAACATAAATTTCCGGAGCATATTGAGCGTTATAAGGCTTTTCTGGCAAGAGTTGTGGAAAGGTATGACGGGGACGGCATAGATGATGCGCCCGGGTCACCCATCATAAACCACTGGCAGGTTGAAAATGAAGGTGATCTTTGCTGGAAAGACACCCCCGAAAATTATGCAAAACTTTTAAAAATTTCATACGAAGTAATAAAATGGCAAAACAGCAGAGCCCGAGTTTTAATATCCGGTGTTTCAACACCAATGGGTTTTTCAAGTTTTTATATTCCCGTATTCGATCATTTGGAGAAACTTCGTGATCGCCCGGAAAACCGGTACTTTGACATCTTCGATTTCCACTGGCTAATTGGCGGTTCGGGTATGTATAAATCCTTTCCGCTCCCGAACGGTAAAACGGTTTATTTACGTGGATATATTGAATTCATACGCAAAACTTTATCAAAATACGGCTATGATGACATCCCGATATGGATAACCGAAACGGCCTCACATTCCGGAATGCCGAAACAAGGGGCCGGGTCGCAATCCCAGACCGAGAAAGATCAGGCTATGGAATTGGTCAAACGACTCATATACCCCCTCTCCTTAGGGGTTAAAAGGATATTCTGGAGTACACTTCTGGAAGAACATGGATTTGCGGATCAATTTGGCGTGACCGATTACTTCGATTTAATCGGCCTGATTCATAATCCGCTGAATTCGGGCCTTAGTCATAAAAAACTGTCATTTTATGCCTATAAAACGGTCGCCAATAAATTGAAAGGCATTGATTTGGACCGCATAAACCGTCTGCCGGATGGAAACGGAAACCATGTGTATGAGTTTTTTCAGGGCAACAGGCCTATTTACATATTATGGCGCTAAAGGACTTAAAAATGTCAATCAAAAATGCCGCCCTATGGTTTATTATGATAGCTGTCGGGTGGATCGTTGGGAAGGTCCCATTGGGGTTTTCCTACTGGCTTGCCGGCCTTGGTTCGCGCCCGGCATATTTCATGGCGGTCAGGCGGCGCAGGATTCTCAAAGAAGAAGTTCGGATATTGTTTGGCAATCGATTCAGTGAAATAAGCATCAAAAAGATAATCAAAAGGACTTTTGGGGTATATCTGAAAAGGCAGGTGGAAAATGTTGCTTTTGACCGTATGACGGAAAACAGGTTACGTCGAATGGTTACGGTTGAAGGATGGGAAAATCTGGATCGGGCGGAGAAAGAAAAGAGAGGGGTTATCCTGCTCCTTTCACATTTCGGTTCTTTTCTATTGCCGCTGCCGTTTCTCGCCTACAGGGGGTATCGTGTTCACCAGGTGGCCGGAAGGCCGCTCATAAAAAGGCGGGACATCATCAGCAAGAAAATATTCGAGGCTAGAAAGAGGCAAACCGACACGATGCCTTTCAGTTTTTTACTGACCGACAAGTATTTGGGGCCTGTGGTTCGGGCGCTCAGGAAGGGCGATGTGGTCGTCATCGCGCTTGATGGCAGAACCGCAACCGAGATGGTCCCGGCACCTTTGCTAAACCGTACAGCTCAGTTCTCTCCAGGGCCGTTTAAGCTGGCAAGCAGGACCGGAGCGGTCATTTTGCCCACATTTGTGGTTAGAGGCGACAATAATAAACATAGAATTATTTTTGAGGCGCCAATGGCCATTGAAAGAGGAAAAGACGGGGATGACGCCATTATGTCGAATATGACCAAGTTTCTGGAAATATTCCAGCGCTATTTATTGAAATACCCATGCCATTTTGCCATGACGCTTTTTAGTCTGAGAAATGAAGCGGAACAGGGTTTCAACCCTCCTCTATTCCTTGACTAAAAAAATTATCTGGGGGTGCAAAATTCCAAAAAACACTTTCGACCCCTCTTGTCCATTCAAAGAGCGAAAGGGAAAGAACATGAGCTTGTTCAATCCTGCGTTGGCAACAAAAGGTATGGATATTACGACGGGGATGAAAATATTGAGTCGCCATGCCTACACGTTCGTTAGACATTCAACGCCTCGCAAACTGAGCAAAGTTTTGCGTTCAGAATTGAACCGCGTGTCCAAAAAAGTGCGCCTGACGACTTATCCATACATCCTTAAAATCGAGTCAACGAACATCTATAACCTGCATTGTGCATACTGCCATGAAGGTCGGCGTGCACCAATTTTTTCCGATGATGCGGATGACGAATGTTTCTCTGACCGATGGGTTCATGAATGTATGGAACAACAAGATGTATCGGGCATGTCGAAAGCTGCTGGCCCATCCGGAAGATTCTAAACTGCGACTGCAGAATCTGATTTGTTCCAGATGTTCGGCTGCTGCGCCTCCGGTGTTGAAAGCTCAATCTAAAGTCATATAAAACACGACCGTCGGTTCGGGATAAAACTTTCCTGGTTTTCTTGAGGAGTCGCCTTTGTATTATAAAATCATTAATAAAAGAAAACTTTTTGCCGCCAAGGTTGGGGATCGGATTGGGAAAATCGCTTTTTTCCCCGGTCTCTTCCACAAGAAAGGCAGACGCATACCTTTTGATAGTATTCAACGAATCCTTATTATCAGAACTTCTTATATCGGGGATGTGGTCTTAACTCTTCCTATTTTGAGCCCGCTCAAGAAGTTGTTTCCCCATGCAAAAATATCATTTTTGACCACTTCGAATGCAGCCGAAATTCTGGAAAAAAACCCTTATGTTGATGAAATAATTTCTTATGATGCTTTCTGGTTTTACCGAAATAAGGCAGCATCAGCCTTTCTGAATTATCTCAAGATTCTTCGGTTCATCAGGCTCAGGCCGTATGATTTGGTCATAGAGGCGCGTGGCGACATTAGAGATATTTTTTTGTTGGCGTATTTGTCCAAAAACACATATCGTATAAGTTACGATGTCGGCGGCGGCGGGTTCCTGCTAACGCATGTTGTGCCGTTTAGGAAAATAGAACATAAAATCCGTTATCATATGGGTATTGTCAAATACCTTGGCAGCACACCCGATTCTGTCGAGTGGGATATGTACCTGACTGAGGATGAAAAGCATCTGGCGGATCGCATGCTCAAGGAAAAGGGCGTTTTACGGGGGCGGACAATGATAGCCATTCATCCCGGGGGCAGAAAAAAACTCAAACGCTGGTATCCCGAGGGCTTTGCAGGTGTGGCCCATAGATTGACAGAATTATTCGATGCGTCGATCCTGATTATGGGCGGGCCGGATGACGTAGAGATCGCAAGATTGGTGGAGAGATCTGCGAGATTCAGGTCTTTTATGCTTGTTGGAGAAACCTCTCTCAGGTTGATGGCAGCTGTCCTCGAGAAATGCGACCTGTTCATCTGTAATGACAGTTGTGCTTTACATGTGGCGTCTATGATGGGTACGCCGACCGTGGCAATTTTCGGACCATCCAAGAGTATGGAAACAGGGCCTTGGGGAAGTACTTGCAGAATCGTAGAGAAAAACTTTGAATGCCGATATGCATGTGATGAGGATGTATGTAATCGCAGCGATTACAATGCGTGTATGAGGGCCATACGACAGGATGATGTATTAGATGCGGCCTGTGACATTCTTTATAAGAAAAATGGCCCGGCAGCGTATGCAAAGAAGTGTAATTGTCGTTGAACAATCATTGCTCAAGCCCGGTTGCGGCAACAAGGGAGGGAGATATGAAAAAATGGCTACTGAATATTGCACTTTTGGTGCTGTCATGTACGATCGCTTTTGTTATAGGAGAAGCCGTACTACGGATTGTTGCCCCTGAATTTGTCGAATTTCAGCGTGCAATGGAATTCTCGGATCTGACGGTCCGCAAATTGAAGCCTAACATTAAGCGGACACTGATTCATCCTGCAACCGGGGAACCTCCTTTTTTTCTTTCCACAAATGCCATGGGGTTAAGGTCAGACACGGAAATTAACTTTCAGTTACCTCCCGATACGAAAAGGATTCTCTGCCTGGGAGATTCCTATACCTTTGGATTTGGCGTGGATGGGCAGGAGACCTTTCCACAGGGTCTTGAGAGATGCATGAACCACCAGGGGCCTGATAATCAATATAGATACCAAGTTATCAATGCTGGATTTGCAGACGGATTGAGCCCCGACAGTGAG
>BS_KBA_SWE02_21mDRAFT_10000338_pt1 | contig 17228 bp, 16 predicted proteins | sample BalSeasSWE02_21m_FD_9196 | JGI IMG/M metagenome (IMG submission 9196)
GAAAAATTTAAAGAATTCTTTAATTTTAAGACTGAACAGGTAGTTGATAAGAGAATTGATGAAATATTCCCAATAAATGTTGTTAAGAAAATCAATTCGTTTATTGAAAGTAATCTAATAGAAGAATCTATTCGATATACTGAGGATATTATTTCGATTAATTTTTTACATGATAATGCTGAACTGTTACTTGTAAAAATATCAAATACGGAGAAACAAAAATCAATTATTTTTGTATCGATTGAAACGCAAAGTGAAATAAAAAATTCTGAAAATGAACTCCAAAATATTTTAATGCATAGAGGAACAATGTTCGATATTTTAATTCAAAAAAACCCTGAACCAATATTTGTTTACGATAAAGAAAATCTAAGATTTCTTGAAGTAAACAAAGCTGCTATTAAATTATACGGTTTCAACCACGAAGAATTTCTGCAGATGGACCTTACTGATCTCTATGCTCCGGAAGATATTCAAACCTTGTTGGATTCTTTTGGAGATGAAGCATCTGAAGCAAGATTCAGTAAACCTTTCAGGCATCGAAAAAAAGATGGTTCAAATGTTTTAGTCGAGATAAGTAAAACTTCGTTTAGGTTTAATGATAAAGAAGCCCATTTTAATATTATTAAAGATATTTCTGACAGCATCGAAAAAGATAAACAGAATCAGATACTTAAGATTATTTTTAATGAATCTGATTTGATGGTATTTAATACGGATTCTTCAGGCTTTATAACATTTATAAATAGTAACGTAACCAAAAGTCTTGGTTACTCTAATGAAGAAATTCTTCAATCATCTTTTGCCAGTCTTGTTACTGATGATGACCGAGGAATTGTGAACACTTCAATATTCCAATCACATCTTAAAGACGCTGTTGTTCTGGAATCAAAGTTTAAAGACTCACTTGGCAATTTTATTGATGCTGAAATTTCTGCTTCACCAATTCTTGATTTTGATGGCGGAGTGGATTCGTTTACCATCATTGTTAAACCTGTATTGATAAATTCAATTACAGACGAACCAAGAGAAATTGTAAAAGAAGTTATCGTTGAAAAACAAAGTAATAGTCCTCAACAGAAAACGATTATTCCAGATTCTAATTTTCTTTCTGGAATGTTCCATGAGATTTTAACACCTATTAATGTAATAATTGGATTTTCTCAAGAGTTAATCAGCAATACTGAAAATCCTACTGAAGAACAATTAGAAGCATCTGAAATAATTAATCAGAACCGCATTAAAATGATGGATACGATGAACGCTGTTGTTGAGTATTCTGATATAATGCAGAATAAATCGCCGTTAAAAATAGAAGATATAACTATAACAGATATTATTGAGAAATTGGATGACAACATAAAAGACATAACTGGAATTAATGATATTCAATTTGGATACGGTAAAATATCGTCATCCTTAAAGTTTAAATCCGATAAACAAAAATTTGAAAACTTTATTCTTTCATTAATTAAAGTTGTATCAAGATTAAGCAAAGATAAAAAAATTTACTTCTCCGCATTTTCAATTGATACCGAATCATTTCTTATTGGAATCAGCGATCAATATGGCAATCCTTCTGAATATATAGCGAATGTGCTTGAACAAGTATTTGGGAATGAAAAAGACCCTAAAGATTTTGGTTTACCCAAACTGACAACTTATTTGGCAAGAATACTTCTTAATTTTCTTGGTGGAAAGTTCTATCTATCTTCCTCAGTAACTTACCGAAATGAAACAGGATTTATTTTTCCTATTTCTATTTTCAGTGATTCGGAAAATCAAAAATATGATTCAGTTAAGGAAATTATCTCTTCAATGCCTTCATCTGAAAATATTAATGGTGATTTAATTAGCTCTGCAGATACTAACATTAAAGAAGATTTAAATGAAGATCTGGCTAAGGATGTTACTGAAGAATTAACATCCGATTTATCTGATGATATCTTTAAACCTGTTCAGCCAATATCCCAAGGATTACTTGCAAAAATAAATGATGAAAAACATATTGAAGATGATTCAATCCAACAGGAAATCGAAACTTTTGATATGTTGGAAAAAGATAAATCTGAAGAGTTAAGTGAAAATGAACACAATGAGCCTGATGTTAAGGAAAATCTTTCCGATGAAATTAGAGAAGAATTAGACTCTGATTCTGTTACTGATAACATCCAAGAAGTAATATCACCACAGTCTTTAGATCTTACGAAACTAAATTGTCTCTATGTTGAAGATCAAGTTGATTCACAGATTCTCTTTAAAGTTCAGATGAAAGAGTTGCGCGATGTTAAGTTTGCAGTAAGTTTTGAAGAAGCACAGCTTGTACTTATGAAACACCAGTTTGATTTTATTGTTATGGATATAAATTTGCAGGGTGAGTATAATGGACTTGATGCACTTAAGATAATTAAAACAATGCCTGCGTTTAGTTCTATTCCAATAATTGCAGTAACTGCTTATGTTCTTCCCGGTGATAAAGAGAAGTTTATCTCTGCTGGATTTGATGATTTTATTTCAAAGCCAATTTTTAAAGAAAAAATGATGGAAACTTTGGAAAAAATATTTCTTTCAAAGTATTAAATCATTCTAGTTTTTGAGTTTAATCCTCTTAATTCTAATAATTAAGAGGATTTCTTATTCCTCCCTTGACATTTAATCATTATCAATTTATGTTAGCATACAAATGTATGGTAATTATTTTATATAGGTATGATTATGCAAAAAGAGTTAACTGCAATTCAAAAAAACATTTTAGACTTCTTGATTGATCAAATAAAAGGGAAGGGAATTCCTCCAACTCTTGCTGATGTTGCAAAACATTTTGGATATAAAAATCGCGCAACCGTTCAACAGCATTTTCAAGCAATTGAAAAAAAAGGATATATCAAAATAAGTCCTAAACTTTCTCGTGGGATAGAACTTACTTTGGAAGATAAATTTTTTGTACCACGACCAATACTTGGAGAAGTTGCAGCAGGAAATCCACTTACAATTTATCCGGATGCAATTGATACAGTACAACTGCCAACAATTGCAAGAATACCGCAAGATTCTTTTCTGCTCCGAGTAAAAGGCGATAGCTTAAAAGATGCTTATATATTTAGTGGTGATATAGTGATTGTAAATCCAAATCTTGAACCAAAGAACGGACAAATTGTAGTTGCTCTTCTTGATGACGCTGCAGTTGTGAAAAGATTTTTTAAAAAGAGAAGCAAAATTGAACTAGTGTCTGAAAATCCGGACTATAAACCAATAGTCATTGATAAAAAATATCCATCATTTAAAATTGTTGGAATTGTTGTGGGAATTTATCGAAGTATGGAAAAGAGGGTAGGTTAAATTTTTATAATTGAATGTTTTATCAAGGTGATGTATTCTGAGATAGAAATCATGAATCAAAGGCAAAGGTTAAAAATGAAAAATGCAATTCTCAGTTTATTATTATTATTAGTTTTCTCTGGAAATTTGTTTCAATTAATTCCACAATGTTCAGACGCGGGCCTCTGTTCAGTGGGCCATATAATGGATGATAACGATGATAATATTCTTAATATTAATTTAGGATATAAATTTGGTTCGAGTGGTAAAGAGGATGATGTGAAGTATCATTCATTTCAATTGGGAGCGATTTATAATGTTTTTGATAGAACATCGTTTCAACTTTCTATACCATATAATTTACAATCGGGTCCATTAGGTGATGTTAGTGGAATTGGGGATTTATTAGTAAGTGTAACGCATAGTTTTATATCAGATGATAATTATTCTCTTGATGCATCAATTGGAGCTAAGTTTGCAACGGGTGATGATAATAAAGACAATTTACCAATGGCTTATCAGTCGGGTTTAGGATCAAACGATATTTTATTTGCATTAAACTATCTTTACAAAAACATTGGATTTCGAGTTGGTTATCAATTAGCTGGCAGCAGAAATAATAACGTTATAAAATTAGAACGTGGTGATGATTTATTAGTTCGTGCTTCGTACGGTCTTTTATTGGATAAATTTACGATTACCCCGCAGCTTTTATTTATTAAAAGATTAAGTGAATCTAGTATTCGTGATACATCTTCAGTGGCTTCTACAGAAACATTTATTGATGTTGATAACAGCGATCAGGCACAACTTAATTTTCTTACATCTTTTCAATATGAAATAAATAAAAATTATTCTTTGTTTGCAGATTTTGCTATTCCATTTATTAAACGAGAAGTAAATGTTGATGGGTTAACTCGTTCATTTAGCGCTTCAGTTGGAATCCAATTAAATATTAATTAAAGATTAAATGAGTTCAACTAAATTTAATATTGGCACAGCCGGATGGTCTTATAAGGATTGGGTTCCGAATTTTTATCCTAAAAATCAAATTGGTGGATTTGACTGGCTTCAGTTTTATTCTAAATACTTCAATTGTGTTGAAGTAAACTCAACTTACTATACTTACATAAGTCCCAAAGTTGTTGATGGTTGGATAAAAAAAGTTGAGGACTCAAATGATTTTATCTTTCATATAAAACTTCACCAGGATTTTACACACAAAAGAAAATTCGATGAACAAAACATAAAAGCTGTTCGTTATAATCTTGATCAATTGAGGAAATCAGAACGTCTTGGTGGATTACTTATACAATTCCCATACTCATATTCTTTTGATGGAAACTCTGTTCAACACATTCAAAAACTTAGAGATATATTTTCTGATATAGATTGCTTTGTAGAAGTTCGTCATTCAAGCTGGAATAATAATCGTGCTTACGATTTCTTTAAAGAAAATGATTTAACTTTCTGTACAATTGATCAGCCGTAATTTGGGCAGACGATTGAGTTTGATCCTATCATTACAAATGATAAAGCTTACATTCGGTTTCACGGAAGAAATGTTGAAGCCTGGAAAAAATCATTATCTAACTTTGGTAAACCTCAGACTTATGAAGAACAAAGTTCACGTTACAGTTATTTGTATTCCCCAGGCGAATTGGTTGAGATTGAGCAGAAGATAAAATCGATTGAACATAAAGTAAAAGAGATAAATGTAATTATGAATAATCATCCACAAGGCGATGCAGTTGCAAATGCATTTGAATTGATTCACTTACTTGAAGAAAAAAATAAAGTGGAAATGCCTCCAACAATCGTTAAAGCTTATCCAAGATTGGAAGAGATTGGTCTTGATTATATAATATCAGATTTAATATTGTAATTAAAATGTAAAATAATTTTGAGGTCTCTATAATTTTTATACTAATCAGTCATGGATATATTTATTTCTCAAGTTCAATTAAAATTAAGAGGTGGTAATAATGAAAAAGGTATTATTTTTAATCTCCTTTCTAGTTCCCTTCTTGTTGGCTCAACAAAGTAATAATGGGAACATTAGGTTAGTTTTTAATGGTGAAAAAATTAATCTGCCTATAAATGCCGTTTCAATTCACAAGGATAATGGCATAATTTTAAGCATTAAAGCAGAAAAAGAAGATTCAATTATTAAACAGATGGTAAAGCTTGAACTTGGATTAAACGAACTATCATCAAAGCCCGATGCCGTAACTTTTGAAGGCACTAGAATTGATATTAGAACTAGAGATAATAAAAATATTTCTGGAAAAGAATTATCGATGTGGTTTGATGGTCAATCCGGTGATGAGAATAATTATTTTGAAGCGGCACATTATAGTGTTTTCAGTGAAGGGGAACGGGTTAGCTGGGAAATCAATTCTTTGTCTATGAAGCTCAATATTACAGATGTTTACTATATAAATGGAGCACTACACATAAATGGTGAGTTTAATGGGACTTTTAAGTCAACTTTAGCTCCAGAAGGACAAGTTGCAGAAATAAAAGACTGTAAATTTGAAGTAATTATTTAACCTTTTTGAACTTTGACTTAGATTATGCGTACAATTTTTCACTTAGATCTTGATGCTTTTTTCGTTTCTGTAGAGAGAATTCTCGATCCTAAACTTAATGGCAAGCCTGTAATTGTTGGCGGTGATCCTAAAGATGGAAGGGGAGTTGTCTCTGCCTGTTCTTATGAAGCACGAGAGTTTGGATTACACTCTGCTATGCCGATTAGAACTGCCTACAAACTATGTCCACATGGTATTTATTTGCACGGTCATGGTAATGAGTACACAAGATTTTCAAAAGCTGTTAAAAATATTTTAGAACAATATGCACCTCTAATTGAACAAGCCTCGATTGACGAGTTTTATCTTGATATGACAGGCACACAAAAAATGTATGGCTCAATGTTTGGTTTTGCCACAAGATTACAAAAAGAAATATGGGATAAAATTGGTTTGCCGATTTCAATTGGTATTGGCAGCAATAAAACTATTGCAAAAATCGGTTCTGATTGTATGAAGCCCAAAGGAATCACTTACATTATTCCTGGAATGGAAAAAGAATTTCTCTCACCTATGCCAGTTGAAACAATTCCCGGTGTAGGTAAAGTAACCAAGCAAAGTTTAAACTCACGAGGCATTTATAAAATTGGTGATATCACAAAACTTCCATCCGATTATTTTGGAACGGCATTTGGCAAATACGGAGTTGATCTTTGGAGAAAAGCTCATGGTGAAGGGACAGAGTATTTAACAATTCAGCGAACAAGAAAAAGTATTTCCCGCGAAACAACTTTCGGCAATGATGTTACTAGTGAAGAAGAAATCAAAAATACTTTATTCTATTTAACTGGAAAAGTTGCTCAATCATTACGCAAAAAAGGATGGGAAGCCTCTACAATAGATATTAAACTACGTTACACAGATTTTCAGACTTTAACACGTGCAAAGACAATAAAACCTACCGATGATGATCAAGTTATATTTGAAACAGCATGGAATTTAATGAAAAAAGCACGAACAAGAAGAGTTGGTGTAAGATTAATCGGAGTTGGGATTACGAACTTTTCTCCATTAAACGAACAGGAATTTCTATTTGAAGATTATGAAGTTAAAAGAAAAAAAATGTTAAGAGCAGTTACAAGAATTCGTGATAAGTTTGGTTATGAATCTTTACTATTTGGTATAACTGAAGAAGATAAAAGGTTAAAAGGAATGGAAAACTATTTTCAGGTTTAATCTTTTCAAATCAGCCCGGTGGCCAATTCATTTTTCTGCCACCAATAAGATGAAGATGTAAGTGATAAACTTCTTGTCCGCCATTATCGCCGCAATTAATAACTAATCGAAATCCATCATTAGCAATACCTAAATCTTTAGCTATACTATTTGCCGCATCAATCATTTCACCAAGCAGAACGGAGTGTTCGCTTCCTTTTAAATCAGTTACTTTAGGAACTTGAATCTTGGGGATAATTAAAATGTGCACCGGAGCTTGGGGATTTATATCCCTAAAGGCAATAACTATGTCAGACTCATAAACAATATCAGCAGGAATTTCTTTGTTAATTATTTTAGAAAAGATAGTTTGCATTATTCATCCTTTTCAATTCCATATTTTTTCATTTTGTTGTATAGATGGCTGCGCTGAATCTCAAGAATCTCTGAAGTTTTACTAATATTCCAATCATTTGCCCGAAGCTGTTTAAGAATAAAAACACGTTCAGCCTTTTCTTTAAATTCCTGGAAAGAATTACTTGTGTCAACAAGTTCATCAACAGATTGTTGATTACCTGCAAACATTATATTGATATCCTTACCAGAAATTTCCTTTTTGTCTATAATTATAATTATCCGCTCAATAAGATTTCTTAACTCTCGCACATTTCCAGTCCAGGATTGATTTTGTAGAATTCTAATTGCATCATCAGAAAATTTTGTAACAGGCTTTTTATGTTTTACTGAAATATCATTTGTAAAACGTTCGACAAGGATAGGAATGTCTTCCGATCTTTCACGTAGTGGGGGAACAACAATTGGAATTACATTTAGTCTATGAAATAGATCTTCTCTAAAATTCCCTTTTTCAATTTCTTCCTTAAGATTTTTATTTGTTGCGGAAATTAATCGCACATCAACATCAATTTTTTTTCCACCACCAACACGTTCAATCTTACCATCTTCAATAGCTCTTAGTACTTTGGCTTGTGCCTGATGAGACATATCACCAACTTCATCTAAAAATATTGTGCCTTTATGTGCAAGTTCAAATCTTCCAATTCGCTGCTGCACTGCACCTGTAAAAGAACCTTTCTCGTGTCCAAATAATTCCGACTCTATAAGTTCATTTGGTATAGCGGCGCAGTTAACTTCAACAAATGGTTTATCTTTACGTTCGCTTTTTTTGTGGATAGCTCGGGCTACTAATTCTTTACCTGTCCCATTTTCACCGGTTATCAAAACACGAGTATCTAACGGGGCAACTTTATCAATCATCTGTAAAATATTTTGAATTGCTTTACTCTTACCAAGAATTTCACCATCACCAATCCAAACCTTTTTAATTACTTCATTTTCCTCTTTTAGCGATGCACTTTCAGTTGCATTACGCACACTTATTAAAAGTTTATCGCGGTCAATTGGTTTTTCAAGAAAATCGAATGCGCCAAGCCGGGTTGCTTTAATAGCATTTTCAACACTTCCGTGGGCAGAAATGATAATAACTGATACTGCTGGTTTTTGTTCCTTTAATTTTTTGAGAACCTCAAAACCGTTCATCTCCGGCATTTGGATATCCAGAAGAACAGCAGAAAAATCTTTTGATGAAAATTTTTCTAATCCTTTATTTGCGCTTGTTGTGTAGTCAGCAGCATAACCCTCATACTCAAGGATCATGTTCATACTTTCACAGATTTGAAGTTCGTCATCAATGATTAAAACTGATTTCATAATGCAACTCTAAAAAATCTTAGTGATCGAAATAAAAATATTTGTGATGGCAATAAATCTTTGTTTTCTTTAAGTAAGCTCCCGAACAATCTACCGTAATGATTTACATCCAGGTCTCTTATATCAACACTTGACTGAACTTTAAAACTTTCTTCAAATGCTTCCACAAAATAACCAATTAGCTTTCCCAAGTCAAAGATATGAGATTCATAGGACAGAAATGCACTACCAAAAAAATGTGCAAGTTTATCTTTATCTCCGTAATTATTTGGTGGAGTATCAAAAAACAAAAAACGTGGAAGATTTTCATTCTTCTTTATAAAAGTTTCTTGACCTGCTGATGTCAACGGATAATTTACTACTACATTTAATAATGGAATTTGAACAGAAACCTCACGATAGGGAACTGTGCCAAGCATTAATGCAAGCAGAGCATCAGAAATATTTCCATTGGTAAATTTAATAGCTTGAACGAAAATTGAATCAGCAGCGGAAACATCTCCAATTTCATTTCTGAGATGAATAAAATGTTCGGAACCAATATAGCTAGAGATATAATTTACAGCTTTGGAGATATCACTTTGTTGAGCTGAAGTACTTCTAAATACTATAAATATTATTAGAATTATTAAAAATCTCATTCTCACCACTAAGATACTTTGGGCATCTAGAGACACTAAGTGAAGCTCAGTGATTTTAGTACCTGCCTGCCGGTAGGCAGGTCTAAGTAGTAAATCATTATTTAAGTCTGCATCACACCAGGATTAAACTTAGGCATTTCGGGATTGCTATTAGTAACTTCTAAACACATAGAAATCCATTCTCGTGTTTGAGCTGGATTTATAATCTCATCAATCCATAATCTTGCTGCGGCGTAAAGGGGAAAGCTTTTTTCATCGTAAGAATTTTGAATATCATTCAACAATTTCTTTTTATCTTCATCACTAAATCTATGTCCACTTTTTTCTTTTTGCTTTAATTTGATATCAAGCAAAACACTGCTTGCCTGGTTTCCACCCATTACAGAAATTTTTGCATTTGGGTAAGCAAAAATAAATCGTGGATCATAAGCTTTGCCGCACATTGCATAGTTGCCTGCACCAAAACTGTTACCAGTTATGATTGTGATTTTTGGAACAACAGAGTTCGCAACTGCATTTACCATCTTTGCACCGTCTTTAATAATTCCACCGTGTTCAGCTTTACTGCCAACCATAAAACCGGTTACATCTTGTAAAAACAAGAGAGGAATTTTTTTCTGATTACAATTCATAATAAACCGGGTTGCTTTATCTGCAGAATCCGAATAAATAACTCCACCAACCTGCATTTCACCTTGTTCCGTCTTAACAACACTCCTTTGATTTGCTACAATACCCACAGCCCAGCCATCAATTCTGGCATACGCTGTAATTATAGTTTTTCCATAACCGGCTTTATATTCATCAATCTCAGAATTATCAACTATGCGAGAAATTAATTCATAAGTATCGTAGGGTTTAAGAGTATCTTCAGGAAGTACCCCAAGTATTTCTTTGGTTGGATATTCGGGTAATTTACTTTCTGTTCTATCAAATCCAGCAGTTTCACTCTTGCCAAATTTTTCTACCAAGCTTCTGATTTGAGCAATACATTCCTCATCATTTTTCATAATGTAATCTGTTACACCGGAAATATTTGATTGTACTTTTGCACCGCCAAGCGTTTCGTTATCAATCACCTCTCCGATTGCAGCACGAACCAAATGAGCTCCAGCAAGAAAAACAGAACCTTCACCTTCAACTATCAAGGCTTCGTCACTCATTATTGGAAGGTAAGCTCCACCAGCGACACAAGGTCCCATAATTGCAGCAATTTGCGGAATGCCCATTGAAGACATTTTTGCATTGTTACGAAAAATTCTTCCGAAGTGTTCTTTATCAGGAAAAATTTCATCTTGAAGAGGAAGAAAAACTCCAGCGCTATCAACTAAGTAAATAATTGGAATGCGATTTTCCATTGCAATTTCCTGTGCACGTAAATTTTTCTTTGCAGTGATAGGAAACCATGCCCCTGCTTTAACAGTTGCATCGTTTGCAACGATGACGCAATCACGCTTGTGAATTTTTCCAATTCCATAAACCGTTCCTGAAGAAGGAGCTCCGCCATATTCTTCATACATTCCATAAGCAGCAAAAGTACTTAGCTCAAAAAAATTTTTAGGATCATCAACAAGAAGATCGATTCGCTCACGTGCTGTAAGTTTTCCTTTGGCTTTATGCTTTTCAATAGATTTCTTACCGCCGCCTTCTTTAACTTTATCTTTAGCGGCCTCAAGCTTGCGCAATAATTCTTTTTGATAATCTTCTCTTTTAAGAAATGTTTCGTTCTCTTTTATTTGAGTATTGATTTGTTTCATAATTGTTTCTTCTATCATCCCGAACTCGTTTCGGGATCTTTTAATAAACATCGTTAGACCCTGAAACGAGTTCAGGGTGACAAATTTAAAAATGTTTTAATCTCCCTTCCCTTAGAGAAGGGCAGGGGTTAGGTTTCTTTCAACAAATCTCTAGCAATAACAATACGTTGTATTTCGGATGTTCCTTCACCGATTGTTAGAAGTTTTACATCACGGTAAAATTTTTCAACCGGATACTCTTTTATAAATCCATAACCGCCAAAAATTTGGACTGCTTCACTGCTTGCTTTTTCAGCAATCTCGCTCGCAAAAACTTTTGCTTCAGCAGCTTCTTTGGTGTTTGGTATTCCTGCATCTTTCATTGCTGCAGCACGAAATGTTAACATTCTAGCGGCTTCAATATTAGTAGCCATTTCAGCAAGTTTAAATTGTATTGCCTGAAAATCAAAAAGTTGTTTGCCAAATTGTTTACGCTCTTGTGAATATTTTAATGAAGCATCAAGACAACCTTGCGCTAATCCAATAGAACAAGCGGCAATAGAAATTCTACCACCTTCTAAAACTTTCATTGAATCTATAAAGCCCATTCCTTCTTCTCCCAAAAGATTTTCAGCGGGAACTTTACAATTTTCAAAAGCTAATTGTGTTGTATCGCTTGCTCGCATTCCAAGTTTATTTTCTTTCTTACCAATGATCAATCCTTCCATTCCTTTTTCGAGTATGAAAGCTGAGATTCCCTTTTTTCCTGCTCTTTTATCAGTGATTGCCATAACAACATAAGTTTCACCAACTGTACCATGAGTTGTAAATTGTTTACTTCCGTTTAGTATCCAATTATTTCCATCTTTAACTGCGGTACTCAATAATCCGGCAGCATCACTTCCAGAAGCAGATTCCGTTAAGCCCCAAGCGCCAATTTTTGTGCCGCTTGCAAGATCAGGTAAGTATTTTTTCTTTTGTACTTCATTACCAAAGAGATTAATGTGATTAGTACAAAGTCCGTTATGAGCAGCGACAGAAAGACCGATTGAGGGGTCAACTTTTGAGAGTTCTTCAATGATAATTGCATATTCAACATAACCTAAATTTGCTCCGCCAAATTCTTCAGGCACAAGTATTCCTAAAAAACCAAGTTCTCCAAGTTGTTTCATTATCCCCATCGGAAATTTTTGTGACTCATCATATTCCATAATAACAGGACGAATATGTTTTTCAGCAAAGTCTCTGATAGTATCTCGTATTATAATTTGGTTTTCTGTGAATTCGGTGAGAAAAGGTTTTTGTTCCATTGAAGTTCCTTTAAATCCTATTTTTAAATTCTTCAATTATTTCTTCAGCAATATGATAAGGCGATAAATTACCAAGTATCACTTTCTGTAAAGATAAATTTAAGGAATTTTCACTAGTCTCACTCCATAATTCATCTTTTAATTTATGCTCCACTATTTCTTTAATTCTAATCTTGGCTTGTTTCCCCCTTTTAGAATTAAATAATTCTTTGTCTTTCATAAACTTTTTATGACGATCAATTTCATCAGCAATTTCATCAATCCCTTTATTTTCTGAAGCGACACCTTTGATGATGTTTGGAAGCCAGGAATCTTCATCGTGATCTTTTATCATTAAAATTGTTTGAAGTGCAGTGTAAGCTTGCTGTGAGCCAGGTCTATCACTTTTATTCAATACAAAAAAATCTGCAATCTCCATCAACCCAGCTTTCATTGCTTGAACTGAATCGCCGCTTTCAGGTACAAGGACAACAATTGTAGTATCAGCAGCTTGTGCAATATCAAGTTCTGATTGTCCAACACCAACTGTTTCAAAGATGATTAGATCGAACCCTGCTGCATCCAGAACGTCGGCCGCATCAATTGCTTTTTTAGATAAACCACCAAGACTACCACGAGTTGCCATACTGCGAATAAAAACTCCGCTATCCATCCCAATATCTGTCATTCTTACTCTATCACCAAGCAATGCACCGCCGGTGAATGGGGAAGTAGGGTCAACTGCGATTATTCCGACTTTTTTATTTTGCTTTCTGAAATATTTGGTAAGTTGATTTGTGATTGTGCTTTTACCCGATCCGGGGGGTCCTGTAATTCCAATGCGATAAGCATTTCCCACTTTTTTATAAATCTCTTTTAAATATTCTGATGTTAAAGAATTATTAGATTCGACAATAGAAATAGCTCGTGCAATAGATCTTCTATCTTCCTTATAAATCTTGTCAATCAAATTAATATTGATCATATCAAGTCATATTGACTTTAAAGAATTCAACAGTAGTTTTTAATCCATCTTCTAATTTTATGGATGGTTTCCAACCAAACTTATTAAATATCTTGTCTGAAGTAATAACACTTCGCAATTGCTCGCCAGCAGCGGTTGGTCCATGTTTTTCTTCTTTGTTCGCTTTTGTTATATCATTGATGTAATGGAAAAGTTGATTAACATCAGTTTCAATCTCAGTTCCAATGTTGTAAATATCTGATGTTTCATCTTTGAGAGCAAGAAGATTTGCTTTAACCACATCGCCAACAAAAACATAATCACGAGTTTGTTTGCCGTGACCGTTAATTACAGGCTGCTCACCTTTAAGAAGTTTTGTAGAAAAAATTGCAACAACTCCGGCTTCACCAAAAGGATTTTGTCTTGGTCCATAAATATTTGCATATCTCAGAATTGTATAATTTAATTTGTGTTCTGAATTGTAAAAGTAAAGATATTTTTCAACCGCAAGTTTAGAAATTCCATAAGGGGATTTTGGTTGTTGAATATGTTTTTCATCGGCAGGGAAGTAATCTTGCTCGCCATAAACTGCTCCACCAGTTGATGCAAACATAAACTTCTTTACATCATAATTAACACAATTTTGTAAAAGATTTATTGTTCCAAGAATATTTGTTGTTGCGTCAAACTCCGGATCTTTAACAGAACGTCTCACATCCATTTGAGCAGCATGATGATTTACTACATCAAATTTTTCTGTATCAAAAAGTTTATTTAAACTTTTATCACAAATATTTGCTTTAACAAACTTTGCCTTTGGATTAATATTTCTTTCAAACCCAGTTGATAAATCATCCAGAATTACAACTTGATTTCCTTCTTTGATAAATGCATCTGCAATTTGGGAAGCAATAAATCCTGCTCCACCAGTAACTAGAATTTTCAATTAGCCGTCCTTATATAATTTGTTCCTGTTAATATATTCTAAAACTTTCTCTGGTACGAGGTAATAAATCGGTAAATCAGCATGTACACGATTGCGAATATCTGTTGCACTTATTTCAATACCGCGTGTTTCCACAAAGTGAGCGGCTTCAACATATTTATCAACATAATCAATTGGATGAGAAGATTTTCTTTTAAGTACAACAACATTAGCTAACTTAAATATTTCATCAGGATCTTTCCATGTATGAAATTGAAATATATTATCATATCCAATGATTAAATCAATTTCATCATAAGAATTTTTCAATTCTCTTAGAGTATCTATTGTATAGGAAATTGTATGTTGTTTGATTTCGAAATCAGAACATTCAAAAAATGGTATTTCATCCAGCGCTATCTTAAGCATATTTAATCGATGCTGTGCACTTGATGCTTTAGCATGTTTTTTGTGAGGAGAAATATACGCAGGGATAAAAATTATTTTTTCAAGATTTCTAATTTCTCTTACAGATTGTGCGGTTATCAAATGACCATTGTGTATTGGGTCAAATGTTCCACCAAAAATTCCAATTTTACTCATTTAAGTAAATCCTTGTATTCTACAAAAAGATGTGTAAATCGTTCGTGCATTTGTTGTGAGCAATATTCAATACTTTTCTTTTGTGATAACTCCGCATAAAGTTGTTTAAAATTATCAATGCTTCTTACAAGCAGCACATCATTCACAATGTGCATAAAGTGCGTGCAGGAATTATTCCTGCCTAAAAAATCATTGTAATTGAAATTACTCAATAATAAGCTATCCATAATTTCATCTGAATATTTATTAAACCCAAATACAGCTATACTATCTTCTTTATTTTTTGCAATCACCAAGGATTCATTTTCAGTTTTAAGAAGATTATAATATTGTTCATAATCAGAAGACTTTATATCTATTACATCAGAAAAAATAATTAAATTATTTTTATATAATAAAAATTCCTTAGACGATAATTTTTCAAAAATTATTTTCTTCTTCGAAACATCTGCAAAAACAATTTTATGATTTTTATTTTTTAATTCATCAGGAAGATTAACTATTTCTTCCTCATCCCAAATACAATAAATATCTATTTTATCTTCTTTGGCAGTAAGATTTTCAAGAATATTTAAATAAAGAGAAATAGATAGAAACGAGACTTCCGCTTTACTAAACCCCTTTAGATTATTAAATAATTCTTCAGTTTGAGAAGGGTAGTATGGGAAAATATAGACAGCTTTTGAATTCATTTGTCAGGTGTTCTGCAATAATTTAATAATAAAGTCTCTATAGTTATTCACATCCATTTCATAATAAGCTTTACTTGCACCATTAGAATTTTTTAATTGAACTTTTCTAAATGCAAGAGTAGTTGCTGCTTTAATATATGTTTTCCGGTTGCGCTCATCAAGCCAACCCTTACGTTCTCTTTGTGGAGAGCTTAGTATAACAAGATGAGATTCCGGAATTATTCCGTTTTCAGATTCTTCTTTAAGCTCGTTAAAGATAATTCTTCTTTCACCTTTGATTGAAATTATATAGGTTGATATGAATATAACAATTGAAACTATCATAAATAGAAAACCTATAGGTGCAGTTCTATCATAACTTAAACTGGAATTCCAGATTGAGTGAATTATCATTGCAATTAATAATCCGATAAAGGTATATGAAAACTTTTTAGATGGTGATTTGAATTTTGCTAATCCCAGAAAAGCACCAAGTGTTGCTGTGGATACACAATGCATAACACCAGAGAAAAGGCTTCTTACGATGACTAACATTATCAAGTTTGTAATAGATTCACTATAAGTAACGAAGTACAGAAAATTTTCAGTCATCCCAAATCCAAGACCAATTGCGCCGCCGTAAACAATACCGTCGGTAATGTTATCAAATTTATTGTTGGTGATAGTAATTAATAAAAAAAGTCCTTTTGTAATTTCTTCTACAATGGGGGCAACTGCAATTGCTCCAAACCTGCTTAATTGTAAACTATCTTTAATAAAGAATGAAGTGATTGTGGTTAAAAATAAACTGCCAATCAAGGTTAGAACTATTGCGCCAAGTGCACCCCAGAGATAATTTGTTAAAACAAGTTTAAATGGTTCTCTGTCATATCGGTCAAATTTCCATATCAATACTAGGTAGATTGACATCGGAACGATTGCGGCTAAAGCAGAAAAAATTATTAACATTTAATTTTTGGCAATTATAACTATTATTAAATATCTGCTTCAAATTATTCATTTAGAAGTGAAAAAACCAAAATTATTTTAGACCAAATGTGTAAATTAGACTCATTGATATTGGCTAAGGAAAAGTGAAAGTAATTTTTGGAGTATCGAGTAATAAACTAACAATTAAATTATTTTCTATTTAGCTCTAAAAATATTTGATAATCTTTGAAAATGGCTGAAATGTATCAAAAAGCTAAATATTGCGATTTTACATTGTTTGATTATATAACGGATCAGTTATATATTAAGCCTCGTTTTTTGCGTGATTTTGCAAGATGATTATAAAAATATCAAATTTAAGCGAAGGTGATCACGATTTTGTTTTTGAAGACAAAGTTGCTTTACTGGATTTAGATAAACCATTTTATGGAAAATATAAATCTTCTATAATTCTGAATAAACTGCACGATCAGTTAATACTTTCGGTAACATCAGATTTTAAAGTAAAATATGAGTGCGACCGCTGTGGAACTGAATATAAATCGAGTTTAAAGAGTGATTATAAAATGATTTACCTGATGAATGAAGCACCAGAAGAAACAGACTCGATTAATGTAAATTATCTTAGCAGAGATGCTGATAAAATTAATATT
>BS_KBA_SWE02_21mDRAFT_10000339_pt1 | contig 17198 bp, 26 predicted proteins | sample BalSeasSWE02_21m_FD_9196 | JGI IMG/M metagenome (IMG submission 9196)
TTTTTATCATTAGTTTTATAATCTACTATTTTACTTAAAAATCTAGTATTTAAGTATCTTTCTTTTCGGAAATTGATAGACGTAAATAGACGATAGGTTTCAAAAGATTTTTAACTAGAAAATAGAAAAAATAAATTTTGTGGTAAATTTATGATTAATAATTCCACTTTTCTTGATTATTAATCATAACAAAGTTTGATTCATTGTTGAATATAATTTGACACTATACTTTAATTAAATTATTATATTTTTAATTTCATACTAACGCTTTTTATGTCAAAAACAATAAAATACGAAATGATGATTCTTTTAACAGAAGAATTTAACGATAATGAATTAAAAACTTGGGCTTTTAATTATGCTAAGACGTTAAGAAAATTGAATGCATCTGAAATTTCAGTGATTTCGAGAGGTAAACGAGATTTATCATATGAAATTGCGGATCAAAAACGTGGAAATTTTATTCAAATTAATTTTTCAAGCATTCCAAAACATATAGAAAATTTTTCAAGTAGTTTAAAATTTGACTCAAATGTTTTAAGATTTTTAGTTTTAAACAAAACAAATAACGTAAAAAAATTTTAAAATTTTTTTTACGTTATTATCTTGAATTAGAAATAAAGATATGCTAACATCTGGGTAATAGGTATTTCCTCAGTAGCTCAGTGGTAGAGCAATCGGCTGTTAACCGATTGGTCGTAGGTTCAAGTCCTACCTGGGGAGTTTAAAATAAATTAAAATTATAAAAAATTATGAAAAATATGTTTGATCCTTTAAAGATTGGGGATAAATCATTTTCTTCGCATTTAATGTTAGGAACTGGTAAATATAGAACTAGTCAAGATGCAGTAAAAAGTATTAACGCAAGTGAATGTGAAATTGTTACAGTTGCTATTCGACGTTTACCTACAAATATAAATCAAGATAATATTAGTTTTCTCAAATCTTTAAATTGGGAAAAACTCTGGTTATTACCAAATACAGCGGGTTCACAAACAGCTGAAGATGCTATTCGAATGGCATTTTTAGGTCATGAATTAGCTTGTCAATTAGGTCAAGAAGATAATTTTTTTGTTAAATTAGAAGTTATTTCTGATCCAAAATATTTATTACCCGATCCAATAGGAACTTTAAAAGCAGCAGAATTTTTGGTAAAAAAAGGATTTACTGTTTTACCTTATATTAATGCTGATCCTATGTTAGCATTACATCTTGAAGATTTAGGATGTGCTACTGTTATGCCACTTGGTTCACCCATTGGTTCCGGTCAAGGATTGAATAATTTAGCTAATCTTCAAATTATTATTGAAAATGCAAATATTCCTGTTATTATAGATGCCGGAATTGGGGCTCCTAGTGAGGCCACAATGGCAATGGAATTAGGGGCTGATGGGATTTTACTAAATACAGCAGTAGCTCAAGCAAAAAATCCAGAACAAATGGCCTTAGCAATGAAATTAGGAGTTCAATCAGGACGATTAGGTTATTTAGCTGGTCGAATGGAAAAAAAATATTATGCTGCCCCGAGTTCCCCTATTAATCAAATTAGTCAAATACAGTAAATATAAAAATATTTAATTAATTAAATATTATTCTATAAGTTAACTTATAGAATAATATTTAGTATTGATACTAAACAAGAAAATTTTTTATTTAATATTAATGGGGGGGTTTGGTTTCTATTTATACTAAATTTAGTATTATTATTTTCTAGCATCAGTATATTTAGTACCTGTACCTTCCGCTTTTACTTTAGGTTTTTTTTCCTGGTCCTCAATCACACTTTCCTGTTCTTCTTTTTTTTGAACTCTACTAAAATCTACATTGCTATAATCAAACTCAACTAAAATATCTGCTGTATAAACATCTTCAAATATTGGCGAATGCATTGGTCTATTTCCATAAACATTTGGTTTTATTTGTTGTGTAACGTTTATTTCTGTACCTTCATGTATAACATTACTTAAACAAGCTTCAGCTAACTTATCTTCTAAGAATTTTGTAATTGCGCGGCGTAATGGACGAGCTCCATAAATTGGATCATAACCTTCTTCTGTAAGGAAGAATCGTACGGCATTGTCTATATGTAAAATTGCACCTTGCTCTTTTAATCGTTTACTTAATTGATTTAACATTAGCCCACAAATTTCCCAAATATCGTGTTTTGATAAATGATTAAAAACAATAATATCATCTATTCGATTTAAGAATTCTGGACGGAAGAATTTTTTTAATTCTTCTTGTACTAACCCCGTTATTTTAACAAATTTTTCTTCATCTTCTGGTGTTATTTCTCGTTTAGTTGGGGATTTTAATGAAAAAGTGCCATCTGAATTTACTAGTAATTCAATCTTTTTATTTTCTCTGTCTAGAGTTGCTGTATCAAATCTACGACCAAATCCAATTTTTTCTTTTGAAAGAACTGGAGATTCCTTTTCAATAACCCGAGAACCTAAGTTAGTTGTCATTACAATAATACAATTTTTAAAACTAACTAGTTTACCACTTGAGTCAGTTAAATGACCATCATCTAATATTTGTAAGAATAAATTAAAAACATCTGGGTGTGCTTTTTCAACTTCATCAAACAGAACAATAGAATATGGTTTTTGTCTTACTGCTTCTGTTAATTGTCCACCATCTTGGAAACCTACATAACCTGGTGGTGATCCAATTAGTTTTGCAACTGTATGTCTTTCCATAAATTCAGACATATCAAACCGAATAAGATTTTTTTCATCATCAAACATATATTCGGCTAAAGCTTTTGTTAATTCCGTTTTTCCAACACCTGTTGGACCAGCAAAGATAAAACTTGCAATTGGACGTTTCGGATCTTGAATACCAACTCGTGCTCTACGCACTGCTTTTGAAACAGCAACAATTGCATGATGTTGTCCGATAAGTCGTTCATGAAGAATACCTTCCATTAACGTCAAACGTTCATTTTCTGACTGATTAATTTTCGTTACTGGAATACCCGTCCATGCAGAAATAACTTTACAAATGTCTGACTCAGTAACTTCGTCAAAACGTGGTCCATCTGGGCTTGCGTATTTCGCATATTTTTCTTTAGTAGTTAATGCAAATCGCATTATTCGTAAATGTGTACGAACTTCTATTTCATGCTCAACTAACAATTTTGCAGTAACAAAATCATTTTCATCGATCGCTTCGTTCTTATCTCTTATAGTATCATGTAATTCAACAAGTAACTTTTGTAAACCTGTAGGTAATGAATTATTTCGTAATCGAACACGAGAACCTGCTTCATCAATAACATCGATAGCTTTATCAGGTAAATTACGGTCTGCAATAAATCTACTTGAAAGTTTTGCAGCTTCTTCAAGAGCTACCTCATTATATGTTAAAGCATGATGACGTTGAAACTCAAATTTTAAACCTTTTAAAATATCAATGGTTGTCTCGACAGATGGTTCTTCTACGACAATTGAATGAAATCTTCGTTCTAATGCAGGATCTTTTTCAATATACCGACGATATTCATCTGTAGTAGTAGCACCAATAACGCGTAAAGTCCCACGAGCTAAAGAAGGTTTTAAAAGATTTGCAGCATCAACCGCACCTTCGGCTGCACCTGCACCTACTAATGTATGAATTTCATCAATTACTAAAAGAGTTTTTCCATGCTGATTAACTTCCTCAATAATATGTTTCATACGTTCTTCAAATTCCCCTCGATATTTTGTCCCAGCTAAAACTGAACCAAGATCAAGAGCTCGTACACTATGTTCTAATAAAAACTCCGGACAGTCCATACTTTGCATTAATATGGCAAGTCCTTCAGCACAAGCAGTTTTACCAACCCCGGCTTCTCCAACTAGAACCGGGTTATTTTTTCGACGACGCCCTAAAACTTTAACTAAAGAATTTATTTCTTCATCTCGACCAATAACTGGGTCAATACGCTGCTTCATCACTTCTTTTGTAATATTTTCTGTATAAGTATCTAAAGCAGGCGTCTTTAATCCAGCTTTCTCTCGAGCAATAGCCCATTTTTCTTGATCAGTCAATGGCGGTTTTAAAATATCTTCTTGCTGTTCTTCAATATAAGTTAAGATTAAATGTCGCAATTTAGGTATATTTACTCTTAATTTATCTAGAGTTCTCATTGCAATTCCATCTGCTTCATTTATTAAAGATAATAAAACATGTTCCGTCCCAACATAATTTACGCCAAGATCTTGACCTTCATGAATTGACATCTCTAATACACGTTTTGCACGTGGGGTAAATGGTATTTCAGAAGCAACAAACCCAGTTCCACGCCCTATATATTTTTCAATTTCTTTTCGTGTTTTCTTTAATGTTATGCTTAATTGTGCTAATGCACGTCCTCCTATACCATGTCTTTGTCCAATTACACCAAGTAATAATTGTTCAGTGCCTACAAAATTATGACCCATACGTCTAGCTTCTTCTTGTGCTAGCATAATTACTTTAATAGCACCTTCAGTAAATTTTTCAAACATATTGTTTCCTTTCTCATTCTTATTAGATAAAAATGATATTATTTATTGCTAGTAATTTCTTTTTCTATTCACGTTGAAATTAATTAAATTCGGTAATAATAGCTCTTTATAAAAAATTATAACTTATACAATGTATTTTTCTATAGTTGCATAATAAATTACTTTTAATTATAATAATTATTATAGCATAGAACAATCGTATTTTTGGCGGTATGGCCAAGTGGTAAGGCAGTGGATTGCAAATCCTCTATCCCCAGTTCGAATCTGGGTGCCGCCTTTAAATACAGTTCAATACCATTGCTTTTTTGTAAACATATAAAATATAATATATTTACATGTCGAATTAGGGGACGTGGTGGAATTGGTAGACACGACGGACTTAAAATCCGTTGCCTAGTGATAGTGCGTGAGGGTTCAAGTCCCTCCGTCCCCATTTAAAAGATAAAATATTTGAATTATTTAATTAATTATTATACTAAATATTTATTACATAATTAATTAAATAAATGCAATTAGTTGCATTTATTTAATTAATTATATTATGATAAACAAATTCTATATAATACGCCTGGTGGTAAATCAGATTTTACTAATAAATCAAAAATATTTACCGATGAATCATAATAAATTTCTAGGATTCGTTTATGAATTCGAATTTCAAAATGTTCTCGTGAATCTTTATTAACATGAGGAGAACGTAATACACAATAGATTCTTTTGTCGGTAGGTAATGAAACTACTCCAACATTATCAACACTATTGTTTTGAGTAATCTCCATTATTTTTTGACACGATGTGTTTAAAAGTTCATGATTAAACGATTCTAATCGTACACGAATTTTTTCATTCGGTTTTATTTCCATAAATTTTTTTAATTATTTAACAATTTTAGAAACAACACCAGCTCCAATTGTTCGGCCGCCTTCACGAATAGCAAAACGCATACCTTCTTCAATTGCAACTGGATAAATTAATTCGGCAGTCATTTTAATACGATCGCCTGGCATTACCATTTCTACAATTGAACCATCATCTGCAGTGAATTGTTCAATTGACCCTGTAACATCAGTTGTTCTTACATAAAATTGTGGTCGATAACCTGTAAAGAATGGTGTGTGACGTCCACCTTCTTCTTTAGTTAATACGTATACTTCAGATTCAAAGTTTGTGTGTGGTGTAATTGTACCTGGTTTTGATAATACCATACCACGTTCAATCTGTTCTCTTGTAACACCACGTAATAAAATACCAACATTATCACCAGCAAAACCTTCATCTAATGTTTTTTGGAACATTTCGATACCAGTAATAATTGTTGTTTGAGTTTCACCAACCCCAACAATTTCCACGTTATCACCAACTTTAATAACCCCTCTCTCAATTCGTCCTGTTGCTACTGTACCTCGACCAGTAATTGAAAATACATCTTCAATTGCCATTAAGAATGTTTTTTCAACGTCACGTTCTGGTGTTGGAATATATGAATCAACAGCATCCATTAAAGTGTAGATTTTGTCTACCCATGGATTATCACCACGTGAAATTCCTGGGTTAGAAGAAATTGCTTCAATTGCTTGTAAAGCTGAACCAGGACAAATTGGAATATCATCTCCTGGGAAGTCATAAGTAGATAATAATTCTCTTACTTCTAACTCTACTAATTCTAATAATTCAGCGTCATCTACTTGGTCTTCTTTATTCAAAAATACAACAATATGTGGAACACCAACTTGTTTTGCTAATAAAATATGTTCTCTAGTTTGAGGCATTGGTCCATCTGCAGCAGATACAACTAATATAGCCCCATCCATTTGTGCCGCTCCAGTGATCATATTTTTTACATAATCCGCGTGACCTGGGCAATCTACGTGCGCATAATGACGTTCTTTAGTTTCATATTCAACGTGTGCAGTGTTAATTGTAATCCCACGAGCACGCTCTTCAGGTGCACCATCAATATCGGCATAAGCTTTATATACAGCACCACCATCTAAAGATAGCGTTGCAGTGATTGCTGCCGTTAAAGTTGTTTTACCATGATCAACGTGACCAATAGTACCAATATTAACATGAGGTTTTGTACGTTCAAATTTATCACGTGCCATTTCAAAAAGTTCCTTTGAAGTTTAATGTTTATAATAAAAATCTCTTTGCTTTTAGCGAAAGTCAATATAATCGTTACTGATTAAATATTAATAACGGAAATGCGCAAATGCTTTATTCGCATCTGCCATTTTATGAGTTTCTTCTTTTTTCTTTATAGTATTACCTATATCGTTTGCTGTGTCAATAATTTCACTTGCCAGCTTAATTGACATTGTTCGGCCTACCCGTTCTCTTGAGTATTGAATAATCCAACGTAAAGCTAAATTTGTTGCTCGGAAGCTACTAACTTCAATTGGAACTTGATACGTTGATCCCCCAATTCTTCGAGCTTTTACTTCTACTACTGGACTAGCATTTTTAATTGCTTTTTCAAAAATCACCAATGGATCTTCATTTGTTTTTGATTTTATAATATCGAAAGCCCCATTTACAATATTTTGGGCTAAATTCTTCTTACCGGCTTTTAAAATTCTTGTTACTAATAAACTAACTAAGTAACTATTATATGTAGGATCTGCTTTAGGAAATCGTTTTTTTGCAATATTTCGACGTGACATACTAATAATTATTTTTTAATAAATAGTTTTTAGTAAATACTAATTTTGAATTTTTAAACTAGTATTTAACTTTTTGGTTTTTTAACTCCATATTTTGATCGTCTTTGTGTTCGATCTTTTACACCTCCACTATCTAATGCACCTCTAACTATATGGTATCGAACACCAGGTAAATCTTTTACTCGACCACCTCGAATTAAAACTACTGAGTGTTCCTGTAAATTATGACCTTCACCCGGAATGTATGCTGTTACTTCAAAACCAGATGTTAATCGAACACGGGCAACTTTCCGAATCGCTGAATTTGGTTTTTTAGGTGTTGTTGTATAAACACGTGTACATACACCACGTCGTTGTGGGCAATTTACTAAAGCAGGTGATTTTGTTTTTTTATTAATTTGTATTCGTCTTGAACGAACTAATTGCTGAATAGTTGGCATTTATCTTAATGTAATTAATTTAATCGTCTTTTGTTTGTAATCCATATTTTTTCATAAATCTTTCTACACGCCCTTCACTATCTACAAGTGTCTGTGAGTTTGTATAAAAAGGGTGGTTCCCTAACCAAACATCAAGTTGCAACTGAGGTTTTGTTGAACCAATAGAACAAAGAGTTTTTCCCTCACAAATAACAGGAGCATCGGGGAACCAAGTCGGATGAATTTCAGGTTTTGGCATATTTTTAAAATTTTTAACGTTTTGAGTATTGTGATGCTTTTCTTGCTTTTCGTAAACCATATTTTTTACGTTCTTTAATACGTGCATCACGACTTAAAAAACCAAATGGCTTTAAAATTAAACGATTTTCATTTTCCATTTTACAAATTAAACGTGCAACACCTAATTTAATCGCATCAGTTTGTCCGGTTAAACCACCACCTCTTACAAGTGCAATAATGTCGAATTGGTTTTTTAAATTTAACTTTTCTAATGGTGACCAAATAGCATTTAAATAATTCGTATTATATTGTAAATACTTTTCACCAGAAACTTTATTAATAGTTACTTTTCCATCTCCTGGAACAAGAAAAACTCGTGCAACAGCACGCTTTCTTTTTCCAAGTCCAATTTTATCTTTTTGAAAAACTGTATTCATAAATTTTTTTTAATTTGTTAATTAAATTATTAAAGCAGATCTAAGGGTTTTGGATCTTGTGCCCCATGGGGATGTTGATCACCTTGATAAACTTTTAATCGTCTTACCAAATGTTTTTTTGGAAATCCATTTGGTAACATATTAAAAACACAGTTTTCAATAATTCTTTTTGGTACTATATTTACTAATCGTTTTAATGATGAACCAGGACGTCCTGGTTGATAAACATGAAATCGTTCGACATCACGATCAAGTTTTAAATATTCACTGTTGATTAATATTACATAATCACCTACATCCACGGATGGATGATAAACAGATTTCGACTTACCTGTTAATAATGGTATAATAGTTGATGATAATCGTCCTAACTGTTTATCTTTACAATCAATGACATACCATTTTCTTTTATTATAATTTGCAGCTGGAATAAATGTTTTATTCATAAAATTAAATTTAAACTAAATAATTATTTTAAAACTATTCCTAATTTATTTTTAAGAGTAGCAAAAACCTCGTCGGCAGATTTTCGGCCGAAGTTTTTTAATTCTAAAAGCTTTTCTGGAGAATACTCTAATAAATCTCCAATTGTATTAATTTGAGCTCTTTTTAAACAATTATAAGGTCGCACAGATAATTGTAATTCTTCAATAGCAATATGCGTATATGGATCTATAGGTTTTATATGATTTTTCTCTTTTATGGTTTCTTTTTCTTTTTTAATTTTATGTTCATTAATAGACTTAAATAAGTCGATAATTAAATTAGATCCCGAAAAAATTGCTTGTTCAGGTGAAATACTCCCATTTGTCCAAATATCAATAAATAAACGTTCTTTGATATTGTTTGAATTGTCATAAACATTTTCAACTTTAAAATCTACCTTTTGTACCGGCATAAAAATTGCATCTGTTTCTATGAAGTCTTCAAATTTATCAGAAAAAAGTTCATTAGCTAATCTATATTTTGTTCCAGATTCAATTTTAAATTCTATTTCTAATATATGTGAACTTGAAATTGTTGCAATATAATGATTAGGATTAATAATTTCTATTTCTGGTGGCAATTGAATTGAACTAGCTGTAATCACTGCTGGGCCATGCAATCTCAGACGTCCAAATTGTCTAGTAGATATGTCCGATTTTAAAATAATTCCTTTTAAATTCAATAAAATTTCAAGAATATCTTCACGAACACCAGGAATTAATGAAAACTCATCTTTTACACCAGCAATTCGAACGCCTGTAATAGCAGTTCCTTGTAAATCTCCTAATAAAACTCGTCTTAATAAATTCCCAATTGTTATTCCTTGACCAGAACTAAGTGAATCAATTAAAAATTGTCCATACATGGGACCTGATTCAATTTTTTCTGATTTTAAACATTCCATTAATAAATTAGAACTATTGATAAAATTTTTTGTGGAATTCATAATTTATTTATTTTATAAGTAAATAGGCTTATACACGTCGGCGTTTTCTTGGTCGACATCCATTATGTGGTACTGGAGTTATATCTTGTATTGAAAGAATTTCTAAACCAGTGCCTTCTATTGAACGGATAGCAGTTTCACGTCCTGAACCTTGACCTTTTACTAAGATTTCAACAGTTTTTATACCTGTACTTAAAGCTTGTAGGGCCGCTTTTTCTGCGGCTGTTTGGGCAGCAAAAGGAGTCCCTTTTCGTGCACCTTTAAACCCTGAACTACCAGAAGACGCCCATGATATGGTATCTCCTGCTATATTAGTGATTGTAACAATCGTATTATTAAAAGTTGATTGGATATGAACAACTCCTGTTCCAAGATTACTTCTATTTTTTTTTACTGCCGGTTTTCGGATTTTTTGTGCCATAGTAAATTAATATTTTTAATTAGTATAACTGCCAACAAAAGAATATTATTTTTTCTTACCAGTAACAGTTTTTTTCGCGCCTCGTCGTGAACGAGCATTTGTTCGTGTTCTTTGTCCTCGAACAGGTAAACTATTTCTGTGTCTTTTTCCTCGGTGACAATTTATTTCATTTAACCGTTTTATATTTAATCCATTAAAACGGCGTAAATCTCCTTCCAACTTTAATTCAAAATTTTCTAAGATATTTCGTAACGCTACTGATTCTTCCGTAGTAATATCATTAGTTCTAGTTTCTGGATTAATTTCTGCTAATTGAACGATTTTTTTTGCCGATGTAAGACCAATTCCATGAATATACGTAAGTGCATATTCAATTCGTTTATTTTTTGGCAAATCTATACCTAGTAATCTTACCACTTACTTAACTCCTTTTAAATATTAACCTTGTCTCTGTTTATGTTTTGGATTTGGACAAATTACCAAAATCTTTCCATGTCTTTTAATTACTCGACATTTATCACACATTTTTTTTACTGAAGGGCGGACTTTCATGATAACGTTATAAATATTAAATTAATAGATAAATTTTTACTTGCTTTAATCAAATCTTTCATTATAAATATTAGAAAGAATGATACTTTTCATTTCACGTGAAATATCTAGAACAACACCTACCAAAATTAACAATGATGTAGTACCTAAACCATTAAAACTTGAAACATTTAAGATTCCTTCAATAATATTTGGAAGAGTTGCCAATATAGCTAGTATTATGGCTCCAAAAAATGTTACTCGTTTCATAACTTGTTTTAGATAAAATGTTGTGGCTAAACCAGGTCTTATACCTGGTATACTTACAGCCATTTTTTGTAATTCTTGAGAAATATCTTTAGGATTTAAAACAATAGTTGAATAAAATGAACTAAAGATTAAAATTAAGATAAAGTAACTAACCCAATAGATAATTTTTGATGATTTTAAAAAAATAGGAATAGTTAAAAGTGGAAATACTCCTAAATTAGTAATATAATTGGGTAAAACTAAAATTGCAGTTGTTAAAATTATAGGCATAACTCCTGCCTGATTAAAACGTAAAGGAATATAATTATTTGATTTGACTTTAGAAACTAATGGCTGACTTTGACCGAGTTGTTTTGAGGAAATTAAAGGAACAATTCGTGCACTTTCTTGTAATGTAATAATGCCGGATATTGCAATAAAAAATAATAGTGCAATTCCAAATCCAGATACAACAGTCAAATTCCCCGTATTTTCACTTACTAATTTCTTACCTAAATTTGGTAAACTTGAAATTATATTTGTATAAATCAATAAAGATGCTCCATTCCCTAACCCATATTCAGTGATTAATTCACTTAACCATAAAACTATCATTGCACCTGTAGTAAGCCAAAGAATTATTTCAAAGGCTAATAATGGAGTCCAATCAAATAAAGCACGCTTTAAATAAAAAGCAATACTTGAACTTTGAATTAAAGCCCAGCCAAATGTAATTAAACGAGTTAATCTTGTTATTGCTCTTCGACCTTCACCCCCTCCTTCTTTTTGTAGTTTAGAAATACTAGGTATTAAACCAGTTATTAACTGAACCATAATTGAAGCATTTATATATGGAAATATATTTAAAGTAAATAATCCAATTACAAATGTGTCATTTCCTGAAAAAGTACTTACTAAATTTTTTGTAATTGGGTGTTGTTGAATATAAAAGGCTAAGTGTCCATGATTAATACCAGGAATTGGAAGAAATGTTCCCATTCGAATAAATAGAAGTATTCCAACACTTAATAAAAGACGTTTTAATAAAATATCGTCTGTCTTTTTCATTTTCATTTTTAATAGTTTAAAATTCAAGTACTTTTTATTTATGTGACTTATTAAGTATTAATTTAAATCACGTTTTTCTAAAACTTGTGCTTTAGTAGTTAAACTTTGTAATGCTACAATTGCAGTACGTGCATTATTTAATAAGTTATCCGAACCTAATTGTTTTGCAATTACATTTTTAATTCCGGCAACTTCTAAAACAGTTCTAACTGCACCACCAGCAACAACCCCTGAACCTTCAATAGAAGGTCGCATAATAATTTTACAAGCTCCTTTGTCACCTGTAACACCATGAGGTATACTTAATGATTTTGTAATTGGAATTTTTATTAAATTTTTTCTTCCATCTGTTTTTGCTTTTTTGAAAGCATTAACAACATCCTCAGCTTTACCAACCCCAACTCCAACCTGACCATTTTCATCACCGATTACAACAACGGCACGAAAACTTAATTTTTTCCCCCCTTTTGTTACTTTTGTTACACGACTGATTTTAATTAGTCGTTCAATGTATTGAGTATCCTTTAGATTTTCATTACGACGAGGTGTTTTTTTTAATTTATTAACTTGTTTTAACTCGGTACTCATAAAATTTATTATTTTTTAATTATTCGTTAAAATTGTAGGCCACCTGCTCGAGCACCGTCTGCTAAAGCTTTTATTCGACCATGATATAAGTATGGACCTCGATCAAAGACAATTTTTGTTATATTTTTTTTTCTACTTAACTCTGCTAATTTTTGTCCCATAAGTCTTGATGCATTACATGTGCGACCATTTTCACTATTAAGTTTGATATCTCGATCTAAAGTTGAGCAAGAAACAAGTGTTTTAGAAGTTGTATCATCTATAATTTGTGCATAAATATGCTCGTTAGAACGGAAAACAGATAGCCGTGGTCGTTCTACTGTTCCTTTTATTAATCCTCTTACACTTTCGCGTTTTAACTTTTTATATTTATCAGGTTTTAGTTTTTTATTTTTATTTTTAAGTCTTAATAAAACTCTTTTTGAAAATTTCATAATATACTTTTTTTTAGAACTTAATAATTTTTATTTTTTACCCGATTTCCCAGCTTTACGTAAGATTTTTTCACCTTTGTAAAGTATTCCTTTTCCTTTATAAGGTTCAGGTGGACGCCATGATCGTACTTTTGCTGCAAATAACCCTAATTGTTCTTTATCACATGCTTTTATATTAATAGTTGTATTTAGAACCACTTCAACTGTTATTCCATCTGGAATATCCATAATTACTGGATGACTAAAACCTAAACTTAATGTAAGAGCTTTTTCTTGAACATTCGCTCTATAACCTACACCCTGTAATATAAGAGTTATAAGAAATTGTTCTGAAACACCTACAAGCATATTACTTATTAATGTTCGGTATAAACCATGTAAAGCTTTATTAGCTCGCGTTTCATTTTTTAAACTTACAATTAATTTACCATCTGTTTGTTCAACCCCAATAACTTCTGGAATTATTCGTTCTAATGTTCCAAATGTTCCTTTTACTTTTAAAATTGAATTATCATTTGTAACATCTACAGTTGTTGGTATTTTAATTGGTAATTTTCCGATTCGTGACATATTATAGATTTACTCCAATTACCAAATATAACATAAAACTTCACCACCAATTCCAAGTTCTTTAGCTTTGTGATTTGTCATTAGTCCTTTCGAAGTTGAAAGGATAGCAATTCCTAAACCATCTAAGACACTAGGTAGAGTTTTTGAATTAGCATAAACTCGTAAACCAGGTTTACTAATCCGTTTAATTTTACTAATAACTCTTTCTCTAGATTGACCTTTATATTTTAATGAAAGAAGTAAGTAGTGAAATAGATTTTCACTATAAATTTCAAAATTTTCAATAAATCCTTCTTCTTTAAGGATTGCGGCTATCGCTTTTGACATTTTTGTTGCTGGTATTTCAACAATTTGATGTTTCACCATATTTGCATTTCGTATACGAGTTAACATATCCGCAATATTATCTGTGACCACTAATAATAACTCCTTAATCTCATTTTATTTATTCTTGTGACCAACGTTTACGACGTAAGTGTTTTTTCTTATCCCATACTTGATTAATTTCTCCAAAAGAAGAATATCTGTCATAATATCCACAATCATTTAAAGGGAATCGTAAAAATTTTAACAAGATCATACCATTTAAAACTCTATCAATCGTTTTGGAACGAGATTTTGGTGTCGATGAATCTAAAACAAGAGTTACGCTTAAACCTTGTATTTGATCTACGTCATCATATTCAATTTCTGGAAAAATTAATTGTTCTTTTAACGAAAAGGTATAATTACCCGCTTTATCAAAGCTTCTAACTGATAATCCTCGAAAATCACGAATTTGTGCAAAAGTAAAAAAGATTAATTTCGTAAGAAAATTATACATTTTCTCACCACGTAATGTACTTGATAATCCTAACTCCATATTTTCTCGAATTTTAAATCCAGCTACAGCTTTCTTTGATCTTGTAATTAATGGCTTTTGACCTGTAATTCGAGTAAATTCAGTAATACTTTTTTTTAAAATATTAGTATTTTGAGCGGCTAAACCTAATCCTCTATTGATACTAATTTTTTTAAGTTTTGGAATAGTATGAGGATTCGAAAATAATTCTGGATTACTTTTTCTTAATACAGAATGAATACCATTTTGATATTCTTTTTTTATATTTTCTAATAGACCATATAATTCTGCAATTTCTTCTAAGGACTGTTGACTACGCATATTCTTTCTTTAAAATAATTTAAATTAATTTAACATTGGAATGATGAATTGGAGCTTCAAATTGTTTTATTTCTCCAACATCACTTTCACTGTTTGGTTTAATATGTTTAAACTTAAAATTAACACCTTTTACTAAAATTTTCCCTGTACTACGGTAAATTTTAGTAACTTCACCTGTTTTAGTTTTATCAAAACCAGAAATAATTTTTACATTATCACCGATTTTAACATGTAATTTTTTACCTTTTGGCATTTATAAAACCTCCGGAGCTAATGAAACAATTTTAGAAAAATTCTTATCCCGAATTTCACGAGCAACAGGACCAAAGACACGCGTCCCGCGTGGATTATTTTCCATATTTACAATCACAGCCGCATTATCATCAAATCGAATATACATACCATCAGCTCGACGGATAGTTTTAGATGTTCTTACTATGATTGCTCGAACAACATCAGATTTTTTAATTGGCATATTTGGGATAGCTTCTTTAACAACACCAATAATGGTATCACCAATTTTTCCATATCTTCGGTTTCCACCTAAGACACGGATACACATAATTTTTTTTGCACCTGTATTATCAGCTACAGTTAACATTGTTTGTGGATAAATCATAAAAAGATAATCTTAAGTAATTAACGATGATTTTGAAATAATTTTAGCAACTGACCAACGTTTTTTTTTACTAAGTGGTCGACATTCTTGTACTAAAACTTGATCACCAATATTGCATTCACTCAATTCATCATGAACTAAATATTTACGTGTTTTGATCATTGTCTTTGAGTAAATGGGATGTGAATAGCGACTTTCAACTTTTACAACCACAGTTTTTTGCATTTTATTACTCACAACAATACCAATTTTTTCTTTTACAGGCATTTTAAAACTCCTTAAAACCTCTATTTAATTTTTTCATAAGACTATTGGGCAATATCTTATGGTTCAAAAATTGAACCTTATTTAAATTGTCTATCAATGTTTTTTGTTTAATGTTTATATCAGCTAGTAACAGCATACTTGTGAAGAGATAAGCATAATAATTTTTATATACATAATTTCAAGGGATCAATTTATCAAAGCCCAAATTAGATTTTTATTTTCAGAATTAATCTAGAAATTTAGCTCTTAAAATAGTTTTTAATGTTGCTACTTTTTTTTTAGTAGCTTTAATTTGATGAGGTTTAAATGGTTGGCGAGTAGCTTTTTTAAATCGCAAATCAAATAATACCTTCTCTGCCTCTTTCAGCTCTTTAATCAATTCTTGAGTCGACATTGACATATTATCCTTACTGTTAGAGTTAGATATCTTCATATGTTATTAATATTAATTATCGTTTCTAATAATAAATTTTGTTTTAATTGGTAATTTATATGCTGCTAAAGTAAAAGCAGCACGTGCAACTTCTTCTGGAACAGAACCAATTTCAAATAAAACTGTTCCCGGCTTTACTGTCGCAACCCAATAATCAACTGAACCTTTACCCGATCCCATACGTGATTCGGCAGCACGTGCCGTAACACTTTTATCAGGAAAAATACGAATCCATAATGATGCACCACGTTTAGTATAACGAGTAATTGTTCTTCGTGTTGCTTCAATTTGACGTGAAGTAATCCATGATGGTTCTAAAGCTTGTAAGCCATATTTACCGAATGAAATTTCGTTTCCTCGAGTTGCCTTACCTCGCATTCTTCCACGATGGTATTTTCTATATTTTGTTCTTTTTGGACTTAACATAATGAAATGAGATTAATTAATAAATATACTTTTTCAGTTCTTTTTTGTGTTTTTATTATTTTTTTAATATTTCATTTTTAAATAACCAGACTTTTACACCCAAAACACCATAAATTGTATTTGCTTCCTTTGTAGCATAATCAATATCAGCTCTTAAGGTTTGTAATGGAACTCGACCTTCTCGAATCCATTCAGTTCTAGCCATTTCTGCACCATTTAACCGACCTGATACTTGAACTTTAATACCATTTACTTCATTATCTTGAGCACATTTTAATGCTTCGCGAATTGCACGGCGAAATGCAACACGATCTTCAAGTTGTTGAACTACAAGATCAGCAATAAGAGAAGCATTTGAATTAACATTTTCAACTTCTACAATGTTAATAGTAATTTGACGATTATTAGGTATAAATTTTTTAATATTGGCTGCTAAAGTTTTAATTTCAGAACCATTATCTCCAACTAGTATTCCTGGACGACCTGTTTCAATATTTAATTCAATTTGATCACCCAATCCATTTCTATTAATATGAATATCTGATATACTAGCGAATTTTGCTAATTTATTGAAGTATGTTCTAATTTTATCATCTTCTTCTAATAAAGTTGAATAATGTTTAAAATCTGCATACCAAGCCGATCGATGTTCTTGTGTAATACCTAAACGAAATCCCAAAGGATGTGTTTTTTGTCCCATAGAAAAAATCCTTAATTCTTATTTTCTTAACTAATTGATTTTACAA
>BS_KBA_SWE02_21mDRAFT_10000340_pt1 | contig 17198 bp, 16 predicted proteins | sample BalSeasSWE02_21m_FD_9196 | JGI IMG/M metagenome (IMG submission 9196)
CGCCTTGATCCGGTTTTGGAAATATTTTATCTGACACAAACTTTGCTTGCGCAGGAAGACCGAGTGTATGTACGAGGATAACCCGCTGAATAAAGTACATCCAGCCTTGAAAAGTTGAAGGTCTTAGAACAGAAAATGTATTTGCCAGCACCAATTTCGATACAATTTGGGGAAAATCGAATGCAAGTTGTTGAGCTATCGTTCCTCCCATAGATAATCCAACAACGTGGACAGATGATATTTTAATTTCATTCAGAAAAATGGCAATATCTCTGGTTACACGCTGGATACTCCATGCTTCATTTCCACGCGGAGAGCGTCCAAATCCTGGTACATCAACTGCAATCGGACGAAATCCGGCGTTAATCAGAGATGGAAATTGCATAGCCCAGGAAGAACCATCCACTCCCAGACCATGTAACAACAAGACAGGAATTCCATGATTAACGCCTGGATCCAGATAATGAATATTTGCCATTTTTTTCTCCTAATAATAAATAAATCCCAACCATTATAGCGGTTGGGATTTATTTATTCAAGTTCGTTTACAGGAATTATCTTATTGAGATGTGATAGCGTTGAACCAGTAAAGGCTTCTCAATTTCAGATTTAGGTCATTCGTCAAATTCTATATTATGTGTTTTTCCGCCCCCAAATTATCCCCTCAATCCTCAGCCATAATCGACGCAAGAAGGAGCGAGTGCGAGCAAATACACGAAAATAAGTCGGTCTGATAACGTGTTCTGTATCCAAGACGCCAGTCCATTGAGCAACTGTAGCCCCCCAAGTTAATCCTGCTCCAAACCCAACCAAAACGAATTTATCTCCTTCTTGCAAACGTCCATCCTTGATGGCTTCACAGATCGCGATTGGGATGGATGCAGTTGATGTATTGCCATACCGATCCAAATTTATCACAAATCTATCGAGTGGAAGTTTTAAATTTCGAGCTGCCGCTTCAATAATTCTCAAATTTGCTTGATGAGGGATGATCCATTTCACATCTTCTATCAATATTCCTGCTGCAGAAAGCACTTCCCGAGTCGCTTGAGCCATCACGCGTGTGGCAAACCGGAAAACTTCCCGCCCATCCATTTGGATATAATGCATACCTGCTCTAATCGTAGCCTCAGTAGCCGGATTTTTACTACCTCCAGCAGGAACCGCAAGAAGATCTGCCCCCGATCCATCTGAGTGCATAACAGTAGATATTACTCCACCGGGAGTATCGCTAGCTTGTAATACCAAAGCACCAGCTCCATCCCCAAACAAAATACATGTATTTCGATCAGTCCAATCGACGAATCGAGAAAGAGTTTCTGCGCCTAAGACCAGTACCACATTTAAACTACCACTTCTAATCGCCTGGGCAGCCATATTTATTGCATAGATGAATCCCGTGCAAGCTGCCGATAAATCAAAAGCTCCTGCTTTCGTTGCACCAATGCGATCTTGAACCAGGCATGCGGTTGCAGGAAATAGGTACTCTGGAGTTGAAGTTGCACAAATGATCAAATCTATTTCAGTTGGATTAATATTTGCAACAGATAGCGCTTTCCAGGCTGCTTCCACAGCCAGTGAGGATGTTGTTTGCCCTTCCCGGGCGATGTGTCTTTCCTTGATCCCGGTTCTTTCAACAATCCATTTATCATTTGTATCAATGATCTTTTCCAGATCACCATTTGTTAATATTTTTTCGGGAACCGCCATTCCCCAACCAGTAATGTGTGCGAAAGGCATGGTAACACCTCAACAATTCACTTCTTTTTTTTTGAAAATCTTTCAATTAACCAGCATATTTGCTTATTACAATTGTGGCATTGTGTCCACCAAAACCAAATGAATTAGACATGACATGCACAAGGTCGGATTTTCGGGCATGATTTGGTACATAATCAAGGTCACACTCAGGATCAGGTGTTTCATAATTGATCGTTGGCGGAATCACACCATCCTTAATAGCTTGAACTGATATAGCTGCCTCTACTGCGCCTGAAGCACCCAGCAGATGTCCTGTCATTGATTTGGTAGATGAAACTGGCAGTTTATAGGCATGCTCGCCAAAAACAGTTCTAATAGCTGCTGATTCGCTCTTATCATTCAAATATGTACTAGTTCCATGAGCATTGATGTAATCAATTTCATTTACTTCTAAATTCGNGCTCTTCAAAGCTAACGACATACACAAAGCAGCACCAGCTCCATTTTCTGCTGGTGATGAAATATGAAAGGCGTCATCGGAGGCTCCATATCCACTTATCTCTGCAAGAATGTTGGCATTTCGAGCCAGCGCAGATTCGAGAGATTCCAGGATCAATATCGCAGCTCCTTCGCCCATGACAAAACCATCACGATTTCGATCAAAAGGTCTGGAAGCACGCTCGGGCTCATCATTATTCGTGGATAATGCCGTCATTGAGCCCATACCAGCAATTGCGATTGGGATTATGGAAGCCTCTGAACCGCCAGCAATTATCACATCTGCTGCGCCCCGTTTAATCATCTCGGATGCCTCGCCAATCACATTTGTTCCAGTCGCACAAGCAGTAATAATTGCCATATTTGGCCCGCGCACTCCCAAGGTTAATGCCACCATTCCCGGTGCTGAATCGGCCAGCATCATCGGCACCAAGAATGGGCTGATCCTATCGGGTCCGCGCTGATCCAGAACAGCCTGTTGACTCAACAAGGTCCCAATTCCACCAATTCCTGTCCCTATAACCACTCCCACTCTATCTCTATTATTATCTGTGATTATCAATCCTGACTGTTCAACTGCTTCCAATGAAGATGCCATTGCTAATTGTGTAAATCTATCCATCCTTCGGGCTTCTTTACTTCCGAACAGACTTACTGGATCAAAGCCTTTTACTTCTGCTGCTATGCGAGTTTTATAAGCGCTTGCGTCAAAGTGTGTGATGGTCGACGCTCCAGACTTGCCAGCTAGCAGGTTATTCCAAGTTACAGGCCAATTATTTCCCAAGGGACTGATACACCCAAGGCCTGTGATAACTACCCTATTAGTCATAATTCGGTTCCTCCAAAAATACTATCGTCCAAGTAATTCCTGGACGTTATAACACAATCAGGTTGAAAGGGATGCGGTGAATAATTATTGATGAAGATGGTTTCTTATATGATGGATCTGTTGAATGTGGGCTTTATCGTGTCCGACCATAACGCCTACCAACTCAAGTAATGTGCTTGATCCAAAAATTGAATGACGGACAGGTTTTTCCCACTCTAACTGCAGATGAACTAATTTTTCAATCGTCTCTTTACGAGCCTTAATATACTCCCGCAAAGCATCTTTACCAGACTGCCCGGCATAATTTCTTTCTACTACCCATGGATCTGTGATCACACCTGCCACAAATGAGTTATCCTGACTTAATACCTTTTGGATGCGAGGCAGATTTACTTCGATTTCCACGTCCCTAAGGTGACATACCACTTCTTTTATTGACCAATCATCAGAGTTTATACGATTGCTCATCGATTCTTCATTGAGATCTTGTAATAGATCTTCCAGTACTGCAGGTATTGAACGCAAGGTTGTAACCAAAGCAGAGGGTTTTTGTGTAGAATGCTGAATAGCTTCGGTTGGAGTAGCTTCCAACCAGGTTCGCACTTCATCTATTCGACCCTGAGGGATATCTTCCCGTTCTTTTGAACCATCGATTTCATCGTGCACCCAAAAAACTGGAAATCCTGCCGCCATTGCTGGTTCAATATCCATTTTTAAATCATTCCCCACCATAACAACTGGACCAACCGGCCAGCCTAACTGGCCAAGAATTTCTGGAAAATAAGATATATTTTCTTTTGTAAAGTGGGAGTTCTCAAAGGATGTAACCATCGCATATGGATAATCCTCCGGAGGCAAACCTGCCCAACGAAGCCTGTGATGAATAGCTTTTAAAGGAAACAATGGATTGGTGGCAATGACTACTGTTATATCTTCTGAAATTGCCCAATCAACAAAATCAATTGCAGACTGTCTTTGTTTTGTCAGGAACTTGAGATCTGGAAAAATATCATCATAAAATTTATTGATCTTTGGGTGAAGGTCTTTTCGATCCAAGCCAATTTTTGGATAAAAATATTCATCAAACACTTCATATAAAAACCGCTCGGGGTCCGTTTTTTCCATCATTCTTTTTGTTCCACCCAGGAGCGCTTGAATCATAATTTCTGGTGATACCAAATCTTGAAGAGATCCTGATAATGCTTGAAAATACGCCGGGATGAAATTCTCCATGTTGGAATCAAGGAGGGTGTCATCCAAATCAAGTAATAGTGTTAATGTCATTTTTTGACTTCAATTTTAGGAAGGTTAGGGTGACATTCACCACAACCTATATGGGGTTCTGATACAGTCAGCTGCGATTTTTGACAAAAGGAAGTGACTTGAACACGTGGCTGGAACAATGTTATAGCGGATCTTGAAATTATTGCAGTCATACTCATAAATTCACAAGAATTTGCACGCATAATCGAAGGAACGGGGCATGTTTTGCAGAGGCTTGGTTTCCAATTTTTCGAATTTTCTTTTAAAAGCCTGCATTCCTCATGACTGCGCCCTCGGTAATAATCCCCATAAAAATAATTACATTCGATTCCTGCGGGTGTTCTCATTTCTAATCCTTTCGAATTAAATAAGACGAATAGAGCCGACCTTTTGCGGTCCATTCGTCTTCATAATCAATCAAAATTTTTCCTAATATTATACGCGTGTCAAGTAAGCGCCAGTACGTGTATCAACGCGGATCGTATCTCCCACGTTTATGAAATTAGGGCACTGTACCTCAAGCCCATTTGCTGTTCTTACTTTTTTAGTAACCCCTGTAGCTGTATCACCCCTCACAGAAGCCTCTGAGAACTCTACTTTCAAGTCGACTGATGTGGGAATTTCAATATCAATAGCTTCTCCATCATAAAAAGTCAATTTAACTTCCATACCTTCAACCAAATACAAAGCTGTATCACCTAATAGGTCTGCCTTGATGCCTGGTTGCTCGTATGTTTCATTATCCATGAAATAATAAAAATCACTATCTGAGTATAGAAACTGAACATTATGGAAATCTAGACGTGCTTCCTGAACCTGGTTACCGGAAATAAATGTTTTATCCAAAGTAGCGCCTGTTCTCAGGTTTCTAGCCTTAATTTTTATGGAAGCATTTCCACGCCCAGATTTGTTATGGCTATAATCCAAAACTTTGAAAAGCGAACCGTCTAATTCAAATGTTACACCCTTACGAAGATCATTTACGTCTATCATACATCCTCACATTTTTTTAAAATATTTTTTAACTATATGATTATACTGCGATTATTTATCGTTATTGTTTTTATCTAAATTATTAAGTATTACTTAGATTGTTGATCAATGGTGATTTTCAGAATCCGGATCGTTTTTCAATAGCTCAACAGCATGGGCCAGTACAGGTTGAACAATTTTAAAATTTTCAACTGCTGCTTTTGGGCTCCCGGGAAGGTTTATGAACAGAACATCTCTGCGGATACCTGCTACTCCTCTTGACAACATGGCGTGTGGAGTGGCTTGTAAACTGTTTAATCGCATCGCTTCTGCTAAACCGGGCGCCAACCGCTCTACAACCGCAAGGGTAGCTTCTGGGGTATTATCTCTGGGAGAAAATCCAGTTCCACCTGTTGTTAATATTATATCCAAGTCGTCACCATCGCTCCACGATAACAAGGTATCTTTTATAACCTGAAGATCATCCGGAACTATGGCTACGCGCACAACAAGCCAATTTGCAGATCTAATTGCTTCCTCTAGAGCAGGGCTTGTTTTGTCCAGGCGTTCACCACGCGAAGAACGATCAGATGCAGTCAATATCCCAAAGCGTATTGACATATTACCTAATATCCTTTCCCATAATCATCAATTCCAATTTATTCCAACCTCGTTTTAGATAAAATTCCACATTTTCCAGATTATCCAATGTAACCAGAAGATAGCATCTTATACAGCCCTTTTCAAGTAAACGAGCTTCGAGTTCAGACATCAATGAATCCCCAATTCCCTGATTACGGTATGATTCTGATACTGCAAGATGATAAACAATACCTCTCCTGCCATCAAATCCGCCTAAAACAGTGCCTATCAAATCTCCGTTGACCTCTGCAATTAAAAAAAGATCTGGATCGCGTAATTGCTTTTTTTGGATCTCTTCCAACCTGTCTGATGGACTAAGGTGAATACCCGGCCCTGCGGATTGCCATAGCTGAATAATCTCCTGGAAATCATCTGGAATTTTAGCTTCCCTAATATTGATCTGTGCTTTCTTCATATTCATTATTTTTCATTATTTGGGAAAAAATCCTTAATTTTTTTCAAAAGTTCGTCTGGCATATATGGCTTTAAAATAAAATCATCCGCACCGGCTTTAATACAACTCTCACCCAAATCCAATCCAGATGTCATAATCACTTTAATATCTTCTAATTTGGTAATTTTCTTCAGACTCTTGACCACATCAAGGCCATTTTGTTGACCAAGATGGACGTCAAGTAAAATCAAATTGGGTAACTCATTCTGAGCTAAGTTAATAATGTCCTGGTCTTCCGAAGAAAGGGTTACAACATGATAACCCTCCAAACCAAGGAGCATTTTTAAGAGAGAAACCATGGTGGTATCATCTTCGATTATTAATATTTTAATCAGCATCCGTTAAATTTTATGCTCTCCACTCACAAGTATCTTATATTCTTGCTTTTAAATCTATTGCATTCTCCAAAACTTCACTGACCGTATCTACAAAAATAAACTTTAGTGATTTCTTAATTTCATCGGGAATATCATTGATATCCAATTCATTACGTTTGGGTAGGATCACGGTTTTTAAACCAGCTCTGTGGGCAGCAAGCATTTTTTCCTTTATTCCACCGACGGCTAAAACCTGGCCCCTTAAAGTGATCTCTCCTGTCATTCCTACACCTTTCTTAATAGATTGGCCAGTTAATAGAGAAATCAACGCCATAGCCATGGTTACACCTGCAGATGGGCCATCTTTAGGTTGGGCCCCAGAAGGAATATGCATGTGGATATCTGCTTTATCAAAGAATTCCTCGGATATACCAATTTCTTTTGCATGAGATCTAACATATGATAAGGCTGCCTTTGCAGACTCCTGCATTACATTCCCGAGTGATCCGGTCAATTGAAAGCCCTTACTGCCAGGCATTTTGGATGCTTCAATAAACAATACATCTCCTCCAAAAGGAGTCCATGCCAAACCAGCCGCAACACCAGGAATGGATGTCCGGGCGTCGACCTCTTCCGGTTCAACATAAATGGGGTTACCCAGCAATTCCTTGGCTACTTCGCGTGTGATACGTGCGCTCACTTCCTGGTTTTCTGCAATTCTCATGCCAATCTTACGACAAACTGTTCCTATTTGTCTTTCCAGGTTTCGAACACCAGCTTCCCGTGTATACAATTCAATTATTGTTCTTAAAGCATCAACCATGAACTTAATTTCAGACTTACGTAATCCATTTTCCTTAATCTGCCGTGGGATCAGGTATTGTTTGGCAATAGCCACCTTCTCGCGCTCTGTATATCCTGAAAGACGGATGACCTCCATCCGATCCAGAAGAGGTGGTGGAATGGTTCCGAGTTGATTTGCTGTTGTAATAAACATTACCTGAGAAAGATCATAAGCCACTTCAAGATAATTGTCCCTGAATTCGTTATTCTGCTCCGGGTCAAGAACTTCCAACAATGCTGAAGATGGATCGCCATGATTGTCAAAAACAAGTTTATCAATTTCATCCAACATGAATACAGGATTCTTGGATTCAACTCTTCTTAACGCTTGTAATATTCTCCCCGGCATTGCCCCAATATAGGTCCGCCGGTGACCTCGTATTTCGGCTTCATCACGGACGCCACCTAACGAGATACGAACGAATTTCCTGCCCATTGATCGAGCAATGGATTGCCCAAGAGATGTTTTCCCTACGCCAGGTGGCCCGACAAAACAAAGGATCACTCCTTCTCGCTCGTGGCGTATTTTATCTTTATAACCATTATTCGAATTGGTTTTCCGTTCAATCCTTAATTTTCGAATTGCCAGATATTCAAGGACCCTTTGTTTAACATCAACCAATCCGTAATGATCATCATCCAATATTTTCCGGGCATTCGCTATATCCAAATCGTCTGATGGTGCATCTTTCCAGGGAAGAGAAACCAACCAATCCAAATAGGTACGTATAACACCATACTCAGCTGCCGCAGTCGGCAAACGAGAGAGTCGGTCAAGTTCGCGGCGTGCCTGTTTAGCGGTTTCTTCAGGCATCTCCGCAGCTTCGATTTTTTGCCTGAATTCATCTACTTCAACTGCCTGTTCGTCATGCTCCCCCAACTCTTTCTGAATTGCTTTTAATTGCTCTCTTAAAAAGTATTCGCGCTGAACCTTTTCGATCTCAGATCTGGCTTCATTCTGAATTTTCTGACCCAGATGTAAAACCTCACCTTCACGAACCAGGAAGCCAATTAATTTGTGTAACTTGGCTTTTGCTGAATCCATTTCCAGTAGTTTTTGGGCATCATCGAGCTCAATTCGCTGGAAATTTGCAATCGTATACACAGTTTGCAATGGATCTTCAAGTATTGTTATCGAAGAAGCCAGTTCTCGCGGAATAGATTGGTTGATTTCTGCAATTTGTGCAAATTGATCCCTGGCATTTCGAGCCAATGCTTCAATCTCAAGGCTGGTTTCTACATCCTCCGGCAACAATTGAATCGAAGCTTTATAGTATGGTTCTTTTTGCACGATCTCTACCAATTTAAAGCGAACCAACCCCTGAACCAGTAATCGAATAGTATCATCAGGTGCGCGGAAAAGTCGGTGGATTACAGCAATGGTTCCGACAGTGAATAAATCCTCCGGATCCGGGTTTTCGAGATCCGGTTTACGAGAAGCAATCAACCCAATTAAACGATCGCCGCCAGCTACATCATCCACCAAACGTATCGATCGCGCTTGCCCAATTGTTAATGGAACAGCAGTTTGAGGATAAACCACCACCCCTCGCAAGGGAAGAATGGGAAGGACATCCGGATACTTAATAGACTCGTCGGATGTCTCTTTTGGTGAATCAAGCTGGGGGGCATCTTCGCCCTTCTTTGTTAATCGAGTTAAAATTGATGGCAAAAATAATTCCTCCAGTGAGGCTTCAGGATCGCCTAACCAATCAAAAAAGTCAATAATGTTTGAGTGCCAACGTGAAGCAGACATAGATAATGAATTTAGCCTTTAATCTGAATTGTTGTAGCTTTTGAAAATGGAATGGTGATCGTTAAGAATCCATCATCGTAATCTGCCAGAGCGCTTTCCAATGACAAACCTTCAGGAAGTTCTACGGATGCATTGAATTCACCAAATCGGATCTCCATCTGACGATACGCCCGGCGTTCGATAGATTCCTTTCTGGTACCGCTGACCGCCAGAATATTATCTTCGAAATTTATGAGAATTTCAGATTTTTTCATTCCCGCAATTTCAATCTTAATGATCAAATTCTCATCATTTTCAAAAACATCTGTTGGTGGGCTCCAGGAATAGGTTTTACTATTTACCTGCCACCCATTCGATTGAATGCGAACAAAATATGGTCCGTGCTGTGATTCTGGATTTCTGGAAAATTCAGCCATTTTATAACTCCTTACATTTATAAAGCGGCTTTAGCGGCCCCCATAACGGCCTCATAATCCGGTTCTATACCAATCTCAGGCATATATGCCGAATAAACAACCTTATCTTCCCGATCAATAACAAACACTGCTCGTCTCAACAAACGAACTTCCTTCATAAGACATCCATATTTTTTCCCGAATTCAGCGCTCATATGATCAGACAAAGTAATAACACGGTCTATACCTGCTCCACCACACCATCTCTTTTGAGAATATGGTAAATCCATACTCACAACCAAAACAACAATATCCTCATCCAAACTTGTTGCTTCCAAATTGAAACGACGGGTCTCCCGATCGCAGACAGCAGTTTCCAAAGATGGAACTGCTGCAATGATCCGCACTTTCCCTGCAGTATCTTTCAAACCTTGAAATTTCAACCAGTCTGGGTTATGAGAAACAAAATCAGGTGCAATTTCACCTGGCTTAAGGTCCGTTCCGACTATAATTTGGTCATTACCTTTAAATTTTATTAGACCAGAGCGCTCAATTTCCATAATTTTTTTCCTTTTCCTGTAAACGATACAATATCAACATGGCGCCTCTGGCGGGATTCGAACCCACAACCAACAGCTTAGAAGGCTGCTGCTCTGTCCATTGAGCTACAGAGGCATATTTACGATTGTTGGATCAAAGGTCTGATACCTTTGTATACTCTAGGGCCGCCTAATGTTTTTAAAATAATTTCGGCCGGACGACCCAAATAATTACCAAATTCTTCAGGGGACATTGGGGTGTTTCCATTAGCCAAGAAAGTTCGAAAGACTGCATCCACCAAGGTTGTATGTGCAGTAAGGAATTCTTCCTGATGGGCACAATGGCTTGTTATCATGTACTGGAGACCATCCATGGGTTTTACTTCTGCTGTTTCAGGGTCGACCCAGTCCATCATTTGATTCTCAGGAAAGGAACTCAATGCTTCCTGATGTTCAGGACATAATAATCCACGCAAATCGACGCGCCAATTACGATCCATCTCTTTCCACCACTCAAAATCCAGATGAAAAGGTGTATTTATAGTTGGCTTTATCAGGCTCATTCTCTTAAATTCCGACATACATTACCTCAAATTTAAATCGTTTCTTCCAATCGAAAATGAAGATCACCAACGTGGATAAAAGTATCGCGCGTGGCTAACAAACTGAAAAGTGGACCTGGAGGACAGCGCATCACAATATTTAGTGCGGAATACAATTCCTGAGCATGGACATGACCTTGTAAATTTAGCTTGGTTAAATCCCTCATGATTGAAATAACGCTTTCCTCAAACGATTTTTTACTTTTTGCGAATTGTTCCCTGGCGGTATCCAGCCCTGCAATATCAGGAACTGCCGCAACCATTCTTTCATTGAAATCAGCAGAAATGTTCTGCTTCAACATAGCAAAAACGATACCACCGTCCCTCCCCACCAGGACTGTTCGAACCCATTCTTTCTTTGGTCGCCGGGTTTTTGCATCAATTAATACAATTCCCAATTTGTTGCTCTTTCGCAATGATATTAAGCTACCTGGAATCAATCCGCAACGATCATAATATTCCTTTAATCCATACACATATCTACCTTTTCTTACAACCCAAGCAGGTATCTCATCATTCGTTTTTTCATCAACCAATGTGAAGCGGATTCGTTCAGATTCGTACGCAAATGGAATGTGGGGATTTACCCTGTTGGATACCGGCAAGGTCCCTGCTCTCCAATGTGAATATGTAAGGCTCACGATTGCTTCTTTTTGGGTATCTTCATCAGATGATAAGTCACTCAATTCATCATCAAGTTCCATTTCCAATTCCAACAATTCGTCCGTTAAAACTGACCTATCGTAATCAATTGGAACATACACCAATTGCGCAGGTTTTGTCCTTACTCCTTCAGGTTCCAAGCGCTCAAGACACCAAAGAATTTCTCCTGCAGGACCAATTTCATCGAAACGCTTATCTTCCTGCAAAGCATAATTCATCGAAAATTCTAGTAAGTTTGAGTTCGTATCCCCGACCATATCTAATTGCTTCAAAATTGCCGAAGTAGTTAAAGGGGTTCCTTGTGCTTCATCAAGGACTGCTTCGGCAAGATTTAAATGTCCAAGGCTGATATCAATAAGAAGTGCTTTGGGAAACCAACGTCCAGCAATTCGAACCAACCCGTCATCTTCAATCAACGCCTGTAATAGCTTGGTCTCAATTGATGTCGCAAACAAGTTTAATAAGCCTTCAATTTCCGAATCACCTTCAGCTTCTTCAATTTCGGAGGCTTTATTAAGCTTATGGTCAAACAAGTTACCTGCAAATTGCCGGGTCTGGTGACCATCAAATTCCACATCCAAGACATCAAATTCTCCGACGTTTGGGTTCACTCCTGGTCGTACTGCAGTAATAGTGCCTTCCTGCCAATCAAGATTGGGGAAAACTAATTTTTCACCAACAGAGTATTTCTCAATTGGCAAATAGGCTTTTCCTCGATTTTTTTGCTTCTGCAATACCAGTTGTTTTTCTTTTTGGATACGTTCTTCAAACAACAATGGGGCTAATTCCCTGGCTGTGCGAGGAATTTCGTTTTCAAAAAGGTAGTTGTTGATAAAATCGATATCTTCCTTGCTTATTGAAAAGGAATTCCAATAATCTTCTGATAAACTTCGGAAAGCAGTGACCATAAACATCCTTAAATATTAATTATTTGCTGAGAAATTTGCTAGATAATTATACCCCACCTTGACATGTCCTCTGCAATAACTTAGCATTGAGGTTGGTTTTTTTATACTATTCATACATTTAATAGTATAAATATATGGATATCATGAATTATATGTTATTAAGGCTGTGAATATGGGAAACAAAAACCAAGAACTAGGTAAATGGGGAGAACAAGAGGCATCTGTTTACCTTTTAAAAAAGGGATACAAAATTTTAGGAAGGAATATTCGCACTCCACATGGGGAGATTGATATCCTGGCTTCATTGGATCAAATATTGATATTTGTTGAAGTTAAAACACGTGGTAGCGCAGCATTTGGAAACCCTGAAATTTCTATCGACGCACGAAAATTAAACCATATGGAAGCATCTGCATTGTTTTATGTCCAAAAAAGTGATTATGTAGGAACCTGGCAGTGTGACGCGATCGCCATACTAAAATCTGATTCCCAACCTGTTGAAATTGTCCACTTTGAGAATGTCATCTCTTGATATGGATAATCCCCTAATTGTTATTGTTGGTCCTACGTGTGTGGGTAAAACTGAAGCCAGTATTTATCTTGCGGAGAAATTAAATGGGGAGATAGTATCTGCAGATTCAAGAACATTCTATAAAGGTATGGACATCGGAACTGCCAAACCAACCAAAGAGGAGCTTGACCGAGTCCGGCACCATTTGATCAACGTAACCAATCCAGATAATACCTGGAATCTTGCACTCTTTCAACAGAATGCACAGGCTGCAATAGCTGAAATCCACTCAAGAAATCGTATCCCATTTTTGGTCGGTGGAACCGGTCAATATATTCGCTCTGTCGCCTATAACTGGTCGCCTCCGTCAATATCTCCAAAACCGATATTGAGAAATACTCTTGAAAAGATGGTGGAAAGTAGAGGAAAAGAATTTCTGCACAGTGCTTTGCAACTTCTGGATCCTGACGCAGCAAAAATGATCGATCCTCGCAACGTCCGTCGCACAATTCGTGCGCTAGAAGTAATTTTCAGTTCCGGCGTGCGATTTTCGTCGCAACGGAAAGAAAGTACATCGCCATATAGATTGATCACAATAGGTTTGGAGAGGTCTAGAGTTGACTTGTATAAGCGGATAGATTTGCGTATTGAAAAGATGTTTACCGATGGATTTATCAATGAGGTGCAATCACTGATTGAATTGGGGTATTCACCAGACCTACCTTCCATGTCCGCAATAGGATACCGTGAATGTGCAAAAGCCATCTTAGGGGAAATTACCGTAGAACAGGCAATTGAAGAAATCAAAAAGAAAACCAGAATTTTTGTCCGAAGGCAAGCAAACTGGTTTAAACCAACTGACAGCAATATCCACTGGTTTGACATCTCCGAGAAGAACTATTCAGATATTGAAGTAATCCTTCAATTATTTTTAAAAAAATCATTAAACACCTAAAACTCAAAAGAGTTACGATTCCTAATTGACTTTTAAGATTATCTCCTCTATACTTATTTAAGAGGTGTTTATTCCCATTTCGATTTTCAATTTGCAATTCTCTTTGAGGAGGAGATAACTTATGGACGAAAAACCCTGGTTAAAACATTACGATAAAGGCGTACCCGTTTCAATAGATTACCCTGCAGAACCTCTTTTTTATTTTCTAGAAGAATCGGCCCGTAAATTTCCGGATAGAGCTTGCACAATATTTAAAGGCGCAAAAATTTCTTATCGGGAAATGAATGCGCTAACGGATAAAATCGCTGCAGCCGTAGCATCACTTGGAGTTAAGAAAGGTGATCGGGTGGGAATTTTCATGCCCAACACACCTCAATTTGTCATGGTCTATTATGGAATACTAAAAGCAGGGGGTGTTGTTGTTGCAACAAATCCCCTCTATACACCTCCTGAAATTGAACATCAGGCGAATGATTCCGGCATTGAAATTATGTTTGTCATGAGCAATTTCTATAAAACAATAAAGGCAGCTCAACCAAAAACCAAAATAAAAACGCTTATTGTTTCAAATATCAAAGAGACATTATCTCCCCTTATGCGTGTTCTCTTTACTCTGGCTAAAGAGAAGAAAGGTGGCTTCAGGGTAACTTTGGATTCGGGCGATATTTGGTTTCAAGATCTTTTGTCAAAATTTACACCTGAAGATCGTCCCAGTATTAAAATAGCTCCAGATGATACCGCACTATTCCAGTATAGCGGAGGAACTACCGGTGTATCGAAGGCGGCGGTAGCAATGCACCGCAATTTAGTAGCAAACACACTTCAAATCAAAAGGTGGATGACAGATCTAAAGGAGGGGGGCGAGATACTTCTGATGGGTATTCCCCTCTTCCATGTTTATGGTATGGTCGCAGGCATGAATTTCGCATTAGCTTCTGCCGCCACAATGATCATGATCCCAAATGTACGAGATTTGCACGATGTACTGGAAAATATCAAGAAGTATTCACCAAGTATTTTCCCTGGAGTTCCAACGCTTTATACTGCCCTGAACAACCACCCTGATGTAATTTCTGGAAAATACAATCTTTCATCGATCAGAGCATGTCTTTCAGGTTCAGCCCCTCTGATGCGCGAAACCAAAGAGCGCTGGGAGGCCCTGAGTGGAGGAAAATTATTTGAAGGCTTCGGGCTTTCAGAAGCCCCTACAGCAACACATTGCAACCCTCTTATGGGTGAAAACCGAACCGGGTCCATTGGCATGCCTTTATCAGATGTTGAATGCCGCATTATAAGCCTGGATGATGGAAAAACAATTCTTCCAACAGGAGAAATTGGCGAATTGGTCATAAAGGGCCCTCAAGTTATGAAGGGGTACCATAACATGCCAACCGAAACTGAAAATACTTTACGAGATGGTTGGTTATATACAGGCGATATTGCCCGCATGGATGAGGATGGTTATTTTTATATCGTAGACCGGAAGAAAGAATTAATTAAACCAGGTGGATATCAAGTTTGGCCACGCGAAGTTGAAGAAGCTCTCTCGGCAAACCCCAAAGTTCTGGAAGCTGGTGTAGCTGGGATCCCAGATCCGTATCGGGGAGAAACTGTTAAAGCCTGGATCGTTGTAAAACCGGGAGAGACTCTCACTGATGACGAAGTAAAAGCCTGGTGCAAGGAACGTCTCGCCGCGTACAAAGTTCCAACACATATTGAATATCGCAATGAATTACCTAAAACAACTGTTGGAAAGATACTAAGGCGAGAATTAGTACGCCAACACAAAGAAGCTGAAAGCTAATTTGCCAGTTTTTATATTAAATAAAAAGCATCCCGTCGCTAGCGACGGGATGCTTTTTGAATTACTTTGCTATTATTTCAGGAGTTCCACTTTTCTTGGGATCAGGAGGAGGAAATATGGCTTCAAATTCTTCCCGATTGAGTGTTTCCACCTGCAACAAACGCTGGGCGACCTCCTCCAGTTTATCCCGATAGGTTGTCAAAATCTCCCGAGTCTTCTTATATGCTTCATTAACCAAATTGCGAACTTCCTGGTCAATTTTTTCGGCAATAGCTTCTGAATAATCTCTTTGTTCAGAAATTTCGCGTCCGAGGAAGATCAATTCTTCTTTCTGCCCGTAGACCATAGGACCCATTTCACTGCTCATTCCCCAACGAGTGACCATGGTTCTGGCAATTTTTGTAACCCTTTCAATATCATTGGAGGCACCGGAGGTTATATCATTGAAAACCAGTTCCTCAGCTACACGCCCGCCCAACAAGCCGACCAACTCTGCCAACAATTTCTTTCTCGAGATCAGCATACTGTCATCGGTGGGAAGAGCAAGCGTATAGCCTCCCATCTGACCGCGAGAGATTATGGATACCTTCTGAACGGTATTCGCTTCAGGGATCACATTCATAACAACAGCATGACCTGCTTCATGATAAGCTACCACTCGCTTCTCTTCTTCGCTTATCAAACGACTCTTGCGTTCTGGACCAGCAATTACACGTTCAACAGCTTCCTCCAGTTCCGATTGACCTATTGCTTTTTTATTCCGCCTTGCAGCCAATATCGCGGCCTCATTAACCGTGTTTTCCAGGTCTGCCCCCACAAAACCAGGTGTAGAACGGGCCAATACACCTAAGTCAACCTCAGGTTCCAATGGCTTTCCTTTGGCATGAACTTTGAGGATCGCCTCTCTACCCCTCATATCAGGTCGATCAAGAGTAACTCTACGATCAAAGCGACCAGGGCGTAATAAGGCAGGATCCAATATATCAGGTCTATTGGTGGCTGCGATAATGATAACGTTGGTATCGGTATCAAAACCGTCCATCTCCACCAGTATCTGGTTCAAGGTTTGCTCACGTTCATCATGTGAGCCGCCTAAACCAGCGCCGCGTTGACGTCCAACGGCATCGATCTCGTCTACAAAGACAATACAGGGTGAATGACGCTTTGCCTGTTCGAATAAATCACGCACACGACTGGCACCAACACCGACGAACATTTCGACAAATTCAGAGCCGGAGATGGAGAAGAAAGGTACGCTGGCCTCTCCAGATACTGCTTTCGCCATAAGGGTCTTCCCAGTTCCAGGAGGGCCAACAAGCAAGACTCCTTTTGGAATTCGTGCTCCCAAGGCTATAAATTTTTCGGGTTCCTTTAAGAACTCAACAACTTCTTTGAGTTCTTCTTTCGCTTCTTCCACACCAGCTACATCATCAAAAGTAACTGTTGGATGATCACCAGTGAACATCCTGGCTTTTGATTTTCCAAAAGCTGCCGCTGCATTATTAGAACCCTGAGCTTGTCTAAATATGAACCAGAATAAACCTGC
>BS_KBA_SWE02_21mDRAFT_10000341_pt1 | contig 17163 bp, 18 predicted proteins | sample BalSeasSWE02_21m_FD_9196 | JGI IMG/M metagenome (IMG submission 9196)
GCTGTCTCCTGGCTTACGCTGTTCATGGTCATCGTCACCTGTATTGTTGTGGTATTGCGCTACGTGTTCGACCTGGGCTGGATCTGGCTGCAGGAATCCGTTACCTGGATGCACGCGACGGTGTTCATGATCGGTGCCGCCTATACCCTGCAACGAGAGGACCACGTACGGGTAGACATCCTCTACCGGGGTATGACTGCCAGGAAGCAGGCATGGGTAAATCTGCTGGGCACGCTGTTTCTGCTCCTTCCGACCACGCTGCTTATTTTATTCTCAAGCGTGGTATACGTGAGCTCGTCCTGGCAGTACCAGGAAGTTTCGCAGGAAGCCGGTGGGCTGCCGGCATTATATATGCTGAAGGCAATGATGCCGCTGGGTGCTGCGTTGCTTAGCCTGCAAGGGCTGGCGCTTGGGCTGCGCAGCCTGCTCGTGTTGCTTGGGCTGCCTGCGGATTCTCACACTGCCCGGGCGGCGGGGGGAAAACTGTAATGGGTGGCGCGTCCCTGCTGCTGTTTCTAACCGTTATCGCTGTACTGATGGCGGGCTTCCCGGTGGCCTTCAGCCTTGCGGGTACCGCGCTGGTTTTCGCATTCGGCGGCATCTTGCTGGGTGTGTTTGATTCCAATTTCCTGTTCACCTTGCCCAGCCGATTGTTCGGGGTGATGACCAATGACACCCTGATTGCCGTACCTCTTTTCGTGTTCATGGGCATCATGCTCGAGCGTTCCCGGATTGCGGAGAGTTTGCTGGATACACTTTCGCTGCTGTTTGGCTCCCGGATTGCGGAGAGTTTGCTGGATACACTTTCGCTGCTGTTTGGCACGCTGCGCGGCGGACTGGGTATTGCGGTCACCCTGGTCGGGATGTTGCTGGCTGCCAGCACGGGTATCGTCGGCGCTACCGTGGTCACCATGGGACTGCTGTCACTGCCCACGATGATAAAGCGGGGCTATGACCCCAGGCTGGCTGCCGGCACGATCTGCGCTTCAGGCACCCTGGGACAAATCATTCCGCCTTCCATTATTCTCGTAATGCTTGGAGACGTCCTTTCGTCTGCCTATCAGCAGTCGCAGATCAGCCGCGGTATTTTCAATCCCAAGACTGTCACCGTGGGCGAGCTGTTCCTCGGCGCCTTGTTGCCCGGCCTGCTGCTGGTTGGTCTGTATATTTTATTCATCACCGTGTACGCGTGGCTGAAACCTGAGTCCATGCCGGCTGCCAGCGCGGAACTTCGCCAGGGTCTGTCGGGTATGCAACTGGCCAAACGCGTGGTGAGAGTTTTAATTCCGCCGCTGACGCTGATCCTGGCGGTGCTCGGGTCCATAGTCGCCGGTGTTGCCACTCCCACTGAAGCGGCCGGCGTTGGCGCCCTGGGTGCGACCTTGCTGGCCATGTCGCGCGGACAGCTGGACATGTCGCGGCTGCGTGAAGTCATGCGCGGCACTACTTCTGTCAGCAGCATGGTTTTCCTCATCCTCATCGGGGCCTCGGTATTTTCACTGGTGTTTCGTGGCTTTGGGGGCGACGAGGCGGTGCGACACTTGCTGCTGAAACTTCCCGGTGGTGCCTTGGGCGCGATGATGGCAGTCATGCTTGTAATGTTCCTGCTTGGATTTGTCCTGGATTTTATTGAAATCACTTTTGTGGTGGTGCCCATAGTGGGGCCGGTGCTGTTGTCCATGGGGCTGGATCCGGTGTGGCTGGGCGTCATGATCGCCATNAACCTGCAAACATCCTTCCTGACCCCGCCCTTCGGCTTCGCCTTGTTCTATCTTCGCGGTGTGGCGCCGCCGGAGGTCAAGACTTCAGACATCTATATTGGTGCGATACCTTTCGTGGCGATCCAGTTGCTGGCCCTGTGCCTGCTGGCTTTATGGCCCGGAATTGCCACCTGGCTGCCGGCGGAGGTATACGGGCCCTGAGATACGAGAGATTCGGGCTTATCCCTGACGAAAAAAGCCCGGGACCAGCCCGGGCTTTTTTTCTTCTTCAACATCGAATCTACAGATCCCTGGTCTTGTAGAACGCCCTCTCCGAGACGTCGTGATAGGCCGCAACATGCTTCTGGAATGTACTGAAACTCTCGTACACCTTCGCCGACAAGGGATCGGCGGCAATGGTCTCGGCAATCACACCCACGCTCAACTCCTTCAAGTGCTTCAGCACCTCGTCGGGGAATGCCCTGGCCACAATGCCATGCTCGGTTTCCAGGGTGATCAGCGCCTCCGCGTTTCGGGCGGTGTATTCGGCCAGCATTTCGCTGTTCACCTGGGAAATCACCGAATCCACAATGCCTTGCAAGTCGGCAGGCAGCGACTCATAGGCGGCCTTGTTTACCATGCACTCCAGCACCGTGCCCGGCTCATGCCAGCCGGGATAATAGTAAAACTTGGCGGCCTGGTGCAGGCCGAATGCCAGGTCGTTGTAGGGACCAATCCATTCCGTCGCATCAATGGTGCCTGTCTGCAGGGCAGTGAAAATTTCCCCGCCCGGTAACAGCACCGGTATTCCGCCAGCGCGTTTGAGTATTTCGCCACCCAGGCCCGGGATACGCATTTTCAATCCCTTCAGGTCCTCGAGACTGTTGATCTCCTTGTTAAACCAACCGCCCATCTGGGTGCCGGTGTTTCCGCCCGGATGTGGCAGGACACCAAAAGGCGCGTACACCTCTCGCCATAATTCGATACCACCACCGTAGTAAAGCCATCCATTCATTTCCTGGGCATTCATACCAAAAGGCACGGCGGCAAAGAACTGGGCGGCCGGAGCCTTGCCCTTCCAGTAGTAGGATGCCCCGTGACCTAGTTGGGCGCTGCCATCGGATACTGCGGTCAGCACTTCCATGGCCGGCACCAACTCGCCCGCCGCGTAGACCTGCACAGTAATCCTGCCACCCGAGTTCTGGGTAATCATGCGGGCAATTCTTTCAGCCCCGATGCCCACACCCGGGAAATTCTTTGGCCAGGTGGTCACCATGCTCCATTTGTAGGTCTTGGCCTCCTCGGTTTTCTTGGCTGCTCCGGATGGATCAGCCCCTGAGCAAGCTGACAAGCCCGCCACCGCCAGACCGCCACCTATGCCCTTGATCAAATCTCTGCGCTTCATGACTCCCCCCTGGTTAGACATAACCACATGGTTTTATCAATTTATCGGGCGCTGCCCGACGATGCAATAATGCTACAAAGCCTACCTTCACTGCCAGTCATTACCTGCTCAAGACCAAATGGTCTTTAATTCCCACTTTATATAGTAACTAAGGATCATAATTACACTATTTAACCACTTTGTAGATTATTGAATAAAAATCCCATTTCAGATAAGAATTTCTGACAAACTATACTTGCGTTTACAAAGAATTCTTCTATTAATGATCTTTTGTGGGATTTGCTATCCAATCCTAACCCTGATCAATAAAATAGCCACGCCAATCTGAACGCTTTTCTGCCCAAAAACAGTACAATGCCCGGGTATTCACCAGGAGCCCTGGCCCATGATCGGTCTCATTCAGCGTGTCAGCCATGCCAAGGTCATGGTTGATGGAGAGCCCACCGGTGAGATTGGCACGGGTACCCTGGCCCTGATCGGAATTCAGCGCGGTGATACCGAGGGCAGCGCGCTGCGTCTTCTGGACAAGATCCTGGCTTATCGCGTGTTCCCCGATCCCATGCACCGCATGAATCTGAGTTTGGCAGATACCGGCGGTGGCTTGCTGCTGGTGCCACAGTTCACGTTGGCAGCAGACACCCGCAAGGGGAATCGGGCCAGTTTTACACCCGCAGCGGCACCGGAATACGCACAACCCCTGTTCCAGTTTCTTGTCAGCCAGGCGCAGCAGGCGCATTCCCCGGTCGCAGCGGGCGTATTTGGGGCGGACATGAAAGTACACCTGGTTAATGACGGCCCGGTGACCTTCTGGCTGCAAACGCCGAGTGGTGAATAAGGACGCCCGCGACAAGGTTTTCTTGCTACCCGCCTTTTGCAGTATCATTGGCGCTCATTAAACAATCCTGGATCGGAGTCAACAATGGGACTAGGTGGCATCAGCATGTGGCAGTTGTTGATCGTTCTGCTCATCGTGGTATTGGTTTTCGGCACCAAGAAACTCAAAGGCCTGGGGTCGGATCTGGGTGGCGCGGTCAAGGGGTTCCGAAGCTCCATGAGCGACGTGGAAAAAGAAGAGCCCAAGAAGGTCAGCGGCCAGAAAGAGGACGCAGATTTTGAGTCTTCTGAATCCTCCGACACCGAGAAGGCCGGCGAGAAGCACACCTGATCGCCCGCCATGTTCGACGTCGGATTCTGGGAAATTCTACTCATCGGCACCCTCGGGCTACTGGTCCTGGGACCGGAGCGTTTGCCCAAGATCGCCAGGCGCCTGGGTCGATGGACCGGTCAGGCAAAGGCCATGGCGCGTAGTCTGCGCACCCAACTCGAATCAGAGATGGAACTGTCGGAGCTGAAGAAGCAGGCGGATGCCTTCAAGGACGCTATGAAATCCGACCCCACAGCCAGACCGGAAGCAAAGCCGAAATCCGGGCCGGCGGCCGACAAGCCAAAAACCGAAGATCCTGCAGCAGTCGACAAGAACAGGTCTGATGAGCCAGCCCCCTAATACCAAGGACGCCGAGCCGCAAACCGAGGGCACGCTGATCTCTCACCTGCTGGAGCTGCGCGGCCGGCTTATGAAGATTGTGGTCGCCGTGCTCGTGCTGTTTTTGTGCCTGGCGCCCTTCGCAGAAAACCTCTTTACGCTTGTCGCCCTACCCCTGATGGACAAACTGCCCGAGGGGGCCACCATGATCGCCACCCAGGTGGCTTCGCCTTTCCTCACACCGTTCAAACTGACTTTCCTGATGGCGATCTTCCTCGCCATCCCGGTAATCCTGTATCAGATCTGGGCCTTCGTGGCCCCCGGCTTGTATCAACAGGAGAAGCGCTTCGTCCTGCCCCTGCTGGCCTCCAGCATCTTGTTGTTTTACATGGGCGTAGCATTTGCCTACTACCTTGTATTCCCGTTGATGTTCAGCTTTTTCAATGCCGTGGCTCCCGTGGGCGTTACGGTAATGACGGATATAACCTCTTACCTGGATTTCGTACTCACCCTGTTTTTCGCGTTTGGCCTTGCTTTTGAGGTGCCGGTGGCCACGGTGTTGCTGGTACGCTCCGGTATTGTTACGCCCCTGGATCTGACCGAACAGCGCGCCTATGTTTTCCTGGGTTGTTTCGTTGTGGGTATGTTGCTCACACCGCCGGACGTGATCTCGCAAACCCTGCTCGCGTTGCCTGTTTACTGCTTGTACGAGATTGGCATCATCATGGCCCGCGTCATGGTGCCGGGTTACAAGGAAGTCGAAGCGCAACGGAAGCAGGCCGCCCAGGAGGCTGCGGAGGCCGAAAAGGCCTGACCCGCATCCAGCCCGGGTATTCGACATGCAGCAGGCATTGGCGCATATAATGCCGGCTTTGTTAATAACGACTTTGCGTGCTGCCGCCTGCATGGCGACCCGAGCGCAAGATACTGCGAATCGAAGGAGCTAATCCATGTCCAAGGCACCCGCGACGGGAAACTTTCTGGGCCATCCCAAGGGGCTATTCCTGCTCTTCACCACCGAAATGTGGGAGCGGTTCAGCTATTACGCCATGCGCGCCATCCTGGTTCTCTACCTGGTAGACAGGATGCAGGCAAGCGGCGGCCACGGACTGGGTTGGGATAACGCCAGCGCATTGAAGCTGTATGGCTGGTTTACCGGTCTTGTCTATATCACCCCCTTGCTGGGCGGCTGGTTGGCTGACAATTTACTGGGTCAACGCAAGTCCATTATTTATGGTGGTGCCTTGATGGCTGCCGGCCAGTTCATGCTGGGCACACCCCATGCCTGGATTCCGGGCATGGAGAACCAGGCTTTTTACCTGGGCCTGGCCCTGCTGATCGCGGGCAACGGCTTGTTCAAGCCGAATATTTCCACCATGGTGGGCGACCTGTATCACGAAGGAGACCACCGTCGCGATGGCGCCTTCACGATTTTCTACATGGGCATCAACCTGGGCGCCTTCCTCTCCGGCATCATAGTCGGCTCGGTGGTTAACGCTTTCGGCGGCAACTGGCAGGCCGGTTTCCTTGCTGCAGGCGTTGGCATGCTCATGTCACTGGTGGTCCAACTGGGCTTCGCCCAGAAATACCTGGGCGATATTGGCGTTGTTCCCGCGGCCAAGCTTTCCCTGGCAGCCCAATCCGATGTAAGCAAAAAGGAACCCCTGAGCAAACAAGAGCTTGATCGGATCAAGGTCATCATGGTCATGGGTGTATTCACGATTATCTTCTGGGCCGGTTTCGAACAGGCCGGCGGATTAATGAACCTGTATGCCAACCAGTTCACTGACCGCGTGCTTGGCAGCTTTGAAGTCCCCACCACCTGGTTCCAGTCCTTGAACCCCTTCTTCATCTTCGTATTCGCGCCGTTGTTCGCAGCCGTGTGGGTGAAAATGGGCGACCGGGAACCAACCTCTCCGGTGAAGTTTTCCCTCGGGCTGGTGTTGCTGGCGGTGGGCTTCCTGTTCATGATCGGCGCCACCCTTTCCCAGGGCGGTGACGTCAACGTAAAAACCGGCATGTTCTGGTTGGTGGCAGCCTACTTCTTCCACACCATGGGCGAGCTTTGCCTGTCACCCATCGGTCTGTCGATGGTCACCAAGCTGGCTCCGCTACGTCTGGCGTCGCTGATGATGGGCGCGTGGTTCGGCTTTACCGCGCTAGCCAACTACCTGGCAGGCTTCATCGGTTCGTTCATCGGTCATGGCAATGAGGCAGACATGGTGAATAATGCCCTGTCGATCTTCGGTGGCATCGCAATCACCGCGGTCACCGCTGGAGCCATATTGTTCTTCATGGCCGACAAGCTTGTGTACTGGATGCATGGCGCCGAGGGCAAGTCCCAGGGCCATAGAGGCGCCATGGGGGCCACCAAAGAGGAACTCGCTGTGACCGGCGCCCACGAGGGTGCGGCCAAGAACCACATGGAGTAGTTTGCGAAGCTCTTGTAAAAAGCCGGGGAATTCCCCGGCTTTTTTTTGCTACTACTGGTCTGCTTGCCGATTACCCTGCCGTCCTTCGGGTGGAGCCGGATCGTGGTGTATGAGTACATCTGCCAGCGGAAAGGCATGTTCGATTTCGGCCTCCACCTCGTCACCTATGGCATGGGCCACGGACAGCGGTAAATCCCCCGCCATCTCCAGGTGCAGTTGTATGAACAACACCCGCCCGGATTGACGAGTCCGCAACTCGTGCACGCCCAGGACCTCGGGGTGCGCCATGGCAATCTCGCGAATCTGCTCCTGCATTTGCCGCGGCAACTCCCGGTCCATCAGCAACTGCACGGCCTCGTACCCGATCTGAATCGCACTGTACAAAATCACCATCCCGATCACAATTGCGAGCACTGGATCTACGTAGTACCAGCCATAGAATGAAGCACCCATGGCTACAACGACGGCGATATTGGTAAACAGATCGCCAACGTAATGCAGTGAATCCGCCCTTATCGCGACCGACCCGGTGCGCTTTATGGTCTTCCACTGTATCGACAGCAACAGTAGCGTCGCCAGGATGGCCAGGACGCTTACAACGGCACCGACAACAGGCTGATCGACTGGCTGGGGAGCCTGTAAGCGGTTGATGGCCTGGAAAAACAAAAACGCGGCGCTACCAGCGATCAACACAGACTGTCCCAGTCCGGCCAGAAACTCCGCCTTGCCATGCCCGAAAGGGTGCTCCTTGTCCGCTGGCATCAAGGCATAGCGCACCGCAAACAGGTTAATCAGTGACGCCAGACCATCCATTATCGAATCAATCAGGCTGGCCAGCAGACTCACGGACCCGGTCATGAGCCAGGCACCTATTTTCAATAGCACCAGGCAGCCGGCGGTAAGCACCGAGGCCCTGGTGGCGAGTTTCAGGAGACGTACGGATTCATCGTGACTGGCATGGGTATTCATGTAGTTACTTCCGGGTTCATATCACTCTGCTCGGGTCTAACGCCAATCAGAAACTTCAGATAAAGCGTTTCTTGTCACAGGGCAGTACTCGAAACGACCTCACGCTTGCTAACTATCATCGGCTGCAGCCAGGGTCTCCCGCATTAGCCTCAATCCCCAGACCCGCATTGTCCTCAAAACAGTAAAATGCAGACATGGGACTGACGGCCTTAATACCTTCTGAGGACAGATAACAACCAGGTCTGCGGATCTCCATCAGCAAGGTCAATGCAGGCGTTCCAATCCAGCCTCAGCGATGTTCGCGGATTAAAATCCCACTGGGCACCCAGGCCCAGAACCGGGGCGTAGCCTTTCTTGTCCGGAGTGGTAAAATCCGTGCTCGCCAGGCCATCCGACAGGTCGAGTCGCTGCTGGCTTTTCCAGGCGAGGAACCCGGCGCGTGCAAACAACTGCACGTCCGCGCTTACCGACCAGGTGGCCAACGCCGAGAATTCAAAACCGGCGCTGTAAAGTTTCAGCGCTGCGGTACCCCCCTCCTGCAGGTCGGCGCTGACCCGGGCGTCACCAAAATCCACCCAGGCTGTTTCCACTGCCAGCCAGTTGGAAAACTGGTAGCCGGTGAAAAATTTCCACGCCCGCGAACTCTCCTCCGCCTGCACGCCGGAAACATCCGGCCATGCTGCACCCAGCTCTGACATCTGGGGAAAATCCGACGAGCCAAAACCCAATCCCAGGTAAGACTCCCCGGGCTGGGCCGACCAGGCTGGCGAGCTGAAAACAATACTCGCCAGGACCAGGGCGCGCGCATTGAACCTCCAGTCACAAAGATCAGTGAAACAATTCAAACGGCAACTCCCCTTTGCTGGCAATGTAATGCCTGTATGTGTCAGTCCGGCCTTTTTGGCAGGCTCTCATCTACAGGCATCCATTCTACATGGCTCGAATAGTTGACGTGACACTGCGGTTGCCGGTCTATCGGCCCGTCGAAATTCGCCAGGGTAATGTGCGTCTCCCCGGGCCATCGGCTGGAACGAAAGAACACACTGCTGCCACAAATTCCGCAGAATCCCCTCTGGGCCCCTGGAGATGAATCAAACCACCTGAGGTCCGCATCACCCCGGGTGACGGTAAACCGCTGGTTAGCAACCCCCACCCAGGTGACATAGCCCGCTCCGTGGGCCTTCTGACACATATGACAGTGACAGTGGGCGCACCAAATCGTCTCGTCCTTGACCGCAAAACGCAGACCGCCGCAAAGACAGCTGCCCTCCAGTGTGTTGTCCATGATTCAGACCCCCGTGGAGCAAGGACACTCTTGGGTGCATCATGCTTTGCCACCGTGCCATTCGCAAGACAGGGAAGAGTCTGCTCAGGCCGCCAGTTCCTGCACGGTTTCAGTTTGAAAACACCGTACCCGCATACTCTGCGACCAGTAGTCTGCGGGCCATCCGCCCTTGAGTTTCAGCTGTTCCACGAACTGTGCTGGCTCGGGCAACTGGGTCCAGACCGAGGGTAGATACACGGCATGCCGCCGACCCTCATCCAGCAATAATCCGTCGATTCCTGGCCGCAGACGCTCAAGCAGGTCTTGCTCGGAACTCACGTCCAACTCCTGCAGAGGGCTGAGAATGGAGATCTCCAGGTCCAACAGCGTCAGCTCATCGGCGGATAGCGGCGGAAAGCGGGGGTCCTGGAAGCCCGCAGCAAATGCCGACCCTGCCACGGCCTGTGCCATGGGTTCCCTTGCCTCAAGCGAGCCTATGCACCCGCGTAATCGTCCTTGCTTGTGCAAGGTGACAAAACAGGCACCGGGCTGACGCAGACTTTCCGGCAATGACCCGGGCTCCGGGTAGCCGGCGTGACCATGACGCAGCCCGGACTCCAGGCTGCTTCGTGCAATCCTGAGCAACAGGCTGCGCTGGTCGGCATCAAGCTTCATACAGGGCAAACGCTCCATACCCGACAACCCGGTCAGCCGGTCCGGCAGTGTCGCCTGAATTTCGAAGGTCAATTGTGGCAACCTCCATCGCATGTCGTCGCGCCGCCAGCAACAAGCCATTAAGCGCGTAACACCCACAGGCCTGGTTACCGCTCAAATCCGGTTGCAGCGAGAGTATATGACCGGCGGTCAGCCGGTCGGCTTCCCTGGCCTGATCGTAAGACTGGTAGTGGCTCAGATCGGTACTGATTACCAGCAGGGTTTCCTGGTCACCCCATTCGCTGTCGATTAACTCCGCCACCTGCTGTGGCTCGCAGGCACCCACGACCACCGGTAACAACATGAACTCACCCAGGCAGCGTTGCAGAAACGGCAGCTGCACTTCAAGACTGTGTTCCCTGCGGTGGGCCTCGTCGCCAAGATTAACAGCATCCAGAGTCAACACCCGTTGAATACCGGCCAGATCCAGTGGTATGCGTCCCAAGGGTGTGTCGAAGGCCCTGCTGTCCGGTACTGTCATACCTGTAAGGGGTACGTAATGGGAGGGCCCCAGCAATACGACACGCTGGATACTCTCGGCGGCCTCGCTCAGCAGTCGGTAGGCTGAGGCGGCAACCGGGCCGGAGTAGACATACCCCGCATGAGGCACCACCAGGGCTTTTGGTCTGCGCTCTACGCCTCGTGGTGAGCGGGCAAGAAACTCGTCAATCTGTCTGGCCAGCAACCCCGCTTCCATGGGGTAGAACATGCCTGCCACGGCTGGCCTCCTGACATCCAGATCAACCATCGCATCGCACCTCCATTGCGGTCAGCCACGATTTACAAAGCCCCGTATCCTGCGCCTATACTGCAGCATATTCTCATTGCAGAACTGATCAATAGTGGAATATGGCTACCGCGCTTCACACTGTTGTTGACACACGTTACTGGCACCTGCTGGATAACGGGAAGGTGCAGTGCGATCTTTGTCCCCGCTATTGCAAGCTCAATGAAGGTCAACGGGGCCTGTGTTTTGTACGCGGCCGCGAGCACGACACGATCAGGCTTTTCAGCTACGGTCGTTCCAGCGGCTTCTGTATAGACCCGATAGAGAAAAAGCCCCTCAATCATTTCTTGCCTGGCACACCGGTACTGTCTTTTGGCACAGCCGGCTGTAACCTCGCCTGCAAATTTTGCCAAAACTGGGATATGAGCAAGTCCCGGGAAATGGATACCCTGGCTGACCAGGCTTCGCCTGAGCAACTTGTTCAGTCGGCTCTTGAACACGAGTGCCGGAGTATCGCCTACACCTATAACGACCCGGTTATTTTCATGGAATACGCCATCGATGTGGCGAGGGCGGCACACCAACAGGACATCAAGAGCGTAGCCGTGACCGCCGGGTATATTTGCCCCGAACCAAGGCGCGAGTTTTTCGCTCATATTGACGCCGCCAATGTCGACCTCAAGGCCTTCACCGAGGACTTCTACTACAAGCTATGCGGCGGACACCTGCGCGATGTCCTTGAGACCCTGGTGTATATAAAACAAAAGACCGCGACCTGGCTGGAATTGACCACACTGCTCATTCCGGGCGAGAACGACTCGGACCAGGAACTGGACAAGATGACACGTTGGGTGATGTCGGAGCTGGGTCCCGACGTACCCATGCACTTCACCGCTTTCCACCCGGACTGGAAGATGCTTGATTACCCACCCACGCCGCCCGCAACACTGACCCGGGCGCGTGAACTGGCCATGGCTAACGGTATCAGGTACGCCTACACAGGCAATGTCTATGACCCGAAGGGACAGAGCACACGCTGCCACACATGCCAGGCCCTGTTGATTGAACGCAACGGTTACTGGCTGGACGGATGGGGCCTCGACGAGAAAGCTTGCTGCGTCAGCTGCGGCACGGCCCTTCCAGGGGTATTCGAAGCACGCCCTGGGCACTGGGGTAACCGGAGGGTCCCGGTGCGTCTGGCCAGTTAGTCGCTACAGCGCATCTTGCAGTAGGTCCCCACCAGCTCACACTCGCCAAGCACATGACCTTCCATGGCTTTTAGCAACTGCCCCTTGTCGGGCAAGGAAAGATCGGGCAGGACCACATCCAGGGCATAGAGTTTGTGGAAATACCTGTGCCTCCCGATAGGCGGGCAAGGACCACCGTAGCCGGCCTTGCCCCAGTCATTTCTGCCGGCCAGGACCCCCTCGGGCAGGCTGGCTTCCCGCATCGCCTCGGGCAGCGACCTGACCTGGGCAGGGATGTTATACAGCAGCCAGTGTACCCACTCCCGGGTAGGCGCCCTGGGATCCGGGACATCCGGATCATCAACGATCAAGGCAAAGCCTTCCGTGCCATCAGGCACACCGGCCCATATCAGTGGTGGGGAAATATTCTTGCCATCGCAGGTATACCGGGCTGGTACCTCACCGCCGTGTTCGAATTCCTGGGATCTCAACTCAAGCATGGCTGCATCCTGTGCCTGGCGTTACTCGATGGCTGTGAAATTGAATTTCTGACCGGCTAACGTGGCCTCGTACATCAGGCCGCCCTTGGTCAGGGTAAACACCGCCACACCGTCACTGTATCCGGCATTGGCTGAGGCGCCCAGGGTGACCGCGACCGCCGAAGCCTGGGCGCCGAACTCGAAATTTCCCTCGCGGAAATCTTCAAGATCCGAGCGGCCCCGGAAAAAGATTATCTGGCTGTAGGCCTGGCCGCCCAATTGAGGACCTATGGTCACCTGGGAAATGGAGCTGTGGCCGACCAGACGGCCGCGGTGATAAACCTCGCCATTGCCGTAAGCAGCGCCCACTACCCACGCACCACCCTTGCCAACCGAGGGGAACACCGCATATCCCTCGGCGTTATCAAAAAAGCGGGCAATATCCGGGTCGGCTTGCTTGAAATTGGCTATGGCCGCCGCGACCGCTGTGCCGCTTGCCTGCTGATCCGTGGCAGCAGCGCTGTGAGCGGGGTCCCAGCCAGTACTGGTTTGACTGACCGAGCAGGCAGCCAGACCCAGCGCCAAAGCCATTACTAACATAACAATCTGTTTCATCACTTTTTATTCACCATGTAAAACTGCCCGGGCGCTGCAGGAAACTATAGCAGACCGGCGCGCCACCATCGCCGGATTTAAGAAAAGTCACCCGACCGTTGCCCATCCTAGTCAGCCGGCGTATCCGGTGCCGTCACTGCCGGTGCGGACAGCGTGATGCCCGGAGCCACCGAGCGCAGATGCAAATCCCTCTGCGGGAAGGGAATTGATATTCCGGCCTTGTTCAGCGCCGCATAAATTATCACCGCAAGTTCACTGGTGACTCGCAAGGAGTCTTCAAAGTCAGAGACCCATGCGCGTACCGAAAATTCCAGCGCACTGTCTCCGAAGCCTGTGAAAATCATAATGGGCCTCGGATACTTCAGCACATCCTGGTGGGTCAATACTGCGGTAGTCAAAATCTCGAGTACCTGCTCCGGGTCAGATCCATAGGCCACGCCCACTGGAATGACCAGCCGTCGATTTCTGTCGGACAAGGTCCAATTCACAACCTCCGAGGCAATCAGGTTGCCATTGGGAACGATCACCTCTGCGCCGTCATAGGTACGCACGGTGCTGGAGCGAAAACCTATGCGCTTGACGTGCCCCAACAACTGGCCCACTTCGATGGTGTCCCCGACCTGTATCGGCCGCTCGAACACCAGTATTAAACCGGAAACAAAATTGTTCACCACGTTTTGCAGACCGAAGCCTATACCCACGCTCAGGGCGCCAAGGATAATTGTCAACCGACTCAGGTCGATACCGGCCACCGAAATCGCGACAAAAAAGCCCAGGGTCAGAATGCTGTAGTTGGTCAACACCGAAATCGTGGAAGGCATACCGCGACCCAAGGTGATACGCGGATATATCTCCTCATCCAGAACGAAGCGCACAAAGCGAGACAACAGGGTGGCCACATACACGGTGCCAATAAAGGCAATTATGTCGATAGCAGCCAGATCCAGGCTTCCCAGCTGCACCCGGTAGGTGAGCCACTGGAGCAGGTGAATTTTCATCCAATCCAGGATCCGGTAGAAGGCAAGGGTGTAGTAAACCCAGGTCAAAAGGGCCAGCACACGCATCCCCTTGAACAGACGTTGCTGGATCAGGTCGCGGTGGCGCTGCAAGGCCTTTGGCAGAGGCAATCCCTGAATCTGCAGCAAGGCCATGATCGTGGCCTCCAGGATCAGCACACCAGATGCCAAAACCACCGCGGTCATTGTTGAGTAAATGGCGCCTATGACAATGGCCTGGGCGAGTGAGACATTGCCCAGCAGGTTACAGACCAGGCCCACAGCCAGTAGTGGCTGGGTAATTTTTGCCGCCATCCTGGCCCACGCCCACCAGCGATGTTGGCCGGACTCGGTCGGCAGTGCACGACCCAGGTAGCGCATGAACGCGATAGTGGCCAGATTCAGGAACAACAATCCGAAGCGCTCGGCCAGGCCAAAATCGGCCATCATGTCAGTCAGCTTCGCGATAATCGTCAAGGCGACGCTGAGATACAGCACCTTTCTGACTCGGCCTTCAACTACACGTGACATGACACGCAGCGTCAATAGCGCGATAAGCGCACCGCGCAGGTCCATAATGCGCAATGGGATGGTGTCGAAAAGCAGCGAGCTAGTCAGCAAACCCATCAAAATCGCCAGGGACACAGGGGTTGCGAACAGCTTCACCGCCTGGGCGAGATAGGGCACTTCTCGCCATTGCTTGCGTCGCCTGGCCAACGGCAGAGTCAACCCCAGAAAGACCAAACTTATCAGACCATGAAAAATCGTCGGCGTACGGTAGGTGGAAAATATGGCACGCAGGTCATCCAGCGCCACCGTGCCATGCTTTTCACCGGGCTTCACCGCAGCGGGTCCGCCTGAAGGCGCATCAAAAGCGCGCCAGATTGGAGGGCTGTCTATTGAGAACAGCATAGCCCAGGAAGTCTTTTCCGCCGCGGCAAAGCGAGTGAGCACATCGCTCAAGACGCGGTCCTCGGATTTCGCCTTCCGGTATAGCTGGGAGATGGAATTCAGCCTTTGCGCAAACAGCTTGTCCATCTCTTTTATCAGTGCCAATGTGTAGGTGACGTGTTCCCTCAATGCTGGCGCCAATTCATCTCCAGGGTAGGCCTGCAAGGTCGCCTCCCAGTTCTCGGCGAGCGATTTCAACTTGTCTCGCTCCTTCTGCAACCTGGACACTTCCTTGTCCAGGGCACGTACAAATTTTTCACGTTCGGTCTTCAAATCCAACCATCTATCTCTGTACCGGTCACGCGCCCGGAGATTCAGCTCTTCCGGCCTGGTCGCAGACGGATTATCCAGGATGGCACGTGCCTGAAGAGCGAGGTCTTCAAGCCACGCTTTAAGAGAGGACTCCGCCGAGGAGCTTTGCAAGATCTCCTTCTTGAATTCCAGTTCTACCCGAACACGTTCTGCCACCAGCGGGATATCCGCGGCGTCTATTACAGTCGGGACGGCGGTGCTTGCCTGGTCGGTGTCCGCGGGCGTCTGACCGTTTACTGGCGAACTGAGGGCCAGGCTGAACAGCAGTAAAACAAGACCTAAAGTACAACGCATAATTCCATTCCGAAAAGGCCGACGTAGTGTCTACAGATTCTCGCCAGCAAATGTAAAGATGTAAAAAAAACGCTAGCCGGCATTTCCGGATCCGGACTCACAGTCCTACAACATCGGCGTTATGTGCACCGGGCTACAATCCACGCCACAAGGCCATTGCTCAAGACCGCTCTCTATTTGCAAGGTGGTGTGCTGGATGTTGAACTGCTCTTGCAGACTCGCCGCGGTCCGTACCAGGAATGGATCGGCATTCCCTTGCAGCTCCGGCATCACCAGGTGGGCCGTCAGCGCTGTCTCGGTCGTGCTCATGGCCCAGATATGTAAATCATGTACTTGTACGACACCCTGCAGCTTACCCAGATAGTCCCTGACTTGCGCGGCGTCAATGTGGCCCGGCACGGCATCTACAGCCAGATTCAGGGACTCCCTGAACAAACCCCACCCGGATACCAGGACAACCAGGATAATCGCCAGGGAAATAGCCGGATCCAGCCACAACCAGCCGGTGTACAAAAGCAAAAACCCTGTGACTACGACACCCAGTGAAACCAGGGCATCGGCGGCCATATGCAAAAAGGCCCCCCGAATATTCAGGTCCCGGTGTCGGTCACGCGCAAACAGCAGGGCCGTCAGTCCGTTCACCAGCATGCCCACGAACGCCACGCCGATGACCACGCCTCCCGCTACAGGCGACTGGGACTGCAGCCGTCCTACGGCCTCCCATGCCATCGCTCCAAGTGCTGCGTACAAGGCCAGGGCGCTGAACAGCGAGGCCAGGATGGTGCTGCGCCGAAGACCATAGGTATGACGGTGGGTCGGGCGACTGCCTGACAGTGTATGGGCGCCCCAGGCAAGCAGCAGGGTCAGCACATCCGCCAGGTTGTGACCGGCATCGGCCAGCAGGGCCAGGGAGTTCGAAGAAAATCCCGCGACGGCCTCCACCAGCACAAATATCACGTTCAGGGTCACGCCCAGCGCGAATAACCGGTTGTAGCCATCAGTCGCGTGATCATGTTGTTGCATGCGGCGCTTTCAACCTTTCCGGCAGGCTAGGGGATGCCCTGGCAGGCTTCGTCAATCATGGCGCGGGTCTCCTGTTCTACAAACGCAGCCACTTCATCCAGTCCGTCGGCATCGGACAGGGATGCCAGTAACAGGGTAGGCAATATCATACCTACACAGGTTTTGCCCTCTTGCTGGTAGACGCTGATGCGACATGGCAGAGCCATATTCATGCTCATATCACTGGCAAGCACCTTCAGCGCCTGGGCAGGATTACACACCTCGTAAATGCGGCATTCGTTGGGCAAATCAAAGCCCTTGCCCTTGAGTGTCTGCTTAAGGTCATAAACGTGTAACACGCCAAAATTGTGCCTGGCCACGGCAGCCTCCAGCGCACTGGCCGCCTGGTCTACTGACTGATCTGTCTTTACAACGTATTTCATTATCTGCTCCATCCACTGGATGCCGGTGACGGCTTAGCCAAACTGCCCGCACAGTTTAACCGATGCCAGACGTTTCCGGCTGATCCGGTCGAAAGACCGTTTGCCGCTGCGCGGCGCAGGGGCGAGGATACCTTGTGCATGAATCAGTCAGGGCACGACCCCAGGGAAGGGGTGCTAAAGGGAAAGGCGGG
>BS_KBA_SWE02_21mDRAFT_10000342_pt1 | contig 17137 bp, 17 predicted proteins | sample BalSeasSWE02_21m_FD_9196 | JGI IMG/M metagenome (IMG submission 9196)
CGGCAGCTACTGGAAGCGGCCAGCGTGATGGGCGAATCATTCCTGGCCGATGTGGTGGCGCAAGCAACTGACCGGAGCACGAAGGAGGTTATCCGGAGCCTGAGCGGCGCCTTGGCCCGGAAATTCGGACTGGTCATCGCGGAAGGATTTGAGCAGGCCGCCGGCCAGCGCGTCGCCCGCTATCGTTTCCGCCACAAACTGTTCCAGGAGTATTTCTACCATCGACTGGACCCGATCGAGCGCGTTCAGCTGCATGAGGCGGTTGGCCTGGCTCTCGAAGGACTGTACCAGGATGCAAGTGCGGAATACGCCGCCCAACTGGCATGGCACTTTGGTGAGGCGGGTCTTGCAGACAAGGCAATCCGCTACCACGTGCAGGCGGGGCACCGTGCGCGGGACAAGTACGCCAATGCCGAGGCAGTGGTGCATTATCGCTCGGCTGTCAGCCTTCTGGAGAATACACCCGGTCCGGAATTCGAGGCGCCCCGGAGCGACCGCCTGCTGGCGGAGCTATGGGGGGAAATGGGCCGCGTTCTGCAACTGGACGGCCAGTTCGAGGCAGCGAAAGATGCTTTCGCGAAGGCACTGGACTTGACTCCGGAAACTGGGCAATTGGTGCGCGTCCATCTTCATCGTGGCATCGCCGGCGCCCTCGAGCGCCTGCGTGCCCATGCCCGCGCGACCTGTGAATTGACCCAGGCTGCAGAGCTACTTGGTGCACCGGGGGCTGAGAATGCGGAAGATTGGTGGAGTAGCTGGATATCCGTCACCATGGACCGCGTGCGCATGTATTACTGGGCCGGCGACGTCGAGGCCATGTCTCCATTGCTGGACCAATTGGGCAACGTTATCGACCAGCGAGGAAATGCCCATCAACGCTGCCATTTCTGGACCGGCCAGGCGATGCGAGGTTACCGGGTGGATCGATACCGCCCGTCGGCAGCAACGCTGGCAGCGGTTGAAAAGGCCCTCACAGCGTCGCGGGAGGAAGACCATCTGCTCGATTTGTCGGGGTCGTTATTTGGTATGGGTTTTGCCAAAATGATGTGTCTCGAACCGGGCAAGGCCATACCTTACCTGCAAGAAGCCCTGGAAATTGCACAACGCTGTGGAGATCGGCACCTGCGGGCCAGAAACCTGGCGTACCTGCTTAACTCATACCGGCTGGAAGGGAACGTGGAAGCGGTACAGGGATGCTTACCCCGCGCGTTGGCAGCGGCAACGGACTGCGACATGCAGGACTACATTGGCGTTGCTGAAGCCACCAGCGCCTGGCTGGCCTGCCGATTGGCCGACATGCCATCAGCTGAGCGCCGGGCCCGTGCGGCGCTGGAGCGCTGGNGNGCACACGCCCCGCGCTACCCGATGAAGTGGATGGCCTTGTTTCCTTTNCTGGCCGCGGCCCTGCAGCAGGAAGACCTGGAAACTGCCGTGGAGTCGGCCAGCCAGTTACTCGAATCTGTTCAGGCCCGCTTGCCGGAAACGATTGAGGNATACCTTGAACAGGGACTGCGGCAACACGGGGAAGGTAACCANGCTGCCATTCGCCAGGCCCTGCAACGGGCACAGGACGTGGCGCTTGAGCAGGGCTACCTGTGAAGTCATTCAATTTATCCGGCTTCACAACTTCAGCATTTCTTCTTGCGCGGCGTGGGCGCACTACCCATGCTAGTGAATCTGTTGGTGACTTGAAGTGGATTCATAAACAGTTTCGGTTGTAATTTAGCCCAAGCGGTTATTCGCCCGATTTCTACTCTTGACCGGAAACATGGATTGGAAATTGAACAACCATGAGTGAGGTTAAGGATCGGAAGCAGCCCTGATAACCTTTACAGTGATAAGTTCCGATAGTGGGCGGCATGTTTTTGCATCGATAAAGCGGACGGTTGAGTTAAGCCCATACAGTCCGCGCCTCGAACTCGACTGGGCTAATATTTCCAACGTAACTGTGGAAGCGTTAATGCAACGCGAACCGGCAATGTGAATTAGGCGGGCACGGAAGGTGCGGGATTTCAAGCCCGATTAGCGCAACATTTCCGCCCGTGCGTGGCCCATTCGTGTTTTCCGGGCAGCATATGCAACTCGCCAATTACGCAGCCAAGACATGAGGTAAATTGTCTTGAAAATAAGGAGCCGGCGACGAACGCTGCGGTTTGAAAAGACATCACCTGCCAACATGGATACCACGGCTTGGGCAACCCGGAAGTGGTTTCTGGGGTTGCTCATCAGGCTGATCATTATTGGTGAGGTGAATCGGTAGATGAACCAGGAAAATGCCGATATTCCCCGGTGAATATCGCGTTGATATTGTCTGCAGGCCCTGCGCAATTTTCTGTGCTCACCCATTAGCGCTGCTTCAGCTACCTGAATTCCGCGCTCGGCACTATTCATTGCCAGGTAGACGCCGCTGGAAAATACCGGGTCGATGAATGCAAACGCATCCCCAATCATAAGATAGCCTGGTCCGAGCATTCGGTCTGACAAATACGAATAATTCCCGGTTGCCTGGACGGGCATCATAAGTTCGGCATCCCTGGTGCGATGCCTGGTTTCTTCAAGGCTTTCCAAAGTGCTGAGCAAGAACTCGTCCAGCGAGCCTCTGCGTGTGCGCAAGTATCCCGGGTAACATACTGCGCCAATGCTCATGACGTCGTCCCCGAGTGGAATCATCCATATCCAACCATGATCAAACCAGTAGATGCTGATATTTCCCTGCTCTTTACCGTGCCTCCGGCTCACTCCACGAAAATGGCTGAATATGGCTGCGCTGGCGTGTTTTGGGTTTCGTTTCTTCCAGCCGTTCGCGCTCGCAAGAAAAGTATCCCTGCCCGAGGCGTCAACCAGAAACCTCGTATCCCAGATCTGTAATCCCCCAGCCATATCTGTTGCTTCAATCCGGTGGGCGCCACCGCCAATAGCCTCGACTTTCCGAACCTGCATACCTTCCAGGGCATGGGCCCCGGCGCGTTTGCAGTTTTCAAACAGAATTTGATCGAATTCGGATCTCCGCACTTCAAACGCATGATCAGGGCTCGTCCCCAAGGCTATACCGAAATTGAACGTCCGGTGCCTGGCATGACTGTTTGCCAGTGTAAAATCGGCACCAAATTTTGCTACCCCTATCGCCTTCACTTCCTCCAATACACCCAGGCGCTCTAAAATTGGAAGGTTCATGGGCAGCAATGACTCCCCAATGTGAAACCGGGGATGGTGCTCCTTCTCAAGGATTGTGACGTCCCATCCGCGCTTGCTCATCAAACTGGCAAAAGTCGCCCCTGCCGGTCCGCCACCGATGATAAGCACGTCTGTCTGGTGATTTAGCATGCTAACCTTTGGTGATTGGCGTCATTGCCAAACTCTGTAGACAAACTATCATAGTTTCTCTTCTGGATGATTACCCAAGGCAAACAGGCGGAAAATGCAAACTGAACAAGAAAAACAACTGGCCGAATTAATCATCGAAGCATTAAATCTGGAAGATATCAGTGCAGAGGAGATTCAACCCGACGCCCCTTTATTTGGAGAAGGCCTTGGGCTGGATTCGATTGACGCACTCGAATTGGCCCTGGCTATCACACAAAAATACGCGATCCAGCTAAAGGCTAACGACCAGGGAATGAAGCAGGCATTCGGTACTCTTCGAAGCCTGAACGCATATATCAGGGAGAATTCTTCTTAGCTTGATTCCCTTTTCCCTACTCAAGCAGGATTGGCGGTGGTCTGATACATGAGCATATTTCTTGAAAAATCAGCTATCTTTCCCGCTGACTAACCGGAAACCTGGTGAAATTATTGCGTTTGACTCTCGCGGAGCCAGACGGGTCGATCAGTTTCTGGGCGAAGCAGTAAATCTTTCGAAGCAACTACCGGCGCGCCGCTACGCCATCAACCTGTTCACAGATCGTTATCAATATTTGCTCGGATTCACTGCCGCGATAATTGCCGGCCAGTGCACCCTGATGCCGCCAAACAGGTTGAAAGCTACTCTGGAGTTGTTGGGTGAGATGTTTCCGGATAGTTACACTCTTGGAGACAACACACTGGCCGATTGTGAAATATCCCGGAACGTGTCCCGATCAGGACCACCCGGCGAATTTCCTCCGGACATACCTGAAATTTCAGCTGAACAACTCTGTGCGATCGCATTTACATCCGGCAGCACGGGTACGCCGACACCCAATCACAAGTATTGGGGAACCTTGCGTACAGGAACCCTGGGAAATTCAGAATTACTATTTGGAGAACTGCCGCGCAGGCTGAATATGCTGGCCACGGTGCCGCCGCAACACATGTGGGGACTGGAAACATCCATTCTTGCGCCGTTGTTCGCAAACACAGCCATCAGCCACCTTGCGCCGTTTTACCCACAGGATATTGCTGATGCGCTTGAATCCCTGCCCGATCCACGCGCCCTGATTTCGTCGCCTGTCCATTTGGATGTGCTACTGCGATCCGGAGTTCGCCTGGGAAAACTCGATTGGATTTTCAGTGCGACGGCGCCCCTGTCAGAGGATCTCGCAAGAAAACTGGAAGCCCAATACTACACTCATGTTCTTGAACTGTTTGGTTGTACCGAGTCCGGGATACTGGCCAGTCGCCAAACCGCAACTGAATCACTTTGGCGCCAGTCCGCTTCATTTGAATTTATCCCGGGAAGGGAGGGGATCTTGATACGGGGCGCCCACTTGCCTGGCGAGGTGATTTTGCCCGATGTCATTGAACTGGTCGGCGACCACCGGTTTCGGTGGCTGGGGCGCCACCAGGACATGATCAATATCGCGGGCAAGCGGGGGTCATTAGCGGAATTGAATCATCGACTTGCGGCAATTCCGGGAGTGGTGGATGGAATCATATTCTTCCCCGGGAATAACCCTGACCGGCTCGCCGCACTGGTTGTTGCTCCGAAACTGAAGCCGGCTGGTATCCTTGAAGCGCTGAGGAGCCAGATCGAACCGGTATTCCTGCCCCGGCCTGTTTATTTGGTTTCGGGCTTGCCGCGCCAGGAAACCGGCAAGCTGTCCAGGAAAGCGGTATTGGAATTGTTTGAAAAGACCAGCACGATGCACAAATCCGGCAAACGCCTGTGAGTGATCAGGGAGTGGAAAATTAAAGTTGGGATCATACTGAAATTCGCCGTTATCGTTTGGCTGGCACTCAATTCCACCAACGGTTGGGCATTGGACCTGGACACCGTGCTTGAGAAGGTTAAGGTAGTCCCTCCCGCGAGTGTTGGGTTCCGTGAAGTACGGCACAATCCGCTATTTGACGAGCCGATGACGCTCACCGGGCATCTTGAATATATTGAAGCCGGACAATTGCGCAAAGTGGTTGAAACCCCGTTCAGGGAAGCTTTCCTGATCGACAAGGACCATATTGAGGTCGAACGTAATGGAAATATCCAGAAGATTGCACTGAACAAGAACAAATTTCTCAAGGCCATGCTTGGCGGCATCGAGGCAATTTTAGCGGGCCAGGCTGAACAACTAAGCTCAATCTTCAGTTACGAATTGGCCGGTACGAGTAATTCCTGGGTGCTCAAATTGGAGCCGCTATCACGCAGTGCATCAAGGCAACTGACCGGTCTGACAGTCACGGGAGATGAACATTCCGTGAACAGTATCCGATTCGATCTCCGGGAAGGTGAATGGCACCTGATGGAAATCATCCATTCTTACTCGGAACCCGAGTGATAAAAAACCGGGTAATCTGGTGGAAATCCCTGCCATGGTTGGCCTTGGCATTGATTTGCTCCCTGGTTCTTGTCCTCCGGCTTCAGCTAAGTTTTGACCTGAGCACATTTTTCCCGCAAGAGACCAGTCTCCAACACGATATCCTGCTGGAACAGCTGAAAAGTGGCCCGGGATCGCGACTGCTGGTCATCGGAATCAATGGGTCAACACATGCTCAGCTGGAAGAAGTCAGCGATCAGTTGCGACAGAATCTGTCTACAAATAAAGCGTTCGTGAATATTCTGAACGGGGAATTCACGGAGCAGCCTGGCACCATTCCGGAGCCCGTCAATAGCTATTACCTGTTGTTGAGTGATCTCGACTACAGCAGGGAGTCTCTGAAGCTGGCGCTGCAATTGCGCCTGCAAGACCTTGCATTTGGAGGCGGACCGGAACTGCTTGGTGTGATCGCCCGGGATCCTTTTTTGGCCACGCTGGATATCTTGCGAAGATTGGTGCCGGTCAACCTGGACGGTGACATGTGGTTCGCCGAAGACGGCAGCGCCGTGCTTATGGCAGAGACCCATGCAACCGCACTTGATCTTACAGCGCAGGCTGAAGCCATTGCCGCCGTGAATACAGCGTTTTCCCAAATACCAGGGGCCAGTGCCCTTAAACTGGAGTTAACCGGGGTTGGCGCGTTTGGCATTGAGCTACAAAAGACCATTCGTGCCGAAGCAAAAAAAAGGAGCATCCTTGCGACAAGCGCATTGTTCCTGGTGCTGTTTGTCTTTTATCGCAGCCCACGCCTCCTGATGCTGGCGACGTTGCCGATCGGCCTGGGTTTTCTCGTTGGGCTCGCACTGGTATCACTCATGTTCAGTGAGGTCCATGGGATCACGCTCGCATTCGGGTTTACGCTGCTGGGAATCGCCTTGGACTACCCGATTCATTTATTCAGCCACTCGCAGCACGAGAACGCCAAAGTGGCCATATCACGAATTTGGCCGACCATGCGCCTCGGCGCGGCCAGCACTGCAGTCGCCTACCTGGCGATCGCATTATCCGGTTCAAAAGGCCTGGCCCAACTGGGAATATTCACCGCGAGCGGCGTGATCGTAGCAGTGTTGGCAACTCGCGCATGGCTCCCGGCACTGATGACCAACCCAGTCAGTCGAACCCCGCCTGTCGGCGCTGAAATGCAGGAACCGGCCCTTGGCTACCTGCCCGCATTGTTAATACCCGGGCTGGCATTATTGATGATGTATGGGTTCTCTGAAGGCCGGCTTTGGGATGACAGCCTGTCCAGTATGAGTCCGGTACCTGAAACACGTCTTCAGGCCGACATTCTGTTGCGTTCCGCCGCGGCCACACCGGATATGAGATACCAGGTGGTTCTGCACTCGCCCACTTTGGAGGAATTGCTTCGCGACAGCGAGCTTGTCGATGTATTGCTGCAAGCAGCCGTGGACGATGGACTGCTCGCTGATTGGCAGTCAATAAGCCAGCTTTTACCCAGCCAACGACTACAGCAATTACGTCAGGATGCCATTCCCCGGACGGATATATTGCAGAATCGTTTGGATGCCGCCCTCGTGAATACCCCTTTTCGTGACGCCGCATTTGCGCCATTTATTGAACAAGCTGGCCGATCAAAATCCCTTCCACCGTTGTTGCCGGCAAGTTTCGAGAACACCCCCCTGTCGTCCTGGCTGCAGTCGCACCTGGTTCAGCTGGGCGAGCAGTGGGTCTCCCTGATTTCGTTGAGCCAACCCAGGCCGGTTGAATTGGCCGGGCGCATCAGTGAATGGAAAATAAAGGCTGATCTGGTCGACTTGCAACAATCTTCTTCAGGTTTGATGCGGGAATATCGAAGCGGGGCCATGAAAACCATTGCTTTGGCCGCCATTCTCATCATTGCCCTATTGCTGTTTCAACAGATAAAAGTCCGGCGTATTCTCTGGATTGTTCAAACCGTCATCGCTTCCCTCGTAGTAACGGTTGCCGTGGTTACAACGACGCACGGTAGTTTGACAGTCATCCACCTGGTGGCGCTGCTGTTGGTGCTGGGCCTGGGATTGGACTATGCGCTGTTTTTCAGTCGTTCCGAAACCCTGAATGAACGCAAGGCGACAAACCAGGCTGTTTTAGTCTGTGCGGTGTCGACAACTGTTGCTTTTGGGGTGCTCGCAGGATCTTCCATACCGGTTTTGAAATACCTGGGTCTCACGGTTGCCTGCGGTTCCGCCGCCAGTTTTATCCTGGCCTTTTTGGGAAGTTTCTTGCTGCGCGGAAGGTTAAGACGGGCCTGGTTCTGAGATCAGCGAAAGTTTCAGGCACAGATTTGAAGACAATGGAAATTCAAGGTGAGCCCAACCTTCAGAATTTGAGCCAGTTTCATTGTGGGTTGATCGCCCTTCTTGACTCTCATTTAATGCCAGTACCGAAAGGAGTGGCAACAGCCTTGCGCCAGGATTTCCCAAAAAATCCTGCTGTAATTCCCGGGGCAGTTCCGGCCAGTCAACGGATTCCCTGGCGACGGAAAGACGGATGATGGCTTTTGGCGAGCTGCTCGCGTCTAAGGGGGCGAGCAGAAATGCCGATGAAAAGGGCTGATTCGAGGGACAGCTCACTCTCAGTGCGGGAACCGCAGACCCCTCCTGGGTCACGAGCAATACCTGCCTGTCTTCTTCAAAAGCCTGGATGGCGGCCTCCAGGAATGCCATGGGTGCGGTATGCGAATAGGCCGAAATCGCGCTGGCAGGTGCATAGGACTGAGTCGCTATTGACCAGTAGCCGGTTGGAGCATTGTGCACGGAATTATGAAACCGGGTTGGAGATACCAGCCGGGGAGTTTTTGACAGCGTATGGCACAGATAGTCGCTGATCTGCATGTCTCCCATGGAAGAAGAAAAAACCACGGCAACATCGGCTGGATTTGCGGATGCCATTTCACAGGCCTGGCGCATGACTTCTACAGCCATTTTGACCGACTGGGGTGCTCGGCGAAGCTCCCCGATGGGAGCTTGCACGGCTTGAATACTGCCGCCCGATAGCCAATCACCCTTACTCAAGCCTGTGGAGAATTGTTGCCAATTCGAGAAACCCGGACTCCAGATACCCAAGCCGAATACACCGAGCTCAATCATGGATTCTTCCAAAAACAAGCGTGGCATTATTGCCGCCAAATCCAAAGGAATTGGTCATGGCATATTGAATCGACTGCACAACATTTGACTGGAGTATGGGAAACCTGAATTCAGGGTCCGGCACGTCGCAATTGAGCGTGCCGGGAACGAGATCGTTGGCCATCGCCTGCAAAGTGATGATCGCTTCCAAAATACCCGCAGCACCCAAAGTGTGGCCCATCCAGCCCTTGGTTGAACTGGCCAAAGTCCGATCTGTGAAACATTGAGCCAAAGCATAAGTTTCGACCAGATCGTTGGCCCTGCTGGCTGTACCATGCAAATTTATGTAATCGATCGCTTGTGCGGATAGTTGAGCCCGCTTTAATGCACGGTCAATGGCAAGCACCGCCCCTTTTCCTTCCGGGTGCGGGTGAGACATGTGATAGGCATCTGAGCTTTCGCCATACCCCAGCAACTCGAATTTTGACTCCGGTGCCAGGTCGGCCCGTGTTATCACGGCGAAACCGGCTGCTTCACCAATACTGATTCCGTTTCGTCTCACATCGAATGGCCGGCAAGGATCCGGTGAAATCAACTCCAGTGAATTGAAACCATAAAGGATACTCAAACACAGGGAGTCCACGCCCCCAAGCAACACGGCATCGACCAGTCCGTGTTGAATCCAACGGGCCGCAGATGCAAACACCTTGGCGCTCGAGGAACAGGCCGTGCTGATGGTCATTGAAGGTCCTTTCAGCCCCGTAGCCTGGGCAACAAATAAACCTGGCGAATGCAGGTTGTGCACTTCAGGTTGACGGTAAGCTTCCGGCATCAGGGCGGACTGCTCCAGCCTGGCGTAAGCCTCTTCAGTTCTTCCGATACTCGAGGTGCTGGTGCCCATCACCACACCGATGCGATCGGCGCCAAGCCGCTCAATGAGCTGATTAAGGGTATCCAGGAAACCATCCTGTTGCAGGCCCAGCCAGGCTAACTGGTTATTCCGGCTTTGAAGATGCTCCAGGTGGTGTGGCAGGCATGTGTCTTCCACGGACGGGACACGGCCTATCCAGGTAAGCAGGTCGCATTCCGGCAAGTCATTTGGTCTGAGGCCGGAACTTCGACTGGCGATGGAATTGGCCATGGCACTCAGTCCGATACCGGCGGCTGATGTCGCCGTGTAGCTGGAGATGGCTAAACGCATTTGTGTGATTCGTTTTGGAAGTTCACCACGGTAAGACTGCCCCAGGCTCAAGTATGCGATAAGTCATCGGGGTGCTTTGTTGGCAGCGCAGGGCTACAGAGTAAAAAAGGTCATTTCCCAGGCGATCGCCAAGCCCGCACCAGTGCCCTGAATCGCCGACCTGGGAGCGTGTATTGACCGCGCACAGTTTTTCAAATCCGGGGTTTCTCGCCATCAGAACGCTGCCCTCGACGCATTTTGCACTGGCTTCCCACAGCGTCCAGATTAAATAGAAGTCATGAATATCACGGATATCTGATTTCCAACCCAGAAAATTCGCTATCGCGAGCATATTGGCACGCGGTTTCATACGCTCGATATCCACTCCAATCTTGGCTTCAATCGAAACACCTGCAGCCAGCCAATCTGCGCTATGCGCCATACTGACTTCCAGTTGGGACGGCTTGCGATTGTTCGTCACGCGAGGCGCTCCAGACTCTGCGTGGGACAGTCTCCAGCTGTTTTCAGTGGTCGCCGACGTGGAAGAAAGCAGGTATCGCAAAAGATACCAGCAAGCGATCCGGCGGGATTGATGCGAGAGATTGGCGCCCTGGTTTCTGGCCACTATGAATCTCGCCCTTGGCGCTGTAATTCTCCTGTCTGAGGGATACAATTCGATCAATCTATACATGGAAAGGGCGCTGGACATCAGATCATTCTATGGTACGCCATTCCCGGATGGCAGATGAAGCGGCTCAATTTTGCCTGGCGTCTATTTGCTACCGGGTTCAGCTTTGCTGTTTTCGGCCTGGGTGGATTAATTCTGGGCTTGTTCCTGTTTCCACTGCTGTTCGTTGTCGTAAGAGACGACAGGAACAGGCAAGCCGTGGCAAGAAGCCTGATCAGCAAAGCGTTCGGAGCTTTCGTCTGGATGATGAAAAGCCTGGGAGCACTGTCATACCAGGTTCAGGGTGCGGAACACATCTGTTCCAACCGCAGCCAACTGATCATTGCCAATCACCCAACCCTGATCGACGTGGTTTTTCTTGTTTCGCTGTTTCCGCAGACCAACTGCGTGATCAAGGAAGCAGTGACCAGAAACCCGTTTATGCGCAGTACGGTTGCAGCGGCAAATTACATTTCCAACAGCGAAACGCACGAACTTCTCCAATCCTGCGTAGCGCGCCTCAAAGGTGGAGAGAGCTTGCTGCTGTTTCCAGAAGGAACCCGTACGACAAAAGGGAGTCAGCAACTTGAATTTAAACTGGGAGCTGCCTCAGTGGCTGTTGATTCGGAAGCGGAAATTTTGCCGATATTGATTCGTTGCACGCCGCCAACCTTGGGCAAACACGAGCCGTGGTACAAAATTCCACCAAGGCGATTCCTGGTTTCCATTCACATTCTGGGACCAACTTCCGTTGGTCAACTGGTGCCTGGCAATGCCAGTCCAAGGCACATGAAGCGCGCCCTGAACAAAGCCCTGTTAAACATTTTTTCCCAGGCCCTATCCTGAGCCAAGTAATTCCTTAGCGTTTGCAGGTGAGTCAACTTACAATATCGCTATGAATGATGATCAATTATTTATCAAAATCAAGGAAATCCTGGTCAAGCAACTGGAGATTGATGAATCCGTCGTTACCCTGGACGCTAATCTCTACGAAGAGCTGGAAATAGACAGCATTGATGCCGTTGATTTGATGGTCCAGATCAAGGAATTGACAGGTAAAAAAATCCCGCCAGACCAGTTCCAGAAAATCAGGACTATTGCGGACGTGCTCGAGGTTTTGTCCAGGCTGTGAAGCTGAAAGGGTTCATTCGTGTTTTCTTCTTTATCTGTCTCACGCTCTACCCGTTTATTGTCTATTTTGGACTGAAAACGCTGCCCCCGGGTTTTTTCGGCCTGGTGCTCACTCTTCTTCTGGCCTTCAGGTTTGGTGTTCTGACCCAGGCAGACCGTACGATCCTGTTACCGATGCTGGTGATACTGATGGCTTATGCCATCGTAACAACGCTAAGCGGAAATACCCGGATGCTGCTTTTTTACCCGGCCATGGTGAATTTATGCTTGTGCGTTCTTTTCGCGAATTCTTTGAGACACGAAGAATCCATGTTGCTCAGGATGGTGCGTATTCGGGGTATACCGATCGTGGACCACATGCCACCATACCTGTATCGCCTGACTGCCTTGTGGGCAATATTTTTTGCATTGAACGGAATGGTTGCAGTCTGGACGACTACTGTATCGATAGAAATCTGGACGCTTTACAATGGACTGATTTCATATTTTATGATCGCAACCCTGATCGGCGCAGAACTGGTGTTCCGAAAACACTACAGGAAGCGAACAGGTCTTGAAAACCCCTGAGCCTGTCGGATTACCAATGTGCTCAAAAAAAATAACCACGGAAGAGTTTCTGCTGCGCAACATACTGAAGTTCGAACCTGACTTTCCGGGGATCCTGTCCTGGCAGCACCAGGATACGGAAACGCATTTGATCCTGGAAATATCAGCGGAACATCGATGTTTCCAGGGCCATTTCCCGGGAAACCCGGTACTGCCCGGGATAGTTCAAGTTCATTGGGCTGTTATTGTTTCGCGCGCACTATTCGAATTTGACAATCGGCCACGCGAAATCAAGCAATTGAAGTTCAAGAGCGTTGTCATACCTTCCACTGTTATTGATCTTGCTCTTTCCAGGCCCAGTGAAAATGAAGTGCGGTTCGAATATTCAAGTCCTGGTCAACATCACTCGCAGGGACGGCTGATCTTCGAAGGCCAAATTCCATGCTGATCTGCGTTGTCATTCCGCATTTTGAGCACCTGGAGGAATTTCAGCGCATGTTGCCCGGGCTCGTTGCGCAGGGATTTCCACTGTTCGTGGTTGACGATGCCAGTTCGACTCAAACCTGCGACGCGCTTGCGCGCCTGCTCAGGGACAAGGCGCCCGGCTCCATTTTGATCCGGCATGCTTCCAACCGGGGAAAAGGAGCGGCTGTCATTACCGGACTGAAATCCGCTCTGGAAGCCGGTTTTTCGCATGCACTTCAAATCGATGCGGATGGACAACATGATACCGGGGATATTGCCGTGCTGGTGGCCACTGCTACCCGGTTTCCGGATAGTTTTATTTGTGCCGAGCCGGTGTTCGATCAATCGATTTCCACGCTCCGCTACTATGCGCGCTACTTGACGCTGTTTTTCTGCTGGCTGGAAACGCTGAGTACCGAAATCCACGACGCGATGTGTGGTTTTCGCCTTTACCCGCTAAATCGGGTAGTGAAGTTGGCCGAAAAAAGCCACCCGGGAAAGCGAATGAGTTTTGATCCGGAGATTCTGGTTCGTGCCGTGTGGGCTGGCATTCCACTGCGATTCATTCCCGTTAAGGTGATTTATCCTGAGGGCGGCAGATCGCACTTTCGTATGGTTCGGGATAATGTCGAAATCAGCTGGATGCACACCAGGCTAGTGGTGGGGATGATAATGCGCTTACCGGGATTGCTCAGGCGGAGGCGGCCTGGACACAACTCAACATGAGCAAGCATTGGGCATCGATGGGGGAAGCGGGTGCATTGACAGGGATGCGAATCATGGTCTGGATTCACTCCCGCTTTGGTGAAACTGTTTTCAATATGGTCCTGGTTCCGGTAATGGCCTACTTTTTTGTCCGCCGCAGAAGCGCAAGACGTGCATCCATGAGCTTCCTGAACAAGGTGAAACGCAACTATCCGGAAAGGATTGATAGCCGATCGCTTACCTGGTTGTCATTCCGGCATTTTCTGGCATTCGGCCATTCCTTGCTGGACAAATATATTGTCTGGGCGGAGACGTCTGCCAAGGTTTTGATCTCGGCCGAAGATGAGAAATTGCTGAGGGGCGCCGCAGATTCGTCTCAGGGTTGCCTGGTCATCGGCTCTCACTTCGGCAACCTGGAATATTCTCGCGCAGTTGCGTCCCGCTACCCGGGACTGGTGATCAATGTGCTGCTGTATGACCAGCACGCTGCGAAATTCAGCGCCTTGATGGGTCATTCCATGCCTGGATCCCGGATGAATTTGATTCAGGTCACCGAACTGGACTTTGACCTCGCCTTGCAGCTGCGGGAAAAAGTGCAAAAAGGAGAATGGGTGGTAATTGCCGGAGACCGGGTGCCGGTTGGCAACGGTAAGAGAGTTTGTAATGCCTTGTTTTTTGGTGAAAATGCCAGCTTTCCCATAGGGCCGTATATATTGGCCAGCCTGCTACGCTGCCCCGTATATTTGTTGCATTGCTTTCGAATTGAAAATAATTATCGGGTGGTTATGGAGCTTTTCGAGGACAGTATTCGATTGCCGGGAAAAAACAAGCAGCCGGCGTATGAAGCGGCAGCCAGCAAATTTGCCCGGGCATTGGAAAAGCAGGTAATCCAGGCCCCTCTGCAGTGGTTCAACTTCTACGATTTTTGGAATATACAGGACAGTGCTCAATTTGAAGCTGATCAGCCAGGATCATCATGACAAAAAAAGACTTTTCTGATTGCCTCACGGCCAGTGAAATTTTACGCATTCCATTTTTCGATCTGGATCCAGCGGCGATAGTCTGGCATGGCAATTACTTCAAGTACTTCGAAATCGTCCGCTGCGTGCTGCTCGAAGACATCGGATACAGTTACGAAGGCATGCAGGAATCGGGCTACCATTGGCCGGTTGTCGATGCATCTGTCCGATTTATCCGCCCCTTGTCACTCAATCAGAATGTCCGTGTAACAGCTTGTCTCAGAGAGTGGGAAATGCGGCTTGTCTTCGACTACCGGATCGAAGATGAACAGGGCCGGATATGCACGAGAGGAAGAACGGTCCAGGTGCCCCTGGACGCCAGGACACTCGAATTACAGCTTGGCTGTCCGGAAATCCTGATCGAAAAGGTAAATAAACGGTTGAAAACCAAACTTCAGCGTGGTGAATAAATGCTTGAAACCGAATTTTCAACGCTGCTGAAAAAGCTGGCTGGAATGCCTGCGGCGAAGTTTGTCTTGCATCGCAAGCCAATGCTTTTATTGGACAGCCTGGTCGATATTGAACCAGGTCGCGCAGTGTGCGAATGGCGGGTGTTGAATTCTGACGAATTTTTTGTACCCGGGTGCGGCGTGCCGGCATACTTCGGTATTGAGTACATGGCGCAAAGCATCGCGGTTTACGCCGGAGCCCGTGCANGGGTTAATGGTTTTTTGCCGCCATTGGGGTTCCTGTTGGGCACCCGGCACTTTCAAGCCAATATTGACTTCTTTGAACTGGATTTGACCTATAGCCTTGTTTGCAAGGAACTGATCCGCGATGCTGAGGGGATGGGTTCCTATGATTGCTCGATCAAGCATCAAGACATTAGCGTGGCTGAGGCCCGTCTCACCGTGTTTGAAAAACAGCAAGGAGAACGAATTGGTGAATGAACCGCGCAATAGCATCCTGGTGACCGGCGCCAGTTCCGGGATTGGGCGCGCGATCGCTGTCCGGCTGGCCAGGGATGGTTATGAGGTGGTGGTTCATTACTCCAGTAACCGGGACGGGGCTGAGGCTACGGTGGATGCTATTAGCGGGCTTTCAGGCCATTCCCGCCTGATTTCATTCGACATCAGCGATGCCGCGGCAACCAGGACCGCTATCGAATCGGATATTGCCGCACATGGTGCCTATTATGGCGTGGTTTGCAATGCGGGAATCACCAGGGATGGTGTTTTTCCAATGCTTTCCCTCGATGACTGGAAACAGGTAATAGATGTCAACCTGAACGGTTTCTACCATGTTCTTCACCCGATAGTGATGCCCATGGTCCGGCGCAGAAAAGCCGGGCGAATCATCACGGTTTCTTCGGTTTCAGGACTGGTGGGAAACGGGGGGCAAGTCAATTACAGTGCCTCCAAGTCCGGTATTATCGGGGCTACAAAGGCGCTGGCTGTTGAGTTGGCAAAAAAACAAATTACTGTCAATTGCGTTGCGCCAGGACTTATTGAAACTGATATGACAGAGAACCTGCCCCTGGAAAAAGTCATTGACGCCATTCCTGCCCGCAGAATTGGCAAAGCCGAAGAAGTCGCCGCCCTGGTAGCGTTCCTGTGTTCCCCCGATGCCGCATACATTACCCGGCAGGTGATTTCGGTCAACGGGGGGTTGTGTTGAAACATCGCGTTGTAGTCACCGGTATCGGCGCCTATTCCCCCATCGGCAACGACTGGATTGAGGCAGAGCTGCGCCTGAGAAGCCTCAGGAATGGCATTCGGTACATGGAAGACTGGGAAGTTTACAAAGGCCTCAATACCTGTCTTGGCGCTCCGGTTGCACAGTTTGATCACCCCGCCAGCTTCACCCGGAAACGCATCAGAAGCATGGGCAGGGTAGCTATGCTGGCAACGGCTGCAAGCGAAAAAGCCCTTGATGATGCCGGGCTTCTGAATGACCCTGTGCTTCAATCCGGGCGGGCTGGCATATCCTACGGATCTTCAACCGGAAGCACGGATGCGGTTGCTGAATTTGGGCGAATGCTGCTGAATAAAACTCTTGATGGGATCACAGCGACCACCTATATCCGGATGATGAGCCACACGGCCCCGGTTAATATTGGTGTGTTTTTTGGTTTGACCGGGCGCATCATCGCCACTTCAACTGCGTGCACATCAGGCAGCCAGGGAATTGGCTATGCCTATGAAGCCATTCGCCATGGTTCCCAGGACATCATGATCGCAGGCGGGGCAGAGCAGCTTTGTCCAACCGAGGCTGCAGTGTTTGATACTTTGTATGCGACCAGCACCCGCAACAATTCGCCGGAGTCCACTCCGAGACCTTTTGACCGGGACCGCGACGGACTGGTTATTGGAGAGGGCGCCTGCACGTTTATTCTTGAAGAACGTGAACACGCTTTGGCGCGTGGGGCGAAAATCTATGCCGAAATCGTTGGATATGGCACCAACTCGGATGGCATGCATGTCACGCAGCCTTCGCCTGCCACCATGAAACGGGCGATAGAACTGTCTTTGGAGGATGCCCGGCTCAATCCTGAATCGATCGGGTATATCAGCGCCCATGGAACAGCAACTGCGCGCGGCGATATCGCCGAAGCACAGGCCACGTTCGAATTATTTGACAATAAGGCGCCTATCAGCGCCATGAAGAGCTACATGGGCCATACACTT
>BS_KBA_SWE02_21mDRAFT_10000343_pt1 | contig 17134 bp, 14 predicted proteins | sample BalSeasSWE02_21m_FD_9196 | JGI IMG/M metagenome (IMG submission 9196)
CATTCATTTTTGTATAATATCGGATTCATTCGGCTTGATAGTGGACGGGGTCCCCGCTTGTAAGCCCTGAAGGATTGATAATCACCTGCTCATCTTCCTTAAGGCCCGACAGGATTTCTACTCTGTTATCATAATAAGCGCCCAGGGCCACTTCCCTGAAGACGGCTTTTCCATCATCTGCCAGGTAAATTCCCGTTTTTCCATCTTCTTCAGAAAGCCATGCGGAAGGGATCTTGATCTTTCTGCCATGGGCAACGGCGGGAAGCTCGAACCTGACGGTCATCCCATCGGCCATTCGAGGGTCGGGATCTTGCACGGAAAATTCAGCCGGAAAAGACCTGGTTACAGGGTCTGCCGTCGGCGAAAGGAAAAGGAGTTCGCAAGAAAATCTTTCTCCCGGTATGGCATCAACGGTAAAGTCAAACCGTTCCTTTTCTCTTAAAACGTAGATATCTTTTTCGCCAAGGGAAATCTTTATCTTTATCTGTTGCAGGTCGATTATCCGGGTAATGGGCGCCCCTGCCGGAACAATTTCCCCTTTCTCCACATTTCGAAAGGCAATGATGCCGCTACATGGGGCGTAAATCATCGACTTCCTGAAAAGGTCTTTTCTGAGAGCAAGACCCGCCTCCGCCTGTCGAAGGTTGGCCCGGGCCGTATGGATATCCTCGATGCGAGGGCCCTGAAGAGCAAGGGTCAGCCTTTGCTTTGCCGATTCCATCCTTGCTTTCGCCATTCCCACCTGTCTTTCCGCTGCATCAAATTCACTCCCGGAAATGGCTTTAATACCGTGAAGCTGCTTCACTCTCTTAAATAATTTTTCCGACTCGAACAGGGCGGCCTCCGCCTCTTTTACATTAGCCTCCGCAATCTGTATCTCCTGAGGTCTGCTGCCTTTTTCCATGGTTTTCAAACGACTTCTGACCACCTCTACAGCTGCTTCCGTTTCGCGAACCTGAAGGCCGACGCTGCTGGTGCCCACCTCCGCAAGAAGTGTCCCCTCCTTGATCCTGTCGCCTCTTTCAAAAAGGAGTTTTTCAATCACTCCCCCGATTTCACTGGAAACATTCACCTTGTGAAAAGCAGTCAGAACCCCCACATAGGGGATGGTCCCTTTCGGGACCAGCGTTCCGACTGAGCGGAGCTGAACCTCCTTGATATGTCGCTTTACACCACCATTCCCATCGGTTTTCGCTGCAGGCTCATTCCCGCAACTCAGGAGTGCCATGGCAAGAGCAGCAAAGAGAAAACAGCCCACTGTTTTAGAAAAGCAGGAAAAAGGGATTTTTTTTGTTCTTTTCCACATACGATTTCTATTCCGGGAACACCAACGGCAACTTAGTGCATCCTGTTAAAAAATTCTGGCAGGAATGGAGTCATGAGGTCTTTTTCCTTGCCGCATCTTGGATAAAATTAGGCAATATTTGATGGAGGTCCTTCATCGCAGGGTACACTGCACAGGATTCTTGTCAAACATCTATATTGGGTCGTACCCTGCAGGGAAGGACCGTGGGCTCCAGCAGGAATTAGATGCGGCAAGGAAAGACCTCATGGCGGAATGGTTTAGCTGAACCTTCAAGCCATATCCAGGAAATTTGAATAAGATGCATCCTATTCCCCTTTCCCTCTGATCTTCAAATGGATCTGAATCGCCATAATTGCAGCGGGCGTAATTCCTGAAATCCTTAAAGCCTGTCCCAGGGAGATCGGTTTGATTCTCGTGAGTTTTTCCCTGACCTCCGTAGTCAGTCCGTGAATGCCGTAGTAATCGATTTGGGCAGGGATCTCTGCTTCTTCCATCCGCCTCGTTTTTTCCACCTGAAGCCCTTGCCGATGGATATATCCTTCGTATTTGATCCGGGTTTCCACTTCATCAGCTACCTGCGCTGGAATGCCGGACAGCTGTGGATCAAAAACAGACAGGTGCTCAAAAAAAATTTCGCTCCGTTTGAGGATCTGCTCCAGGGGAATGGCATTTTTGATGGGCGCTGTCCCCAATCCTTTCAACTTCTCGAGGATATCTCCTGTGGGTTTCAGCTTGAAATCCTTTAATCTGACCAGCAGGCTTTCCACATCTTCCCTTTTTCTACAGAACGCCCCGTAAACATCCTCCGAAACCAGACCAAGATCATGCCCCCTGTCTCTCAACCTGAAATCGGCATTGTCTTCTCTCAAGAGCAGCCTGTATTCCGCCCTCGACGTAAACATGCGGTACGGCTCCATCACCCCTTTTGTAACAATATCGTCAATCAGTACGCCAATATACGCCTCTGATCTGGAAAGGATAAAGGGCTCCTCTCCCCTTATTTTCAGAACCGCATTGATACCGGCCATGAGGCCCTGTGCGGCCGCCTCTTCATAACCCGATGTCCCATTTATCTGTCCCGCATGGTACAGACCCTCGATCAATTTGGTTTCCTGGGTGGGTTTGAGCTGAACCGGATTGACATAATCGTATTCAATGGCATAACCGGGTCTTGCGATTTCTGCCTTTTCCAGGCCCGGTATGGAACGAATCATCCGGGTCTGTATATCAATGGGAAGGCTGGTGGCCAACCCATTGGGATAGACCTCGACCGTATGGAGACCCTCGGGTTCAAGGAATATCTGATGCCGCACCCTTTCGGCAAACCGGACGACCTTGTCTTCAATGGAAGGACAGTATCTGGCGCCCACGCCTTTGATGATTCCGCTGTACAGGGGCGAGCGGTCCAGACCTTCTTTTATGATCTCGTGGGTATTCTGATTCGTATAAGTGACGTGACAGGGGACCTGGGGCAACGGTATGTTTTGGGTCGTAAAGGAAAAAGGCCTTGGATTCTCATCCCCATGCTGCACTTCAAGCCCTTCGTAATCAATGGTATTCCCATTTAAGCGGGGGGTGGTGCCCGTTTTCAGTCTTCCCACCTCGAAACCGAGTTCTTCAAGTTGTTTCGGCAGACTTGTTGAAGGGGGATCCCCCATACGTCCGGCAGGAAAATGATCCAGGCCGATATGGATCAATCCTCGCAGGAAGGTACCGGTCGTCAAAATAACCGCTTTCCCCAGAAATCTTTCCCGGATGCGAGTCACCACACCATAGACCTTTCCATCCGTGATCAGAAGCCTGTCAGCCATGGCCTGACGGATATGCAGACGTGGCTGCGATTCCACCACAGTTTTCATGCGCCGGCGGTAGAGGTCTCGATCATTCTGTGAGCGCGAACCCTGAACGGCCAGACCTTTGCGCGTATTAAGACGTCTGAACTGGATCCCCGTCTGGTCCGTATTCCTGGCCATTTCCCCACCAAGGGCGTCGATCTCTTTCACAAGATGCCCTTTGGCCAACCCCCCGATGGCAGGATTGCAGCTCATGGCCGCNATGTGGTCCAGATTGATGGTCAAAAGAAGGGCCGAATGCCCCATTCTGGCCACAGCCAGAGCCGCTTCGCAGCCGGCGTGCCCGGCGCCAATGACAATTACATCATATGTTTCGTTACACATGGGGGTATTCTTCATCCATCGGTCTGCACTATCGCACTATTGCGAACCTGCGCACCGACTGGGTTTACTCTCCACGCTACAGGTGTCAGGTGTCAGGTGTCAGGTGTCAGAAAAAAATCCGCACAGCACTTGATTGTTTAGTATTAACAAATAGTGAGGATAAAAACATGAGTACTATGGGCACTGAACACTGACACCCGAAACCTGACACCTCGGTTCCAGAAAAAACGATTCTTCACACCAATCCGCGTTGGACCGAAAATCCTCACGAAGGATAATTGACAACAATCGTCTCATCGCGACCCGGACCCACTGAAATGATGGAAGCAGGAATGCCCGTGAGCGTCTCAATGGCCCTGATATAGGCCTGGGCCTCGGAAGGAAGCTGATCCAGACGTCTTGCTTCCGAAATGTCGTCCTTCCAGCCCGGCATTTCCTCATAAACAGGGCTGCATGCGGACATTCTTTTCAGGCTTACAGGCCTATGGGAAATCCTCTCGCCATCGATTTCGTATCCCACGCATATTTTGAGTTTTTCAAGACCGGTCAGCACATCCAGTTTCGTGATGGCGAGACTGTCCAGGCCGTTTAACCGCACGGAATCCCCTACAATCACAAGATCGAGCCAGCCGCAGCGCCTTCTACGACCCGTGGTGGCGCCGAACTCTTTTCCTTTATCCTGGATATAATCCCCGGTTGCGTCTACCAGTTCGGTGACAAAAGGGCCGGCCCCAACCCTCGTGGTGTAGGCCTTCACAATGCCCACAATATGGTGCAGGTGCTTCGGCCCTATTCCGGTCCCGGCACAGGCGGCGCCCGCCACCGGGTTTGACGATGTTACGAAAGGATAGGTGCCATGGTCAATATCCAGATGGGTGCCTTGCGCTCCTTCGAACAGGATATGTTTGCCCGCTTTTATCGCCTGGTCCAGCTCCACGGAAACATCTGTAATGTAAGGGCGCAGCTTTTCTCCCAGGGCGATAAACTCTTTCACAATGGGTCCAGCCTCCAGCGGCTCGGTTTTCAGGAACTCCTTTAAATAAAAGTTCTTTTCTTCCAGGGCAGCGCGGACTTTTTCTTCGAGAACTTCCGGTTCCGTAAGATCAACCGCCCTTATTCCCGTCCTGGCCACTTTGTCTTCGTAGCATGGACCTATTCCACGGCCGGTCGTCCCGATTTTGGCTTTTCCTTTGGCATTCTCCCGGGCAATGTCAACAGCCTTGTGATACGGCATAATAATCTGAACTTTTGAGCTGATGGAAAGTCTTTCCGGACCGATGGGAATCCCCGCCTTTTCCAGCTTGTCGATCTCTTCAAAAAACACATGGGGATCGACCACAAGACCATTGCCTATGAGGCATTTTTTGTCTTCATAAAGTATTCCTGAAGGAACGATGTGAAAAATAAACTGCTTGCCTTCCACAACAAGGGTATGCCCCGCATTGGCGCCCCCCTGAAACCTGACCACAAGGTCAGCCCTTGCCGTCAGCATATCCACGACCTTGCCCTTCCCTTCGTCACCCCACTGGGTGCCTACCACTACCGTGTTTGTCATACCTTTCTCCTGGTTCTTAGAATGTAAAGCCCTCTCTGGTCACCACCTTCAGGCAGGCATCGACTACTGTGGGCTCATAGAAAATACCCCCTTTTTTACGGGGTCAACAATCTGCGGTAGTCCTCGGGAGTGTCCGTGTCTCGGAAGTCATAGTCTCCCGGAGGTTCCACCATACAGGTCCGATCGCTATTTGCCTTGAGAATCGACCTTGCCCCCACGTCCCCTGTCAGTCGCTTGATTTCAGGATAAAGGCCAGCGCTGAAAATAACAGGGTGAACGACCCTGCCTCCCACCGATATAGCCCCTGCAGGCAACCCTGAATCCAGGTAGCGAACCATCAGCAGGTTGATCATTTCCGTTTCAACGCCCGGCATATCGGCCAGAAGGATCATGACATGGTTGTAGCGGTTTCCGACAGCGTCAAGCCCGGTTATGATCGATGTACTCAGCCCCTTTGAATAGTTCCTGTTTTCTACAATGCGGAGTTTATCCTGGAACAAAGCAGAAGGAATGGTCTTCTCTATCTCCTCACACCGGTACCCCAGAACCAGAATCACTTCCGCCAAGTTGGAATGCAACGCCTGTGCGAGCGAATGGCCAAGGAGCGTTTTCCCCCTGAAGGGGAGGGTCTGTTTCATACTGCCCATGCGCGATGATTTGCCGGCAGCCAGAAGAATTCCCGCCACGCTTTCCATGATGCCGCTTCTCTGTTAGTCTTTTTTCTTTTTCTTCTTGGCCTGTTCTATCATTTCAAGAAGGGAGAGCANCTTATTTTTAGGAGGTCTGCCAAATATCTTTTCCCACTGGTCCTGTTTTATCTCCTTTTGAAAGTACTCATCCACCGGAAAATGCTGGAACCAGCAATCGAGGGTCTTGAAGCAGGGCAACCCGTTATTTTCAATTCTACAATAGGAAAAAGGTATCTGGTGGCCCAGTCTGGGACATCGAATCTGATAATCTTCGCCCGGAGGATTCCTGTCTCTGTTCATTTCTTTTCTTCATTCAAAGGTTTGTAAGTCACTTTTCATAAAAAGCACCCGCAGGAGATTCTCCGCATTTGCAGAATCTCCTGCAGGAAAGGATTCAACCAGTGGTTAAATTATCAGACAGTCCCGATCCGGTACTGTCTCGGTTTCGGAAGGGGTTCTATCTCGGACAGCGCCCTTTTGATCTCTTCCGCAGGCAGGGGATAGTCAGCGAGATTTCCATCAAAATAGGCCTGGTATGCACCCATATCCACCAGTCCGTGTCCACTCCAGTTAAACAGAATGACCTTTTCCTTGCCCTCTTCCTTTGCCTTGATGGCTTCGCGAATCGCCATGGCAATGGCATGGTTGCATTCGGGAGCGCTGATGAACCCTTCGGTCCTGGCAAAGATAACCCCGGCCTTGAAGGTCTCCATCTGATGAATGGATTCCGCCCGTATCAGCTTATCGAGAAGAAGCTGGCTTATGATGGGGGCCATCCCATGATATCGCAGGCCTCCCGCGTGGATCGGCGCCGGGACAAACCCGTGACCGAGGGTATGCATGGGCAGGAGAGGCGTCATCTGGACTGTATCACCAAAGTCATAGGCAAAAGGTCCTTTTGTCATGGTGGGACACGAACTTGGTTCAACGCCGATGATATCGATTTCTTTCCCGTGGATCTTGTCCCTTACAAAAGGCGTACAGTTTCCTGCAAAATTACTGCCTCCCCCGGCACATCCGATCACCACATCCGGGTAGTCCCCGGCAATGGCCAACTGTTTCTGCGTCTCCAGTCCATTCACCGTCTGATGCAGCATCACATGGTTCAATACGCTCCCCAGGGAGTATTTTGCGTTTTCATCCATGACGGCCTGTTCTACCGCTTCGCTTATGGCAATCCCCAGGCTCCCCGGCGAATCAGGGTTTTCTGCGAGAATTTTACGTCCTGCCGCGGTTTCATTGCTCGGGCTGGCCACACAGTTGGCGCCCCAGGTCTGCATCATGAGGCGGCGATAAGGTTTCTGGTTGAAGCTGATCTTCACCATGAATACCTTCAACTCCAATCCGAAAAAGGCACATGCCATGGAAAGAGCGCTTCCCCATTGTCCGGCGCCGGTCTCCGTGCAGATCTTTTTTGTTCCGGAGATCTTGTTGTAATAGGCCTGGGGGATGGCAGTATTGGGTTTATGGCTTCCGGCGGGGCTTACCCCTTCATTCTTGTAGTATATCTTGGCCGGTGTTTGAAGATATTTTTCCAGTTCATAGGCCCTGTATAGAGGCGTAGGACGCCATATGAGATATTTTTCAAGAACCGGTTCGGGGATATCTATCCATCTCTCCTGGCTTACCTCCTGTTCTATAAGAGGCATGGGAAAGATGGGCGCCAGGTCCTCGGGCCCCACGGGTTGACCTGTTCCCGGGTGAAGCGGCGGCTCCATCGGCGTGGGCATATCCGCCATGATGTTGTACCATTGACGCGGCATTTCCGACTCGGACAATACAATCTTTTTGGTTTTCATGGTCGCTCCTTCTTTCCAATCAGGTTATGGTTTCTATCCGTTGTGCGTTGCACAGCGGCCTGGGACCGGAACGGATTTTCCTTTCTTTACCAGCCTGGGATACTGTGAAAGAAAATACAGGAAATTCCTAAATAGGAAGTATAGGAGATTTTCATTCCCCGGTCAACAGGGAATCATTACAGAAAACACTTATCGGAGGTCATTCGGAAAATTCGGACCTTGTGCGGTTAGATTCAAACACATTCAATGTGAGAGTTCATCTCTCACATGTACCTTACGTACCGTTGTCATGAATTCAAGATAAACTTGTTTGGACAAGGGCTATTTGTGTGCATTAACGAATCATCTGATTCATTTCAAAAATGGGGAGCAAAATGGATATGACGACGAAGCCGACCACAAGTCCCATGACAAGGATCATGACCGGTTCCAGCATGGAGGTCATGGCAAGGGTCTGAGATTCAACCTCTCTTTCATAAATGTCCGCAACCCTGTTAAGCATGTTCTCCAGTTCACCGCTCTGTTCCCCGACAGAGATCATTTGAACCGCCACAGGGGGAAACCACCGACTTCGACCAAGGGATGCAGCGAGAGTTTTCCCGGTGCGTATCTCTTCGATGGCATCATCAATCACTTTGCCGATCAGAATGTTATTTACTATATTGCGTACGATCTGCAGAGCGGAAAGAAGCGGAACCCCGTTTTGAAGGAGCGTGCCCAATGTCCTCGAAAACCTTGCCACAGCCATTTTAGTGGTAAGTGTCCCTATGATGGGTGAACTGAGTTTTATCCTGTCCCACATGGCACGACCTTTTGGTTTTGTAATAACTTTTTTCATGAGGAAAGTCCCGCATGCCAGACAGATCAGGAGTAACCACCAGAATGACTTCAGGAAATTACTGGCGCTTATAAGAAGAAGCGTCGGCAAGGGAAGGACCTGCTGCATTTCGCTGAAAATTTTTGTAATATTGGGAACGATGAATGCAATAAGGAAGAAAAGCACCAGAAATCCGATGACAGACATGAGTACCGGATAGGCCAGTGCCGCTTTCAAACGTCCTTTCAGGGCGACCTGGCGTTCACTGAACTCCGCCAGTCGATCCAGCACAAGATCAAGGGAACCTGAGGCCTCTCCGGCCCGGACCATGTTGATATAGATTTGAGAGAAAACCTTTGGATGCTGGGAGAGAGAAGAAGCCAGACTGTTTCCCTGATTGACCGATTCCTTGACCTGGACCAGGATCTTTTTCAGCACAGGGTTGGCGACCTGCCGGATCAACGCGTCCAGGGATTCAACCAGCGTAACCCCGGCCCCGATCAAGATGGAAATCTGCCTTGTGGAGGCGGACAATTCCGCAGGCTTAACCCTTCTAAACAAAAAAGATTGGGAGAAGGAGCTGGAAACCTGTTCCTTTGAAACAGACAGGGATTCTTTCATTTCAACAGGAAAGATTCCTGACGACCGCAATTTCTGTCGTGCGGTTACAGGGCTGTCCGCATCAATGATGCCATTCTTTTTTCTGCCCGCCCTGTCAAGGGCACTGTATTCATAGACCGGCATAATAAACCATTGCGGATTTCGGATTGCGGCTCGTAAGGCCTACGCCCCGGAGGGATTTCGAAATATTTGCGCTGTTGTAAAACTTCTTCAGGAATTTACCTGTAAAGGGTTTTTATTTCAAGGATGTTTTTGTTGAAGGGGTACAAAGGCTGTTTGAGGAAGGAACTTCAGGGGGTTTTCGTCTTCTACGGAGTCAAAAACAGTCCTGCTCTCAGGATGGAGCAGGACTGCAAAATTATGTATAATCAGTGAAATTAGAATAAATACAGGGCCATGGGACGGCAGTTAGAGATGCCTTTCCCTCATGAAACCCCAGATCTGCAGCAGGGTCTTGATGCCGACAACGGTCAAACCGGTTCCCACAATACCGAGAGCCAGATAGAGCAAACCGAAAAAAACAATATATTCAACATTCCATTGCCATTCAAAAGAAAATGGTGTCATCGCATTTCTCCTTCCCCTTTTTCAAAATTATTCCGGAAGAGGGTTGAGCTCCACCTCTTTGGGAAATACCGGCAGATATCTGTATGCGGCCGAAAATACCAAGAACCCATATCCGACCACTGCCAGACCGATTCCCCATTCCTGCCATGTGGGCAGATAACCCCAGAATTTGTCAAAAGGCATTACCGGTACCGCCAGTGTCACAATAATAAACAGGAAGCGGTTCAGCACAATGCCGGTACAGTTCAGCAGGCTGGCAAAAATAAGCCACCCCGTACTTTTTCTTGCAGCAGGCGTCATGAGAATGATAGCCGGCAGGATGCCGCAGACGATCATTTCCATGATAATCATCCAAACGCCATAAGGTCCTTCCCGGAAGAAACTCATGAAGGTCAGTCCGGCCCTGGGAATAACCCCGTATATCCAGCCCAGGTAGTCAACGATTTTCAGGACCATGTACAGGGAAAGCAACCAACCGGATATCTTGGCCAGGAGCTGGATCGCATTATCAGGAACGAGCTTCTTTCTCGTAATAAATTCGGTGAGTTTGGTGCATAGTATGGTGAAACACGGACCACAGGCTATGGCGGACAAAACAAACAGAAAGAAGGTCCAGGGCCAGATATAAAACCCTTCCCTTGCTGCAAAAGGCCTGGCATACATAACGCCGAACATGCCGCCCAGCGACCCCTGGTGAAAAAAGGAGAGGAATGTTCCCGTTGCCGCAAACACGGCCATAATTTCATGTAAGTTATGTCCCAGCAGCCTGAATCCCTTGATCTCTTCAAGCTTCCGGTTTTCCAGAATGATAGGAATAAATTCGATGGCCAGCACCATGAGATAGCAGGTGATACAGAAAGACACCTCAACGAGCATGGAGTGAATATTGGCGTGCCAGAAAATAAACCAGCCTCTCACAGGCTGGCCAATGTCGATTCCCAGCATGGCCATTGCTCCGGAATAGCAAATGAAACCGATAATCACCGCGGTATTGATAATGTTTTTGAGCTCTTTTTTCCCGATGATATAGGTCAGAAATCCGGTGAAGAACGCGCCGGCGCCGAGGGCAATCACGGCAAGGTCAAATACAATCCAAAGGGCAAAAGCAAATACATTGCTCATATTTGTCTGATTCAGCCCTTTCCAGAGGCACAGAACAGCAGAAAGGCCACCCCATGCCAGCAACAACAGCCAGGGCAGGGTCCAAAGCAAAAACACCCCTGGGGAACATCTTTTCACACCGTGCGGCAACAATGGCGAATCCATTAATTTTCCTCCTGAGAGTTGAAAGCCGGCTCAGTATCTGAACTACCCGAAAACTTCTTTTACATGCTTATTGTCTTGGGGACGCAGATTTTCGCAGATAAATACAGAACCTTATTACAAACAAAAATCAGAGACAATCTGCGTTCATCAGCGTCCAAATTCTTCAATACGAAGGGGAACTCATCAGAACGTATCCCTTCCAGGTTTTGTGGACCACTCTTCTTCCATCCAGGTCTTGTTGACAACCGGCGTATATTCTCCGGGCAGGAAGTTGTCGCCCAGTCTGCGCACCCAGTCTCTACTGGAATGATAGTAGACCTTGGGGCCGGTTCCAAGTCGTTCCAAAAGCCTGAATGTGAAAGGGTGCTTGGTGAGCTGGGTCACTTTATGTTCCGGATTATTCAGATCACCGAAGGTGATCGCCTGGGCCGGACATGCTTCGGTGCATGCGGTAATGTAGTCTCCCTCTTCCAGCTCTTTTCGATCTTCAGCGTACGCCTGATTCTTTGCCCGCATCAAACGGTGATGGCAGAAAGTGCATTTTTCAACCACCCCCCGCATGCGTACCGACACCTCGGGAGAAAGGGATCGATCCATGCCTTTATCCTGCGGAAACCAATCCCACCAGCTGAAGTATCTGGCGGCGTAAGGGCAGGCTGCCTGACAGTATCTGCAACCGATGCACCTGGTGTAAATCTGGCTGACAATCCCCGTGTTAAAATCAAGTTTGGTGGCAGTGGCAACGCATACGGAAACGCAGGGCGGATGATGATCGCAGTGCATGCATGGTCTTGGAAAATAACTGACTTCCGCATGTGGAAATTTTTTGCCATTGCTTATTTTATAAAGACGCATCCATGTAGTGGTACGCTCTTTGTCTGACTGGTCCGGTCTAACAGCAACGTTATTTTCGGCCGCACAGGCTACCATGCATGTGCCGCAACCCGTACATTTGTCAAGATCGATGACCATTCCATATTTGTTTTTTCCTTGGTCATGTTCTTTTTTCATGAGTTACCTCGCCTAAACCTTGATTAACTTTACGGACGTATTCCACCAGACAGGATGTCCACTCAAGGGGTCTTTCCCAGCCTGAATAATATCGTTGGGATTGGCCCCTTTCCCTTTCAGGAATTCATCATAGGCGGTATGCCCGAATCCGAGAGGAAGATACACGAAGCCCGGCATGGCCCCTTCGTAGAGATTCACCCCCACTGTCACCTCACCCGCGGGCGATTTGACCATGACATGATCGCCCTGCTTTAGTTTATATTGTGCGGCCGTCTCCGGATTGATGGTTGCAAAAGAAATATCTTTGAGAAGCTGATCCTCAAAGAGCGTCTTGTACAGATACGGCGGATTGGGTATCCAGCCGCTTGCCAGATTCATCATCTCATAGGGAAGCATCGTAAGCGGATATTCGGATCGATCTCCTTGGGGAGCCATCGCCGCATAGTGTCCCATGCACGCTTCGTCTATGGTGACATGGATTCCCATATCTTTTGGGGAAGTTTTCCCGGAGGCCTCCTCACCGGAATTATTGAGAGCCAGTTGGATCTGCCTGCTGAAAAACTCGAACTTTTTGCTCGGAGTCTTAAAAGAAGGGGCTCCCATGGCTGTTACGGGGCGATACCACATTCCACCAGAGGTTACCGCCTTCCACATCTTATCAAATGACTCAAAGCCGCCTTTGGGTTCCTTTCCAGGCGCCCGCCACTTCCAGGCAGGGTCTGAGTCCCTGTATTTGGCAAGCCCATCTCCTGCGTCAAAGAGGCCCCGCATTCTTGCCATGAGGACTTCTTCAAAATTTTCCCATGGAAACGCGGACCCGACCAATTCATCTATGGCCTTGGAGAGCCCGATGACCGTGTCACCGGCATTCATCGTATTATGGAGCGGAATAACCACCGGACTGGATATCCCGTAAAGAGGATACTGCAGGCCCGCAGGCCATACCACGTCGTCTATTTTTTCCAGGTAGTTATGGTCTGGAAGGATCAGGTCNGCCATAACAGCCGTTTCATCTCGGTAAGGTGAAAAACTTACAATGAACGGGATCTTTTTTAATGCTTCCAGAAAGGCGCCGCCATCAGGCTGGGTAAAAACAGGATTGGCGGAGAAAACAAGAAGGGTATCGATGGGAGAATCGGGCGCCTTGTTGATGGCCTCGGAAAAGTTATTCAAAAGGCTCTGGGTAAATGGGTACCGCGCGGTGCCGGCTGCGTCAAGCCGTGGATTAGCCAGACCTTTCTGGGCAGTCTCGTCCCCATCAAAAACAGGAAGAGGACTGAGCGGCAAAGGACCAGGCAGAAGAACGCCGCCCGGTCTGTTTATGTTCCCCACCAAGGCATTCAGGCTCTGTACCGCCATGAATTCGTAAACCGAACCATTGAGGGTATCTTTTCCTTTGCCGTATATGGCTATGGGTGCTTTCGACTTGGCGAATTTTCTGCCTGCGGCCACTATGATTTTTTCATCAACACCGGTGATCTTCGAAACCGAAGAAGGGGAGTAGTGTTGGAGGACCATGGTTTTGAAACCCATATGCTTTTTGTCGCCCAACAACGAACTCCAGTCCTCGAAACCGAAACAGTTCTCTTCTACAAACTTTCGATCATAAAGGTTCTCCTTGATCATGACGTGGGCGATACCCAAAGCCAGTGCGCCGTCCGTCCCGGGTTTCGGGGCAACCCAGTAATTCGCCTTTGAGGCTGTGTTGGAGGCCCTCGATTCTATCTGGACGATTCTGCACGTCCTCTTGCCGGGGTTGCCCTCGTGCCAGAGACCCCACGCATTCATGACCCTGCCCGGCGCCCCCCAGCCTTCAAGAAGACCGCAGCCGAAGCTCAATATATAGTCTGCATTTTCCAGGTCGTAGGCAATGGGGTTTTCATCCCCCTGCATGAACGCATTTCCCATGCGATAGGTATCTTCGATGGAAGCGGGACGGAGGTAATTCGGACTGCCTACAGCGGCCATGAGACGCTGTACAAGCACCGACATGGTTGTGTCGGGAGCATTTCCGTCAACGGCTGCCAGTTTCTGGGGTTGCCCCTGTTTCCGCAAGCCACTGATTCTTTTTCCTAAAATGGCAAAAGCCTCGTCCCAGGTGATATCCTGAAATTCGCCGGACCCGCGGGGACCGACCCTCTTCATGGGGCCGGGAAAACGAATACCCTCGTTATACAGAAGCTGCAACCCACCCATTCCCACGGGACATATACCACCTGGATTCACGGGATAATCGGTACGTCCTTCTATCTTGACCGCACGCTCATCCACCTTTCGTACGGCAATTCCACACCCTCCCGGACAGAGGTTGCAGACCGAAGTTTCTTTCGTAAACTCACCAGTGGGAGGAACCGGAACCCAACGCCAGTTTTGCGTCCATATGGCTGCATCATCTGTAAATTTCCACGGAAGCGGCGTTACCTGAATACCCACCACTCCGCCGACAATCGATGCGATGAAGTTTCTTCTGGTTATTTTCATGGTCATCTTCCCCTTATTTGTGGCATACAAAGCAGGCGTTATTCTGTTCCTGGCCTCTCTCGGTGTGACACCTGGCACAGTCATCCATTTTCATACGATCCGCATACGTTTTGTTCCAGTGAAAGCCGGATATGTTTTTCCCCCAGATATTGATGCTGTACCCGGTCAGCCGGTTTTCGACGTACAGAGGCAGTTTTTCGTTGTTGGCAAAATCCCCATGGCAGGTGGTGCAGGCGATTTCTCCCATCTTCGCATGCGCGATATGAGAAAAATACACACAATCGGGTTGTTTTGAATAAACCAGCCACGGGACCTGTTTTTCCTCGGCCACAAACCGCTCCATGAACTCTTTTTCCACAGCAGTCTCGCCTAAAGGAGATTCCGGATCATCATGACATTCCATGCATTTTTCAAGCTTCGGGATACCGACAAAACTGCCGTCATCCCTGAAGCCATGGCAGTATGCACACTTTTCTTCTTTCGTATCGCCTTCAACGCCATCCACTTTTTCGGAATCCAGATGCAGGGCGTGATTAAAGTTGATCGGCTGGGGTTGATTGGAGTAGAGCACCATGGGAAAGATGATCCATCCCACAATCAAAGCGCCTATGACGCCCGCAATAAAAAATCCGGCATCCTTTACAATCACGCCTATATTCATCCAGGCGGGGAAAAATCCGGAACCGGGAGAGGAGCCCCCTCCCTTCAAAGGCTCTTTAGAGGGATTGGTTGGATTCGTCATGTTGTTAAGCCTCTTGAATGGTGTTAAAGGTATAGGATCTTTAAGGAGTCTTAAGCTTTTGCGTATTTACCTGACTCTTTCTACACTTGTCAAGTGAAAAATCCTCTATGCCTTCGATTGTATACGGAAAAGAGATTTGGGAAACTTCCCCTCCCCGGGAAGGGGAAGGGAAGAATTTAGAGAGGGGAAGAAAACAGGGAAGGAGGATCAGAACCTTCTTAAGCGTTTCCGTCGCCTCTTGGCGGCCTTGGCCTGTTTCTTCTTTTTCTGAACACTTGGCTTGTCATAAAAGCGTCTTTCCTTGATCTCGGAAAAAAAGCCTTCTTTGGTCAGCTTTCTCTTGAGATCTTTGATCGCCTTTTCTATCTGGTTGTCGCGAACAATGACTTTCATAACTGCATATCACCTCTATTCCTTAATAATTTACACTGTACAGATGAAATAAAAAAAAAAGCACCTCAACATTTACAGAGATGCTCTTCCTTGCCTTCAACTACTGCCTTGCCTTCAATGGCAGACTGCTCTGTTCGAAGGGGAACGATTACAAAACATCACCTCGCCTGTAAAAGTTGAAAGCCGGGAAGCGCTCATGGGTTAAAGGGGTCTTTTCAAGACTATTAAGGCCGCATGGCTTATTCGCGGCAGATATTAATATGTAGCCTTCGGCCAAATCCAATCACCCCCTTTGCGCTTTTTATTTTTCAGAAACCTGATGAATCCGTATCTCCAGAAATTTGCAACAGTAAAATATATTGCAAGAACGATGTTTTGTCAACTGTTTTGTCGCGGCTGTTTTCACTATTTTCTGATGGACAACCTGGCCACGGCTTCAATGTGGTAGGTATTCGGGAACATATCCACAGGCTGTACTTCGTGAAGTTCATACGTCTCCACCATCTGGCCCAAATCTCTTGCAAGGGTGGCGGGGTTACAGGAAGTGTATACAATCTTTTCAGGGGCCATCTCAAGAAGCCTGGACAGAACATCTTTGTGCATGCCTGCCCTCGGGGGATCAATAATCACCACATCCGGTTTAAAAGAGATCTCTTTCAGGGCATCTTTTATATCTCCGCATACGAATCGACAATTCTTTATCAGATTTTCCCGGGCATTCTTCTCCGCATCCGCGCTGGCGCTCTCGCTGATCTCTATTCCCGTTACGGAATCGGCTTTTTCTGAAAGAAAAATGGGGATTGTTCCGGTTCCGCTGTACAGGTCCAGTACCTTTTCACCCCCTTGCAGGCCGGCATATTCAGCCACCGTACTATAAAGGTTGGCTGATCCCGCCGAATTGGTCTGAAAAAACGAATTGGCTGAAATCCTGAAATGGAAGTCCCCGATCCTATCCTCAATATATCCATCTCCGAAAAGCGTCTTTTCCGTTTCACCCACCGCGATGGAGGCTTTTCGGATATTGATGTTGTTGACCACCGTCCTGATTCTGTCATATTTGCCGCACAGGAATTCAGACAGAGGTTGCACCGTCTCGGGCCTGTACTGGGAGGTAATGAGATTCACCATCCATTCATCCATCGCCACGGAGTATCGAAGGGTAAGAAACCTCCAGAAACCTTCATGGCTCTTGAGGCCATATACGGGAACTCCGCTCTCCAGTGCATAACGCTTCACGTCCCGCAATATACGGTTGCCGGTATCCTGCTGCAGCAGGCAGGCCTCCACATCAATTACTTTCTGGAAGGCGCCGGGTACGTGAAGACCCAGGGCAAAATCGCCATGGTTCTCCCGCAGGTGCATTTCATCCGGCAGATACCATCGCCTGTCGGAAAAGGAAAATTCCATTTTGTTTCTATAACCGAACACTTTTTCCGATGGCGATACCTGGTGTACAGGAGGATTCTTGAATCCCCCGATGTGCTCAAGAGGATCCACGACCTGATCCTTTTTAAAGGCAAGTTGCTTTTCATAGGCCACATGTTGCCACTGGCAGCCTCCGCAATACCCGGCATAAGGGCAGGGCGGTTCGATTCTGTCCGGCGATGGGGTTAACAGTTCTACGAGTAGTGCCTCTGCGTACGCCTTCTTTTTCTTTACAATCCTGCACGCAATCCGATCTCCCGTAATAGCTCCCCGCACAAAAACGAC
>BS_KBA_SWE02_21mDRAFT_10000344_pt1 | contig 17109 bp, 11 predicted proteins | sample BalSeasSWE02_21m_FD_9196 | JGI IMG/M metagenome (IMG submission 9196)
AATTTACTACACTCTTAATAAAACAAATAGACCCTAAAGGTTATAGAAACTTTTAGGGTCTATTTGTTATGACTATTTATTATACATCCAGGTTGCGAACCCCGGCGGCGTGGGTGATAATGAAACGCCGGCGCGGATCAACCGCATCCCCCATGAGCATGTCAAATGTGCGGTCAGCCTCAGCTGCATCTTCAATTGTTACCAGCAGCAGTGTGCGATTGGCCGGGTTCATGGTGGTGTCCCAAAGCTGAACAGGGTTCATTTCACCCAGACCTTTGTAACGCGACAGGCTGATCTTTTCAGGATTAATGCCCAGGTCCTTGATCATTTTATCTTTCTCAGCTTCAGTGTAGGCGTAATGAACCTGATTCTTATAACCTAAACGATACAGCGGCGGCTGGGCAATGTACAGATGACCTTCATCAATGAGAGCTTGCATATAGCGGAAGAAGAAGGTCAGCAGCAGGGTGCGAATATGGCTGCCGTCGACATCAGCATCGGTCATGATAACCACACGCCCGTAACGCAGGCCAGAGGTATCAAAATTATCACCAATGCCGGTGCCAAGCGCAGAAATGAGCGACTTGACCTCATTATTTCCCAGGATCTTATCCAGACGGGCGCGCTCGGTATTCAGGATCTTGCCGCGCAGCGGCAGGATGGCTTGAAAATGACGGTCTCTGCCTTGTTTGGCAGAACCACCGGCCGAGTCTCCTTCCACAATGTATAGTTCGGTGCGGGAGGGGTCACGCTCAGAGCAGTCTGCCAGCTTGCCGGGCAGGGTCATGCTCTCTAGCGCTGATTTGCGGATGACGAGGTCACGTGCCTTGCGGGCTGCATCCCGGGCACGCGCCGAGGTCAGGCACTTGTTAACAATGGCCCGGGCTGCCTGGGGATTCTCTTCCAGAAAGGTGGCAAAGGCCTCGCCGATCACCTGCTGGGAGATGGTCTGCACTTCGGGGTTCATCAACTTTACTTTGGTCTGGCTTTCAAATTGAGGATCCGGGTGCTTAATGCTGACGATGGCGGTCAGTCCCTCCCGGGTGTCATCCCCTGAAAAATTGGGGTCGGCATCTTTGATGAGGTTATTCTTACGGGCATGGTCATTGATGACGCGTGTCAAAGCTGAGCGCAGCCCGGTCAGGTGGGTGCCTCCATCAATGGTATTGATGGTATTTGCGAATGAATAAACCGATTCGGTGTAGGCATCGGTAAATTGGATGGCTGTTTCAATGCCTATGCCGTCAATTTCTCTTTCAACGTACATCACCTTGTGCAGAGTCTCCCGGTTCTTGTTCAGGTGGCGCACAAAGGAGGTGATGCCGCCTTCAAAGTAGAAGGTCAGTTGGCGGTCAATACGTTCGTCTACGAAGTTAATGGTGATCCCGCGCGTTACAAAAGCCATCTCACGAAAACGCTGGGCGAGCGTGTCGAATTTGTAATCCAGTAATTCTGTAACAAAGATGGTCGGATCAAATTTGAAGTTGATCGAAGTGCCGGTATCATCAGGCTTGACCTTGCCGATGACCTTGACATCGCCCTGCGGGTAACCGCGTTCATAGCGTTGGAAGTGTACCTGGCCTTCTCTGCGGACACGCACCTCACACCATTCCGAGAGCGCATTCACAGCTGAAACACCGACACCATGCAACCCGCCGGAAACCTTGTAACCGCCGCCGCCGAACTTGCCACCGGCGTGCAGGACGGTCATGACAATTTCCAGGGCAGATTTCTTTTTATCAGGGTGAATTCCAACCGGGATACCACGACCGTTATCCGTCACGGTTACGCTGCTGTCGGCATGGATCGTGATCTCAATATGGGTGCAGACCCCTGCAAGGGCTTCATCGACCGAGTTGTCCACGACTTCATAAACCAGGTGATGCAACGCCTTGATGTCTGTGCCACCGACATACATGCCCGGGCGGCGGCGAACTGCTTCAAGACCTTCCAAAACCTGGATATCTTTTGCATCGTAACTTATATTTTTATCAATTGCCACTTGCATACCTCCAAAAATATTCCGGCAAGCGTACCTGCAGACCAGGTACGCCATTATTTATAATACAAAGAATTATTTCACTTTTAACTACCCAAAGGGCAGGTTTCCTGCGCAGCTTCCCCGCAGAGGGTAACCCGCCATGTCCGGTGGATCAAATTTCAGGCAGACTTTTCAACAGACGATTGTCTTGCCTTAATTTGATCAAGTACAGCTTGCAACCAAAGATTGATATCTCGATAATAAATAAAACTGGCAGCCACAAGGCCCGTTGAAATAAATGCATGCCCGATGATGGCGACCAGTGTCAGCCAAGATTCACTGGGGGGGATCCTCCACAGATAACCCAATCCTTCACTAATCAACAAACTGACCAACACGAACAAACCACTGGTTGGCAAAGTAAAGCGCACCATGCGCAGACTTTGCAGAATGGATGCAAATGCATTCTGCTTATATGCAAAGATGCCATGTGGCGAAAAAAAGACCGGCATGATGATCCAGATGGCGATCAACATTATTATGAAGACGCCAATTTGAGCCAAGGCGGGACTGATGAGCGCCAGAAGGGAAAATCCCAACAGCGCAGGGATGCCTGCCAGAAGGGCCAACACCAACCAGGTGAATGACAATAACAAGCTCTGCAACAAAGAACGGTCGAGGGAGTGTTTTTCCACCGGCGCAAGTGTTATTGCGGACACCCAGTAATAATAAAGACTTCCCAACGTCCAGCCGCCCAAAATGATAGCAAACCAGCTTCCGAGCATCCCCGAATAAGAAGGAACTTCCCATGCCAAAGGTGCACTAAGCGGCAATTTGTCGTTCACGCCTGCGCTCATCAGGCTAGAAACTCCCAGCGGAAAAGTGCGTAATAACCCGAACAGATTGAAACGGGTTAAAAATTCGCTCCAAAGGAGTTGCAGACTGGCTGCATCCGGCAGGGATGCAGAAACCGGAATTTGTGAGTTCGCCAGTTGGTCCATCACGGGCTGCATCAAAGTTTTCATTCGCAGACGCGGCCCGAGCCAGAGGAACAGATCCAGAAAGATCGGCATCAGGATGATGGCAATATGGCTGGTTGTTTTATCAAAACCAGCAGCCAGGGCAGCTACCAATCCTGGCGGTCGCGGAAGTGTCGTTTTGTCCAATTGCATACCTCTGATTCTACCACACCGCACCTGTAACGCATCCGTTTGCGCCTGAAAACCCCGTAATAATTATCCTTGAACCTGTTCCGAAAAACCTGGCAATTTGCCTGAAAATGCGGATCGTTGGCAGAGTAAAGAGCATCTTTCCCGTCGCAGCGAGACCAAAGGTGAAGGCCTATTCTCCTTAATCTGACTACGACACCAGCAGGGTCACACAGGGTTTTAATTTATTAGAATGAGCAGGCGGCTTTATCCCCCATCAACTCCGAGAATGTTAAAGCCCTGTTCCCTGTTGGTGGTGGAAAAATTTCCAAAACCTGCCCTGATGTGATATAATGTATCCCGTTCACAGACCAGCCTGTAGATGATTGCCTTTTTGAATTCCGGGGCAGTCAAGGAGTGTGCGCAGCCATTATTATTTGAAGATCACAAGATCATGTTTTTTGGTTGTTTGCGTCTTCCCGGCTGAGTCTGTATAAGCCGGTTTTTTATTTCCCGGTTTGGAACAAGTGCGGTTCCTTCTTTGAAGAAGTAACCCATCAAAATAAAAATGGAAGGAGGTGAATTTAATTGACAGGTGTTACGTTACGTAGCAACGAATCGCAGGATAATCTTCTCCGGCGTTTTCGCAAGAAAATTGTGAAAAGTGGAATCTTAAGCTCTATCCGCGACAAACGTTGGTTCATCTCCAAGAGCGAGCAACGCCGCATGGATAAGAAGAAAGCCATTCGACGCTTAAAACGGAAAACGCGCGAATACGGAGAATAGAAATCGGTTGCTCAACAGCATACCGGAATGGAGGCATTTATGGCAAAAGAGGAAGATAAAATTCAGGTAGAAGGATTGGTGATCGAGGCACTGCCCGGCACTCAATTCCGTGTACGCCTGGATAACGGGCACGAGGTCCTAGCCTATCTTTCAGGTAAGATGCGCAAGTATTACATCCGCATCCTGCTGGGAGACCGGGTTAAAGTGGACATGTCGCCCTACGACTTGAGCCGTGGGCGCATCACTTACCGCTCCAAAAAGAATGCCCCCATGCCTGCTGAAGAATGACCCTTCTGTTTGAAATTATAGAAATAAAAAACTCCTGCCGAAAAGCAGGAGTTTTTTTGATTAATGATAGGGCAGGGTTCCAACTGCCAATAAATCTTTTTACGGCAAGCCTTTATAAGAATTCAAAACCTTGATGTAATTCGAACGCCTGAGGGCATGCGGGTTGTGGGTAGCCTGTTCGCTCATGCTGCCCTGCATCTGTTGGATGGACTTATAATCATGCTCTGTCATCCACTTTTCCAGGTCTGCCAGGATCTCAGTTGCCCGGACGGGACCATGTTGCAAGAGCGCCGAAGCCAGCATGGCAACGCGTGCCCCGGCCATCATGGCTTTCAGGACATCTTCGGCGGTGTGAACCCCGGTGGTCAGGGCAAAATCTGTTTTGACGCGGCCATAGAGCAGGGCGATCCAGCGCAACGGCAGGCGCAATTCCTGCGAAGTGCTTAGCACCAAATTGGGATAGGTCTCCAATTCTTCCAGGTCAAAATCCGGCTGGTAGAAACGATTAAATAAAACCAATCCATCCGCCCCGGCCTGCACCAATTTGCTGCAGACATTTCCCACACCTGTAAAATATGGGCCGATCTTGACTGCCAGAGGGATATTAATCTTGGAGCGCACCTTGCTAACAAAGTTTACATAGGTGTTTTCAAGATCTTCGCTGGTCAGGTCGGTCTCAAAAGGCAGATAATAAATATTCAATTCCAGAGCGTCCGCCCCGGCTGCTTCCATCTTGCGAGCGTAATCAACCCAGTTTCCACCAGAAACCCCATTGAGGCTACCGATCACGGGGATATCCACCGATTTTTTAACCTGTTTGAGATGCTCGATGTATTTGTCCGGACCGATGCTGTAGCGTCCGATATCAGGCAGGTAGGTCAGGGCTTCGGCATAAGAATCCGTGCCATAGTCCAGATAATGATCAAGTTCCATGGATTCATGGATGATCTGCTCTTCGAACAGGGAATACATGACGATGGCAGAGATGCCAGCCTCTTCCAGTTTCTTTACTGTTTCCACTTTTTCAGAAAGCGGGGAAGCTGAGGCTACCAGCGGATTTTTCAGGTTTAGACCCAGGTAAGTTGTGCTTAGATCCATTATATTTACACTCCCTTCTCTATAAACCGAATGATGGGTTTGAAGGTTGAATAAGGAGGTGGAACGGGTTGTTCCACCCCACAACACTTAAACGATTATTCAGAGCTGCCTTCGTCACCGTTATAATGCATGGCAGCCATTTGGCGATAGAAACTCAGCCGTTTCTTATTATCCTTCTTTACTTCCTTCAGTAACATCTCAGCCCGGGCTTCGTCGCTTTGGACCAGCATGCGATAACGGGTCTCGTTGTACATGTATTCCTGGGGTTGGATGGTCGGATCTTTGGAATCTATGCTGAGAGGATTCTGCCCCAACTCGATCAGGCGCGGGTCGTAGCGCAGCAGCGGCCACAAGCCGGATTGAACAGCCAGTTTTTGCTGGTTAAGGCCCTGGGTCATGTCGATGCCGTGGGCGATACAATGACTGTAGGCGATGATCAAGGATGGGCCGTCATACGATTCGGCTTCCAGGAAAGCTTTCAGGGTCTGGGTATCACTGGCGCCCATGGCTACACGGGCCACATAGACATAGCCGTAAGACATGGCTATCAAGCCCAGGTCTTTCTTGGGCATGCTCTTGCCTTTGGCTGCAAATTTAGCGATGGCCGCCATCGGTGTTGCTTTGGAGGCCTGTCCGCCGGTGTTGGAATAAACTTCGGTATCCATCACAAGGATGTTGACATTGCGCCCGGAAGCCATGACATGATCCAAGCCACCGTAACCGATGTCGTACGCCCAGCCGTCACCGCCCAGGATCCAGACACTACGTTTGACAAGCAAATCTGCCAGACTGAGCAGGTCTTTGGCACGCGGATCCGTGGTTTTGGCAAGCTTTGATTTCAGGGTGGCAACCCGCTCGCGCTGTTGACCGATTCCGGTCTCATTGCTCATGTCTGCATTTAGCAGGTCATTTACAAGATCCTGGCCCAGTTCCTTTGTAAAGAGAACGACAAGTTCGCGTGCAAATTCCACCTGTTTGTCAACTGTCAGACGCATGCCCAGACCGAATTCTGCGTTGTCTTCAAACAGAGAATTGGACCAGGCCGGACCTCGACCCTCTTTATTAAAAGTATAAGGAGTGGTCGGTAAGTTACCGCCATAAATGGATGAACAGCCTGTAGCGTTTGCGATCAAGGTGCGGTCACCGAACAGTTGAGAGAGCAACTTGACGTAAGGAGTCTCGCCGCAGCCGGCACATGCACCAGAAAATTCGAACAGGGGTTCGAGCAGCTGTGAGTTCTTAATGGAATTGGGGCTAATCAAGGTACGATCCACTTCGGGCAGGGAGAGGAAGTAATCCCAATTGGCAACTTCGCTCTCGCGCAAAGGAGGTTGTGGGGCCATGTTTATCGCCTTGCGGCCAACCTGGGATTTATCTTTAACCGGGCAGGTTTCAACACACAGCGTGCAACCCGTGCAGTCTTCAGGGGCTACTTGAACAGTGTATTTCATTCCGGGGAATTCTTTGAACTTGGAATCCATGGATTTATAAGTTGCAGGGGCATCTTTAAGCAGGGCGCTTTCGAACACTTTGTGGCGAATGACCGCATGCGGACAAACAAATACGCACTTGCCGCACTGGATGCACAGATCCGGTTCCCAGACCGGGATGTCGAGTGAGATATTGCGCTTCTCCCAGCGTGTGGTACCGGTTGGGAAGGTACCGTCAACCGGCATGCCGGAGACGGGTACATCATCCCCATTAAAGGAGATCATTTTGCCGAGCACATCCTGGACGAATTGCGGAGCCTCCCCAGGCACGGCAGCACGGCGCGTAATCTTGCTGGAGACTTCGGCTGGTACATCCACTTGATGCAGGTTTGCAAGGGATTGGTCAACAGCTTCATAGTTCTTGTTGACCACAGTCTCGCCGCGCTTGCCATAGGTCTTTTGGATGGCATATTTGATCTGGGAAATGGCATCTTCGCGTGGCAGCACACCGGATATGGCAAAGAAACAGGTCTGCATAATGGTATTGATGCGATTGCCCATACCAGTCTTTTCAGCGACATCATAAGCATTGATCGTGTAGAACTTGAGCTTCTTTTTAATAATGGACGCCTGGGTTTCACGTGGCAGATGATCCCAGATCTCTTTCGGATCATAGATGCTGTTCAAAAGGAAAACACCGCCTGGTTGGGCATATTTGAGGATGTCAAAACGTTCCAGGAAGTTGAACTGGTGGCAAGCTACAAAGTTGGCTGTGTTGGGTGCGATCAGGTATGGCGCCATGATCGGTTTGGGACCAAAACGCAGGTGGCTGATGGTTAACGAACCAGATTTCTTTGAATCGTACACGAAATAACCGCGCGCATAGTTTTCGGTTTCTTCACCAATGATCTTAATTGAGTTCTTGTTGGCACCCACGGTTCCATCCGCGCCCAAACCGATAAATACACAGCGCACGGTTTCAGGGTGTTCGATGGAAAAGCCTGGATCAAACTCCAAACTGGTATGAGTGACATCATCATTGATGCCGATCGTGAAGTGATTCTTGGGCTCGGGTTTTAGCAATTCGTCATAAACACTCTTGACCATGGCAGGTGTGAATTCTTTGGAAGACAGGCCGTACCGTCCGCCAACAACTTGCGCATGGCGATTGCTCTCACTGAGTGCCTGGATCACATCCATGTAGAGAGGCTCTCCACCACTGCCGGGTTCTTTTGTGCGGTCGAGAACGGCTATCTTTTTTACGCTGGCGGGCAGGGCAGCCACAAAATGTTGTATGGAGAACGGGCGATAGAGCCGTACACGTAAAACGCCAACCTTTTCGCCTTTTTCCACCAGGTGTCGAACTGTGGCTTCCACAGTTTCTCCGCCGGAGGCAATAATAATAATGACGCGCTCGGCATCCGGAGCACCAAAATAATCGAACAGGTGGTATTGCCGCCCGGTCAGTTTAGCAAAATTATCCATGGCTTTTTGAACGATGGCGGGACAAGCCTGGTAATATGGGTTGACTGTCTCACGTCCCTGGAAATAAACATCCGGGTTTTGGGCAGTACCGCGGATAACGGGATGTTCGGGTGAAAGACCACGGGCCCGGTGGGCGTGCACCAACTTGTCATCCATCATGGCTCGCAGATCATCATCGCTCAACTTCTCGATCTTGTCCACTTCGTGCGAAGTGCGGAATCCATCGAAGAAGTGGATGAATGGAAGCCGGGATTCAAGCGTGGCAGTTGTGGAGATCAGAGCGAAGTCATGGACTTCCTGCACAGATCCCGAGGCAAGCATTCCCCAGCCGGTCTGGCGGACGGACATCACATCGGAATGATCACCGAAGATGGAAAGTGCCTGGGCTGCCAGGGAACGTGCGGAGACATGGAATACGGTTGATGTCAGTTCACCAGCGATCTTGTACATATTAGGGATCATCAGCAAGAGTCCCTGGCTGGCAGTAAAGGTGGTTGCCAGCGAGCCGGTTTGCAGGGCACCGTGCAAGGCTCCGGCTGCTCCGCCTTCAGATTGCATTTCAACCACCAACGGGATGGTACCCCATATATTCTTTTGGTTTTTCGCAGACCATTCGTCTGCAAATTCTCCCATACCTGAGGAGGGTGTAATGGGATAAATGGCGATTACTTCATTGAGGCGATGAGCGACCGAAGCCGCGGCTTCATTCCCTTCAATTGTTATGATCTCACGTTTCATTATTGCTCCTTATCTTTACCAAAATACAGAGAAACCTCTGTGTAAATATACAGGTTCTTTCCGAAATTTACCGGGTAGTTATGAGATTGGAATTCTGATACGCAAGGAGCCGCCTACTCTTCACAACATGCCGATCTTTTGGGAAAGTTCTTGGTATGAACCAGATATAAGTGTATTCCCACCTGGCTGGTCAGTATAGTTATATAACACACCAATTAAATTGCAACTTGTCATAATTTGATTTTTTTGCCAGAACAATTCATGCCAGAAATCGTGGGTCAGGTTCCCTACAGGCTTTTATTTATAGGGACAGGGCTTTCTCAAAGTCCAAATTTTGACCAAACCCACCCCAGGGAGGGGAATTTTATTCTTTTGGGAAATTTGATAAAACCCATCCGGTAAGGCAGGTACTCCCTGCGTGAAACNTATAAATGTCACACATAATATAAGCTAATCGAACGACAGGTTTCCCAAAAGCCCCCAATCAGCGGAGGGAGATCAACCTGGCGCTTATAAAAATCGCTCTAATTGTGTGCGAGCCATCCACAAGGCAGCCAGCGATTTCGCATCGGGCAGCAGACCCTTTCCAGCCATCTGCAAGGCCTGCGCCAGTGGAACAGGCACCACCTGCAGGAATTCGTCTGCATCGGCTGCAAGGGGCGAATAATACAACCCTTGCGCCAGGAAAACGTGCATATATTCAGTTGAATAACCCGGCGCCAGGTAAAATCCTCCCAGGGATTCAATCTGGTCGGCGGCCTGGCCGGTTTCTTCGCGCAGCTCTCGGGCTGCGCATACTGCGGGGAGTTCATCTTCATCCAAGGTTCCGGCTGGTAATTCGAGCATATCCAACCTGGCAGCATGCCGGTATTGACGCACGAACAACAGGTTGCCTTCAGCATCAATAGGGATCAGGACCACCGAACCGTGGTGTTCAACAATGTCTAATTTGGTGGTGCGTCCATCCGGAAGGCGCACCTGGTCGCGGCGGATGGTGAAAGCCCGCCCGGGATATACAATTTCAGATCCGATCAATTCAAATTCCATAGACATCTCCATGATTTAAGAACAGAGCGTTGCAAGGAGAGATCGTCTCCTTGCAACGCCCCGTTGCCTTGATGCAAATCGTTAGTAAACAATACACACCCGGGCAGAAGCGTTGCTTTGCCCGGGCGTAGTAAAAATTCAGGGGGTTAGGGTATGGTGATAACCTGTCCGGCTTTCAACGTGTAAGGTGCTACCAGGTTATTGGCAGAAGCGATGGCAATCGGATCAATGTCACCAAATTTGCAGGCAATTTTGTAGATGTTGTCACCACTGGCGACTGTATAAGATGCCACCGGGCGTGTCAGCAGACCGCGTGGGGGTGGGAAGGGATTGCCGCTTTGAGGGATCTTAAGAACAAGACCGGGCACATATTGTCCGCCAGAGCCTAATCCGTTGAGGCTTATCAATTCATCCGGATTAACATCAAAACGCCGGGCAATGCAGTATGGGAATTCGCCATCCTGCAGGGTATAAGTGGCTGGCTTTGTGTTTGTTGCTGGCACGGCTGTGCCGGTAATTGGGGTTTGGGTTGCTACCGCAACTGTAGGCAAGGTCAAGGGGGTGGTTGCAGGTGCACCGGGTTGAGCTGTGCCTCCCGCTGGAGCACCAGGTTGAGTTGTACCGCTCATCGCCTGGGCTGTCTGAGTGGCAAAACTACGCAGCATTTCCATGGGATCCGAGCTCGTTGCTTCACCTGCCACCGGTACGTCAGTCGCAGTGGACAATGGAGCCGTAGATGCGGACCTCTCACAGGCAGAAAGCGCCAGGGAAAGGATGAGTATGAACAGGACATAAATCATTGTTTTTTTAGACATATTCTTCCTCCTCAACCCTCTGAAACGAGGGATAATTCTCTCATTGCGATACTAGCACAACCTTTCTAAAAGGTCAAGCCAGCTTTTTAGGTATTATTGGGTTTGGAACACTTGTATTTCAAGAAAGTTGTCGATNTGCGCCATGATCATAAGAACTTGCCGTGCAATACAATGGTCAGAGTTTTAACATTTTACTATGACAAAACGCCATTCCCGGCTAAGACGGGCTAAAGCCCTGATACAATGACCGATTTCCTTTGACAATCCGGCTGTCAAAGGCTAAAATGGTAAGAGCCCTCATATTGACGGGATTAGGTGTATTTAAATACCTGGAGAAAGTAACTGGAGATTCAGTGAGCAAGTGGTCTGGTAAATACGTTATAGGTCTGACCGGCAACATCGCTACAGGCAAGAGCATAGTCAGGAAAATGCTCGAGCATTTGGGCGCCTATGGTATAGATGCAGATGCACTAGCTCACCGCGCCATTGCCAAAGGAGCACCCGGATACCAGCCGGTTTTAAATACCTTTGGACGCTGGATCTTGAACGAAAATGGTGAAATTAACCGCCAAAAATTGGGTCGTCTGGTTTTCAGCAACCCGGATGCGCTAGCACAACTGGAAAAGATCATCCATCCCTTTGTCAACCAGGCCATAGACCTGATCGTCAGGCGTGCCCGCCAACGAACGATCGTCATTGAAGCCATCAAATTACTGGAAACCGACCTGGCAGGAGCCTGTGATACCATTTGGACTACGTTTTCCCCTGAAAAGACCCAACTGGCAAGACTGATTAACAAACGCGCAATGACTGAAGCCGAAGCACTTACGCGCATTCGCGCACAGTCATCCCAGCAGGATAAACTGGATCAAGCCTCCGTCATCATTCAAAATGTGGGTTCATTTGAAGATACCTGGCATCAGGTTCAAGCTGCCTGGAAGGTCATCTCACCTATCACCGATACCGCACCGAACCGGGTAGCAAAAACCGCTCAAAGTGAGCTTGTTGTCAAACGCGGTCGTCCGGGAGATTCGCAGTCCATCGCCATGCTCATCACCCGCTTGAGCAACGGTATGAAACCCCAGACCGTGGATGATGTCATGGCGGCGTTTGGAGAAAAGGCTTTCCTTTTGCTAAAAATGGATAAGGATCTGGTTGGCCTGGCTGCCTGGCAGGTGGAAAACCTGGTAGCCCGCACAACCGATATCTATATTGATACCAATATTGTCCTGCCAAAAGCTTTACAAGCACTAATGGACGAGGTGGAAAGAGCATCTCAAGATCTGCAATGTGAAGCTTCTTTGCTGTTTCTGTCACCCAAGCTCGCTGGTGAAACGTCCATCGGGAAAGAACTCGGGTATGAAATGCGCACCCCCGAATCATTGGGCATTCAAGCCTGGCAAGATGCTGTTAAAGAATCCATGCCACCCAACACCACTCTATTCTTTAAACAGTTACGTCATGACCGCATTCTAAGACCTATCTAAGAAAAATACTGTGCCTGAATTTATAAGTAACCTGATCTTTATCTTCCAACGCCTAGACTGGCTAGGGGTCATCGACATTCTGCTGGTGGCTCTGATCTTCTTTGGTTTGCTCAATCTGTTGCGCGACACCAAAGCCATGGTTCTATTGCGCGGCGTGATGGTATTGTTCGTGCTGACCGCCCTGCTTACCAGCCTGGTCAGCCTGCCAGCTTTTTCTTTTTTGGTCCGCTCTGCTTTGCCAGCCTTATTATTTTCCATACCTGTTATCTTTGCTCCCGAAATTCGTCGCGCCCTGGAGCGCATTGGGCGCGCAGGCACACTTATGACCTCGCGATCCCATCCATCTGGAGAAGCGATGGTGCAAACCATTCAAGCCATTGTGGCTGCATCAGCCCGTTTATCAGCCCGGCAGCATGGAGCTCTCATTATTCTGCAACGCATGGATAATCTGGAAGAGTACATACGCACCGGTGTCCAGATGGATTCCAAAGTCACTCCTGAAATGTTTTTACAGGTTTTTTACCCAAACACTCCTTTACACGATGGAGCGGTGATAATTGATGATACCCGTATATTGGCAGCCGCCTGCGTCATGCCTCTATCTGCCAGCGGGATTTTGGCACATTCCCCTGATCGCCAGATGGGTTTACGCCACAGGGCTGCGCTGGGCATTTCCGAGGTCAGCGATGCGATCGCGGTTGTGGTCTCGGAAGAAACTGGCGCCATCTCGATAGCCCACTCCGGACGGATGATCCGCAGGTTGGATGCCGAACGACTGGAAAACATTTTGACAGCTTTTTTTGGCACAGATACAAATGGCCATGAAAAGAATATTATTAAGCGCTTTTTCCCTTACCTGTTTCCGCGGAAGGAAGAGTGAGATACAATGCTTAACTGGTTACGAAAGAACGTAGGCATCTTTATATTAGCTTTTGTGCTGGCCGTGTCTGTGTGGGTTTCGGCTGTTATCGCAGCAGACCCGGATGAAACGCGTCCTTTCCCAACCCCTGTACCCATCGAAATTATCGGACAAGACCCCGGTTTAGTCATCACCAACACCTACACCAGGCAGATCGAGGTGGTATTACAAGCACCACAATCCGTGTGGAACCAGCTTACATCAGGCGACAACTCGGTGCGCGCCGTGGTGGACATCTCAAACCTGAGCGTTGGTACACACCAGGTACCTATCCAGGTCCAGGTTACCATCCAACCGGTTCGCATTATGTCCACTTCCCTGGAGTCCCTGGAACTGGTTGTTGAAAAACTGCTGACCCAGACCATGCCGGTAGAGATAGATATAAATGGCACACCAGCCATAGGATACGAAGCCCAGAAGATCATATTAAGTTCCGAAGAAGTGATAATTTCCGGGCCGGAATCCATCGTCCAGCGTGTTAAAAAGATCGGCGCATCCATGGATATCTCCGGTGTTCGGCTTGATGTGAATAACGAAATGCAACTGCTTGCCCTCGATGAGAACGACCAACCAGTGGTTGATGTCAGTCTTTCGCCTGCAAAAATTCAGGCAACTGTGCCGGTCGTTCAAAAAGGCGGATACCGTGACCTAGCTGTCAAGGTTGTGGTTAGTGGCCGGGTTGCCAGTGGCTATCGTTTAACCAGTATATTGGTCAATCCACCAGTCGTGACAGTATTCTCTTCAGATATCGACCTGATAAATTCACTACCCGGTTATGTGGAAACCAGCCAGTTGGATCTGACCGGTGTGAGCATAGATATGGAAACCCATCTGACCTTGGACCTGCCCGAAGGAGTTTCCTTGCTGGGAGACCAGAACGTATTGGTCCAGGTTGGCATCTCTGCNATTGAAGGCAGCCAGACCTTCATCGGGCTTCCGGTAACCGTAAATGGATTGGAAGCCGGTTTGATCGCAACCGTATCGCCGATCGATGTGGATCTATATCTTTCCGGCCCGCTACCCGTTCTGGACAGCCTGCTGATAACGGATTTGCTCATCAGCGTTGATGCGACCGGCCTGGTTGCCGGTACCTACCAGTTAACACCGATCGTCACGATCACACTGACCGGAATAAGGGTTGAAACCATCCAGCCCGGAACTGTTGAAGTGATCATCATCAAAGGGATCGCAACACCCAAGCCTTAAGGGTGCCATTTTAATAGACCGCCTAAAGAAAATTGATCAATGGTTGTCATTGCAAGCGAGTGCTCTGCGTGCATAGCAAGCTTGATCACGGTATATTTCTACAAGCCATCTCAAAAATATCATCAAGATATTTTGGATCGTTTATAAGTCTTTCAGGAAAAGTGAACATGTCAAAACCAATCGTTGCCCTAGTCGGTCGCCCGAATGTGGGTAAAAGCACCTTATTTAATCGCCTGGCTGGTGAACGCCTGGCAATTGTCGATGATACTCCCGGTACAACCCGGGACCGTATCTTTGCCGAAACAGACTGGAACGGTATTGCCTTCGATATCATCGACACAGGCGGCATCGACCCACAGCACGGTGGCAAAGCACCCCTGTCCATCGGCTCATCTGATTTTATCGAGCAGATACGCACCCAGGCTGAAGTAGCCATCCTGGATTCAGACGCTGTTCTGCTGCTGACGGATGGTTCTGTGGGCGTGACAGCTCCAGACCGGGAAGTGGTTGAGATCCTGCGACGTCACCAGAAAATGGTCAACGGTCAGCTCTGGCCCCCTATCCTGCTGGTGGTTAACAAGTGCGAGAGCGCGAACCGCCGCGAGGAAGCCTCACAATTTTATGAGCTTGGCATGGGCGAGCCGTATGCAATTTCTGCCTCGCATGGTATCGGGACAGGGGATCTGCTGGATGCCCTGGTGGCTGCATTCCCCGTGCAACCGGAAGAAGAAGAGGATGAATCTGTAAAACTCGCCATTGTTGGCAAACCCAATGCCGGCAAGTCCAGCCTGCTGAACCGGCTGGCAGGCAGCGAGCGCTCCATCGTCAGCCCGATCGCCGGCACAACCCGGGATGCGATAGACACCCACATAGTGGTGGATGACATCCCGGTCACATTGATAGACACGGCAGGCATTCGCCGGCGCGGCAAGATCGATCCCGGTGTTGAAAAATACAGTGTTCTGCGCGCCTTTAAAGCCATCGAGCGAGCCGACGTGGCCCTGCTTATGATCGATGCCGAAGCCGGCATCACTGCCCAGGATACCCATATCGCCGGATTTGTGCTGGATGCCTGGAAAAGTACCGTGGTGCTGGTCAACAAGTGGGATGCTCTTGAAAAAGACAGCTACACCTATGAAGCCTATACNGCGCATGTCCGCCAGGAANTGCAGTTCCTGGATTATGTCCCCATCCTGTTCATTTCTGCTCTGACCGGGCAGCGTGTTGACCAGGTGCTGCCGATGGCTTTGCGGGTTCAGGAGGAGCGCGTCAGACGCATCGCCACNTCCAGCCTGAATCGGGTTTTGCGCGAGGCGCAGGATTTGCACCACGCTCCCTCGCATGCCGGCAGAAGTTTGAAGATCTTCTATGCCACCCAGGTTCGCAGCAATCCGCCCACCTTTATGTTGTACGTCAATGATACCAAGCTGATGCACTTCTCATACAGGCGCTACCTGGAAAACTGTCTGCGTGAAGAATATGGTTTCCTGGGCACACCCATCCGTATTGTTTCCAAATCGCGCCGGGATTAGGGACTTGAACGCTGCCACTGCAATAAAACGTCCCGGAGCATATGTGGTGGCCAGTGCCATGGAACGCAGGTGAGGATCCCCTAACCATGGGATGAGACTCTCACCTGAACTGCGTTCTAGCGCAAGTGTCGGTCTCTTAAAAGATGCTTCACAGAGTGACAAAAAAAGACTAACATGACTTACAGAATTCACCACTCCCGAACCTTCGTGACGATATTATTTTCGACCTGATGATTAATAAACCCCACTTATAACAGGGATGAAACATGCCGCCAAAGATCCTGCATCTCGACCTGGATGCCTTCTTCTGTTCGGTAGAAGAGCTGAGTAACCCCGGCTTGCGGGGAAAACCGTTCGCAGTTGGCGGCCGGCCGGATCAGCGCGGCGTGGTGGCATCCTGTTCCTACGCGGCCCGCAAATTGGGCATCCACTCGGCCATGCCCATGTCGCGCGCCATCCGGCTCTGCCCGGAGCTGGTGGTCGTGCCGGGGCACCATCGTGCCTACGGTGAAGCCTCCAAGCAGGTCATGGAGCGACTCGAAGGCATCAGCGGAATGGTAGAGATCATTTCCATTGATGAAGCGTTCATTGATGTAAGTGACCTGCCCGAATCAGGGGAAAGCATTGCGCGCCGACTGCAAACCCAAATTTTGGATAAATTAAAATTACCCACTTCACTGGGGGTTGCCACTAACAAACTGGTGGCCAAGATCGCCAACGATGTCGGCAAGAAAGCCGCAAAAAGCAGCTCTTCACCCCTGGCCATTACCATCGTCCCGCCCGGGCAGGAAGCCGCCTTCCTGGCACCCCTGCCGACGGAAATGCTGTGGGGTGTGGGTCCAAAAACCGGTGCCCGCCTGGCAGAACTGGGCATTCATACCATTGGCGCACTGGCAACTTGGCCAGATGAAGACCTGATCCGGCGCTTTGGCGAGAACGGGCTCGATCTGGCACGGCATGCGCGCGGACAGGATGACCGCCCGGTCCATAACAGTCATGAGGTCAAATCGGTCAGCCAGGAGACAACTTTTGTGCGTGACGTACGCGACGACCAGGTGCTGGCCAGAAAGATACGAGAGCTTTCGGCTCAGGTCGGNCGCCGGTTACGCAAGCGTGGACTGGCAGGCAACACCGTACGTATCAAACTGC